>TARA_R110000868_G_scaffold411788_2_pt1 | contig 301311 bp, 212 predicted proteins | sample TARA_R110000868 | Tara Oceans TARA_R110000868 (sample SAMEA4397489) | marine metagenome | biome: Polar Biome; feature: [SRF] surface water layer (ENVO:00010504); material: water (ENVO:00002006), including particulate matter (ENVO:01000060) such as... | depth 5 m | reverse complement strand
ACGACAACCCCGGATTACATCCGGGGCCACCCGAAAAAGTTGGTTTCATTTATTTACTGGGTGGTACCGGAGAAGATTACCCGCCGCCGATTGCGGGTAGAAAGTGAATTTCACTTTCAGAGGTCACCTTCTGTGAGAGCCCGCGGGGGGTCACGTTCTGATCGACGGTCACCGCGAGCCCTGCCCTGAGTGTGCCCTCAGGGCAGAGTCGCTCTTTGACGCCGGGATACAACTCGTCTAAAGACTCAACCGCTTCCCTGACGGTCGTTCCTTCCACAACAACTTCTGCTGCCCCTTTGCAATAGGGTTTGAGCAGCGGAGGAATAAACAGACGAGGCATATCAGCTTCCGTTCCTGATCAGGATTCTTTTTTCAACAGTTCATGCAGAACCCGTGGCGGCGACATCGGCAGTTCATACATCCGCACGCCGACGGCGTTGTGAATTGCTGCTTCCAGAGCCGCCGGTGGTGGCACGATGGGAACTTCTCCCACGCCTCGCACACCATAGGGATGTCCCGGGTTGGGTACTTCCACAATAATCGCGTCGATCATCGGCAGGTCATAGCAGGTTGGGATCCGATAATCGAGGAAGTTGGCGTTACGCATGCTCCCGTCTTCGTCGTACCAGTATTCTTCGTTCAACCCCCAGCCAATCCCCTGCACGGCCCCCCCCTGAATCTGTCCTTCGACATACGCAGGATGAATCGCGGTTCCACAGTCCTGGGCAGCGGTGTAACGCAGAATGTCTACTTTCCCGGTATCGGGATCGACTTCCACGTCCACTAAATGTGTACCAAACGCGCCGCCGGGCTCGTTGTGATTGGAGACACCACGTCCCACCAGCGGCTCACCTCCCAGGGATAACTCGATGGCAATTTCCTTGAAGGTCATCGACTTGTCCGGACCAATTACGGAACCGTCTTCGTAGGAAACGAGATCGGGATCCACTTCCCACAGTTCAGCGGCCCGGCTGACGATCTGCCGCTTCAGGTCCTGGGCGGCTTCATAAGCGGCCCAGCCCGTCGCGTACGTCACACGGCTACCGCCAGTTACATCGGTATAGCCCACACTGTCGGTATCGACCACTGCCGGTTTAATGTCTTCTGCTGCCAGTCCAATTGCTTCAGCGAACTGCATGGCAATCGCGGTGCGGGAACCACCAATATCCGTCGAACCTTCCAGTAGACCAACAGAGCCATCCGAATTGACGGTCGCGGTCACGGCTGATTTCAATCCCGCGTTAAACCAGAAACCGGAGCCAATGCCCCGTCCCTGATTTGGACCAGTCAGCGGCGTATTGTAATGTTCGCTGTTCTTGATGGCTTCCAGTGTTTCCACCAGGCCGATGCGGGGATATGTCACGCCGTCAATCCGACGTGTTCCTTCTTTCGAAGCGTTGAGCAGGCGGAAATCTACCGGCTCCATACCCAGTTGTTCGCACAGTTCATCCACAACGGTTTCCGTTGCGAACGCAGCATTGGTCGCTCCCGGCGCGCGATACGCATTGGTGCGCGGTTTGTTGACGCAAACGTCATAACCTTCCACGCGACCATTGGGAATGTCATAGCAGGAGAAGACACACATCGCACCGGCGCCAATGGGAGAACCGGGATAACCGCCTGCCTCATAAGCCATCCAGGCCTCGGCGGCGGTGAGACGTCCGTCAGCATCGGCGCCCATCTTGATTCGGATAAAGGAACCGGGGGTGGGGCCGGTTGCCTGCAGCACGTCCGTCCGGTCCATCACAATTTGAACGGGAACACCTGCTTTACGAGATAAGACGGCAGCCGCTGGTGCGAGATAAACGGAGATCTTGCCACCAAAACCCCCGCCAATTTCTGCAGGGACCACTTTCACGCGGGCCAGAGGCACATGCAATAACTCTGCCATCTGCGAGCGGACCGAAAACGTGCCTTGAGTCGGAGTCCAGACGGTAATCTGACCATCGTTATTCCACAATACGGTCGCAACGTGTGGTTCGATATACCCCTGGTGTACGGTCGAGGTGCGAAATTCGCGTTCGACAACATATTTCGCGTCGGCGAATCCTTTTTCGAGATCCCCTTTTTCAAACATAATATGCTTGGCGACATTACTAGGCTTGTCCCCTTTTTCACCCGTAGAGGCTTCTTCCGTCCGCACATCGGGATTTAAAACAGGTGCCGAATCTTCCATCGCTTTCAGCACATCCAGCACGGGTGGCAGCACTTCATATTCGACTTCGATCAGGTTGGCTGCCTCCTGTGCAATATGCAGATTGTCGGCGGCAACCGCAGCGACTGCGTGTCCTTTGTAAAGCACTTTGGTACGGGCCAGATTGTTGCTGCTCAGATGGTTGAGGACGACAGCCCCTTCCCCCAGCTCGGCAATTTTATCGCCGGGCTCCGGCAGATCCGCACTGGTGACGACGGCACGCACACCCGGGAAAGCTTCAGCTTTTGAGGTATCGATCGATTTAATGTTGGCATGGGCATGCGGGCTCCGCAGCACCGCGCCGTAGATCATGCCTTTGACTTTGATATCCGCACCGTACAACGCACGACCGGTCACTTTGTCTGCCCCGTCATGACGAATCGGCCGGGTGCCAATCACCTTATATTGAGGAGTCTCTTCGCTACCTTCTGCGGTTCTGGTTTCATCAATGGTCGCCATTAGACAGTCTCCTTCTCACATGAGGCAGATTGAGCACATCGAGTTTCTGCAGCCTGCTGGATTGCACGCACGATTTTGTCGTAACCGGTGCAACGACACAGATTGCCCGCCATCGAAAAACGAATTTCTTCTTCGGTGGGATTCGGGTTCTCATCCAGAAATGCCTTGGCTGCCATGATATAACCGGGAGTGCAGATGCCACACTGCAGCGCCGCGTTCTCCAGAAACGCTTCCTGCAGCGGATCCAGGCCATCGCCGGGCGCCAGACCTTCAATCGTTTCAATGTTGGCACCATCCGCTTCCACGGCCAGCACCATACAGGTATTGATGGCTTTCCCGTCAATCACCACGGAACAGGCACCGCAGTTGCCGTTCGAGCAACCTTCTTTGGCACCGGTCAGATTCAGCGTATTTCGTAAGACTTCGAGCAATGTCTGCCGGGGCTGGCAGAGGAATTCCTCTTCACGCCCATTGACAGTCGCGGTTACGATCCGTTTCTTCGCCATCGAAAAGTCCTTATTAAAAAATGATCGATTATTATTTTATTGAGTGAGTGAGACATCAGACAGCGGGTGACTTAGCCGCGAGCACGCTCGACTGCTTTTTTCAAAACACGTTCGGTCAGTATGCCCGTCACATGCAGGCGGAATTCTTCAGTTCCCCGCATGTCCGTAATCGGATGGATCACGGAGCGGGCCGCCTCTCCTGCTTTTTTGATCGTCTCATCATTGACAGGCTGGCCGCTCAGCAGTTCGCTGGCTTCCTGGGCATAAAATGGTTTCGCGGCGACCGCGCCCAATCCAATGCGGGCTGAGACGAAGTTTTCACCACTCTCATCCAGAACGACAGAGGCACCTACGCCAACCACTGCGATATCCATTTCATTGCGGGGAATGAACCGTCGGTAATGGGAACCGCTGTGTGCAGGTCGTGGCGGGAATTTGAGCTCGACGATAATTTCACCTGGTTCCAGAATATTTTTACCCGGTCCCGTGCAGAACTGATCGACGGGAACTTCTCTGGTTCCGGAAGGTCCCTGAATCACCACAATTGCATCCAGGGCAATCAACGGTGGAGTCGAATCCGCGGCGGCACCGGCGTTCGCCAGGTTGCCTCCGACGCTGGCCCGGTTCTGTATCTGCATGCCACCAATGATATTGCAGCTGTCAGCAATCGCTGTGTATTTCTCCAGTATTCCCGGATGACTATAGATCTGGTAGCACGGCACTGCCGCTCCCAGACGCAGGCCGGCGTCGTTCTCTTCCAACGCCATCAGTTCGGGGATCTTTTTCAGATCGACAATCAGATCCGTCGATAATCTGCCGGTCCGGACATGGTCAATTAAATCGGTTCCCCCCGCGAGCGGGCGGGCATTCCCATTACTTTTAGCCAGCAGACCAACGGCGTCTGCCAGTGAAGTGGGGGCTTCATATTCAAAGTCACGCATCGCAGGTTCATCCCTCTCCTAATTGTCCAGACAATCCTCTATTCGGCTTTGATTCGAAAGCGAATTTCAGACTGGTCATCGAGTATCACTTTGACTTTATTATCAATCACCTGTCAACTAACATCAATGCAACGAAAGAGGAACTGGCGACCTAATTTTTTAATTTTAGAATTTCCTTAAGAATAAAGTCTCTCCCCCGCCTGACAAGTCCGATTTGCCTGCATCGAAGCAGAAAACTTCCGATTGCCTGACCCGCAACACTTACCTCACCTATGCGGATTTGGTAACCTGCTTGCAGTTAACATCATATACGAATATTTCGGGTCATAGAGCCCCGTACGATGAGAGGCCAGCCCCCAACACTCAAGGGAGTGTTTACGTAAGAGTATTACTGACAGGATGTCGATTGAATGGGGCCTTTCCACCAGTTAACTCCCCTGTCCAGTGGTCTCAGATCAATCTTAATCATTAATACCGCGACACAGAAAGTGCAGTCTGCACTCAGAGGCAGGTTATATAAGTGGCACGAAAAAAAGCGTCTTCCATCTCGAACCAGAATTTTGAGCAGCGAACGCAGGAACTCGGCGAGCAGATCTGGGGTCTGCTGGAGCGCCGCGAACCGACCATGTTCGAAAAACGCTGGTGGGACGATCGAATTCTATCCTGGGCCATGGCCGATGAGTCGGTCAAAGTGCAGATGTTCCGCTTCGTGGATGTCCTGCCCATGCTTCGCTCGCATGAATCGATCGTCAGGCATCTGCACGAATATTTTGAAGATGTTCGCAAGCACCTTCCCTGGGCGGCCCGGATCGGCCTGGAACTGTCGACGCCGAACTCGGTTCTCGGCAGAGCCCTTGCGCTGAACGCCCGCTCCAATGCCCGCCGCATGGCCAGCCGGTTTATCGCTGGATCAACAGTCGATGAAGTTCACCGCACCGTCGATCGACTTCGCAGCGAAAACTTCACCTTCACCCTGGACCTGCTGGGGGAAGCTGTTATCAGTGAAGTCGAAGCCGAAGCCTATCTGCAGTCGTATCTCGACCTGATCAGGGGCCTGGCCCCCCGCGTTCGCAAATGGTCCGAAAATGTACAGCTCGACTGGGACAACCAGGGCCACCTGCCCCGCACCAATGTTTCGATTAAACTCTCAGCCCTCTGCAGCCAGTTCAAACCCACCGATCCTGTCGGTACGATGGCAGCGGTTCAACCTCGATTGCGAACCCTGCTGCGACATGCCATGAAATACGATGCCTACCTGCACGTTGACATGGAACAGAATTCCTATAAGCCACTCACGCTGGAAATCTTCAAGCAGACGCTGATGGAAAAGGAATTCCGCGACTTCGACAACGCAGGCATCGTAATCCAGGCCTATCAGCCCCAGGCGGAAGCCGACCTGATGGATCTCTTGAAATGGGTCAAAAAACGCAAGACCCCTGTCTGGGTCCGGCTGGTTAAAGGCGCTTACTGGGATTACGAAACGATCACGTCCCAGTACCGCAACTGGCCGATCCCTGTCTACCAGGAAAAATGGGAGTCGGATGCGAACTATGAAAAGCTGACACAGATCCTGCTGCAAAACTTCCAGTGGCTCAAACCTGCATTTGGCAGCCACAACATGCGGAGCCTGGCACATGCGATCGCCGTTGCACACGAACTGGATGTCCCCCCTTCCGCGTATGAAATTCAAATGCTGTACGGGATGGGCAAAGAGCAGGCACAGGTCTTTGCGGAGATGGGCCATCGAGTCCGCATTTATACGCCGTTTGGCGAACTGATCCCCGGCATGGCCTACCTGGTCCGCCGCCTGCTGGAAAACACTTCTAACGACTCATTCCTTCGACAAAGCTTTAGCGAGCACGTCAACCTGGAGACCTTGATGATGAATCCGTCCGATCACGCCAGTAAATCCAACCGGAAAAAAGCATCTTCAGAAGAGAAGCATTTCCAGAACGAACCGCTCATCGATTTCAGCCTGGAAGAATCACGCCAGAAAATGCGGGAAGCACTTGAAACGGTCGAAGACCAGTTCGGCAAAGAATACCCGCTGCTGATCAACGGACGGGCGATCGACACCAAAGCCACCCTCACATCACGTAATCCTTCGCACCTTTCCGAATCGCTGGGAACGATTTCTTCCGCCTCCGCCGACGATGCGATCGACGCCATTGATGCGGCCCGACGGGCCTTCCCCGGCTGGTCAAAAACCGAACCGCAATACCGCGCCGAATACCTGGAACTGATCGCCGCCAACATGCGCCGCAAGCGTTTTGAACTGGCAGCCTGGATTGTCTATGAATGCGGCAAACCATGGGAAGAAGCCGATGGCGACGTCGTCGAAGCGATTGACTTCTGCATGTACTACGCCGACCAGATGCGTAAACTCTCAGACCCTCGACACTGTGACGTGCCCGGCGAAGAAAACGTTTACTTCTATCGCCCCCGGGGAACAGTCGCCGTCATCGCCCCCTGGAACTTCCCACTGGCCATCCTGACAGGCATGACAGCCGCCGCCCTGGTGACCGGAAATACGGTCGTCATGAAACCGGCCGAACAGTCCTCGATCGTCGCTGCCAAGCTGATGGATCTGATTCACGAATCCGGCATCCCCGATGGCGTGGTGAACTTCCTGCCCGGAGTCGGTGAAGAAGTGGGCCCTGAACTGGTCGGCAGCCCGGACGTGGAAATGATCACCTTCACCGGTTCTCGCGATGTTGGGCTCGCGATCAATGAATCTGCCTCCAATACAGACATTCGCCAGAAAATGGTCAAGCGGGTTGTCGCAGAAATGGGCGGTAAGAACGCCATCATCGTGGATGATGACGCCGACCTCGACGAAGCGGTTCTGGGTGTGATTCATTCCGCCTTCAATTACGCCGGTCAGAAATGCTCTGCCTGTTCACGGGTGATTGTGGTCGAATCGATCCACGACGTCTTCGTCAGTCGCCTGGTGGAAGCCACAAAGAGTCTGAAGATCGGCCCCGCAGAAGATCCCGGCACCATCGTGGGCCCGGTCATTGATCAGGATGCCCGACAGCGAATTCAGGAATACATCGAAATCGGCAAAGAAGAAGCCACACTGGCGCTCGCCTGCGATACTTCAGAACTGGATGAGGAAGGTTACTATGTTGGGCCGCATATCTTCATCGATGTGGACTCCACCTGCCAGATCGCGCAGGAAGAAATCTTCGGACCGGTTCTCGCCGTCATGAAAGCTGATGACTTCGAGGAAGCGATTACTATCGCCAACGATACACCGTACGCCCTCACGGCCGGTATTTACAGTCGCAGCCCGGCTCACCTGCAGAGAGCCCGCATGGAACTGATGGCAGGCAACATCTACCTGAATCGCAACATCACCGGCGCAATGGTCGAACGCCACCCGTTTGGCGGCTTTAAAATGTCAGGCATGGGCAGCAAGACCGGCGGCCCCGATTACCTGCTCCAGTTCCTCGTCCCCGTCAACGTTACCGAAAACACCATGCGTCGCGGCTTCGCACCGACGGCAGTTGGTGAAGACGAAGAAGATGAATAAGCAATCTGCAGACGGCGTCAATTTTTGCCCGGCGGTTCTTCTGGCAGATATTTTTTAAACTCCTGCAGGTTGTTCGCTTTTTCAATCAACTCAGGGGTCAGCAGGCCCGCGTAATAGATGGGCAACTTCGGTTCGGTCTGCAGATTATCGATCAGCCACTTCAACCCGGCAGGTCCCCGTACGAGCACCATGACATTGACCTCCCCCTTTTCCTCCAGATGTTTTTTTGCGAGAAGATGCGGTGACTCGCCAAGTCTCTGAGAAACAGATCGCTTTGAAGCCGGGACTGTACTCGCCGACTCATCGCCAAATATGACAAGGTACACGCCTCGCGAACTGTATTCATCTGCATTGGGTGGATCTTCGCCTGTCAGCTGCTTGTATGCACTGTCAGCCTGTTGCAGCGCCACGTCGGACAGCTTCGCATGCTCGCGTAACGCCTCTGCAAACAGGGTCGACAGGTAGTATTTATCATCTTCATGATCGCGGACGCTCCACAATATTCGCGACCGCATGTTTCGATTGGTCGTGTCGTCGAACGGCGGAGCCATATAGACGTGAAAAAGGGCTCGCAGTACATTCCTGGTCTTGTCGGTTCCCAGCCCAAACCCATAATAGAGAGCGGCCTTCCGCACATCTTCGGGCCCTTTCGGATCGAGCGCCTGATAGAAGATCTCGGTCAGACGGGGATCACGGGGCCAGCCCAGTGCACCGGAAATCCAACCGAACATTGTATTCGGTGAAGAGGATTGACGAAGCCCGCGTCGAAACAACTCCAGCAATTCGCGATCTGTAATTGCCAGTTTTTCCCGATTCTCATACAGCTCATCCAGTTCCTTCCCCGCCTGGACATCATCTGTGAAGAAGGACTGATACTCGGGAGCCACAAATCCCGCTGCCTGGTAAGCATAAACCTGACCTGCAGGCGGACGCGTATAAGCAGGCAGCCTGCTGGCAGGAGCATCCTCCGGCAGAAAACGCGCAAACTCCTGAAGACGACGTTCCTGCAGGACCCGCGCTGAAAACAGTTCGTTAAAATCAAGCTCCGTATAGTTCCGGTTTTCAAGATAGTTCACCAGCAGCTGACGTGCCTTCAGTCCCTTCAACAGAACAATAGCCGTCTCCCGTCCCTCATTCACACGGGTCACATATTCCAGCAACAGCTCTTCTTGACTACGCAACGGCTTGAGAACCATTTCACGCAGCAATTCAGCAGCCCGGGGATGCGTGACAGAAACATCCGTCCGATGAAAGGCAATCATCCACAAACCAACGTCGTCAAAACGATTCAGCTCAGGTGGTTCCGTTTCAAACACCGCCTGATAAGTTGCCAGAGCGGCCCCGAGGGTAGAATCATCCAGCTGTTTATAATCATCCAGCAGCCCCAGCAGCAACGTCCGCGTCTGTGCTTTGTCGCCATAGGTTCGCATGCCCCAGGCAATCCGCTGCTGCATCTGCGCATCAAGCCTGGGATATTGTTCCATCAGCATCCGCACCAGATTCGCAGAACGATCCGACACCACCGTCGGACCATGATACATCGCAGAGTGAGCAACTCCACCATCGTCACAGGCACTCGCATGATACATCAACTCGATGGCACGGGGATCCTGTTGTTTCCGGTTCCAGATATACTGATTTCCCACTTGTCCCAGCAGTGTCGTTCGATGCTTCGTGCAATGCCGCAACCCGCGTCTGATCAAAGCCAGACGCTCATCAATGCTTGTTACCTTCAGCTTTCCTTCCAGCATCAGATCAAGCTGTTTACCGGCATCTTTGTCGTCCGGAAAAAAAGACTGAAAATCCGGTGGCACATAGCGATCACTGCGGTTCCAGGCATACGGGGGTTCAATTTTGAAGGGAATCGCTTCAGCAGCGGGGGAGTCTGCGGCGAATATCGGGCCACACTCCAGACAACATTCCGCCAGCACCGCAGCGATCAATAGACACACAAGTTTAAACTTCAAATCAGAGGTCGATTTCATTTCACTTCCTCCGTATTTTAAGAGCCACCGGTATCAGGCAGACTGGGATTAACCGAAACCACCACCCCCGCTGTCACCCATGTAGCCCCCTTCGGGAATATCCAGATTTGCATAGTTGGCAAATCGCATCGAAGATGCCATCCAGGTCAGGTTGATAATCCCGGTCGGACCACTTCGGTGCTTGGCCACCACCACTTCTGCCAGGCCGGGACTGTCTTCTGGATCGTATTTATCAGGACGATGCAGAAACATGATCAGGTCGGCATCCTGTTCGATGGCACCACTCTCTCGCAGGTCGGCCAGTCGCGGTCGCTTGTCATCCCGCAATTCAACACCACGGTTCAACTGCGCCAATGCAATGATCGGGATGTTCAACTCTTTACACAGCCCTTTCAGGCGACGGGTGATCGACGCAATCTGCTGCTCACGCGGCATCGTTTTATCTTCCGGTTCAATCAACTGCAGATAGTCGATAATGATCAGCCCCAGGTTACTGAGCCGCTTCAATCGTCGGCAGATCGCACTGATTTCCTGAATCGTTCGCCCCGGTTTGTCATCGATATACAGAGGCATTTCGCTGAGCTCTGACGAGGCTTCAATCAGACGATGGCGTTCGTCATCTTCCAGATCACCCGCACGCAGCGAGTGACCATTGACGCCGGAACGAATACAGAGCAGACGTTCGGCTAACTCAAGTTTCGACTGTTCCAGACTGAAAATGATCGTCGAAGTTCCCCCCTCGTCGGCAGCCGCTTCGGCAAAGTTACAGACCAGCGCTGTTTTTCCCATCGAAGGCCGAGCTGCCAGAATGATAAGCTCAGAGGGCTGAAAACCATTGATCTGGGTGTCCAGATCCAGAAAACCTGTCGTCAGCCCGGTCAGCATGCCTTCCTTTTGAGAGCGTTCGTGAATTCGATCGAAGGCATCCATCAGGATGTCGCGAATTTCGATCTTATCCCCTTCTCCCTGCTGTTCCAGAATACTGAAGATACTCTGCTCTGCCTTATTCAATACGTCCAGGGTGTCTCCCTGCGGCGCATAACTTTCACGGATGATTTCCGTACAGGAATGAATCAGGGTCCGTTGTACCGATTTATCTCGGACAATTTTCGCGTAGTATTCGGCATGGGCCGCGTGGGGAACACTTTCCAGAACTTCATGCAGATACAACACCCCGCCCGCTTCTTCCAGCTCGCCTTTCGAATCCAGCTCCTCAGCTATTGTCACCGCATCGATGCCGCGCACCCCCGCATCATGCAGGCGCAGAATCGCGGCGAAAATCCGCGTATTTTTGTCGCTGTAGAAGTGGTTGGCTTTGACAATCTGCACCAGATCATCAATCACCACATTATCCAGGAGAATCCCGCCGAGCACCGCTTTTTCCGCATCCAGGTTTTGCGGTGGAACCTTGCCGAATAACTCTTCGACCGATTCCTGCTTCGGGCGGCGAAAATTTCCTTTACCGGCGACTGACATAACCATCCCCTGGTTCTGTTGGCAATAAGAAGTGAGTTCTCTCTGCAGCACGCTGGCCAGATCAACCCTCTGCCTCGGCAAACAGCAAATCAGACCACACTGCGAGCGCAATCATATATAACAAAAAGAGGCCCGGCAATATACCGGACCTCTCTCTTATTTTCGAAACTCAGACTGGTAAAATTTCTCTTACCAGACCAGGCTCAGCTTTTTTCTGCAGTCGGTACGACCCAGACTTTGACTTCGGTTTTCACCTTCTCATGCAGCTGCATTTTCACGGTGTACATCCCCAGTTCTTTCAGGGGACCTTCCAGGCGAATGCTTTCTGCATCGATATCAAAGCCACCCTCTTTCAGAGACTTGCTGATGTCGACGGCAACGATGGAACCGTAGAGATGGCCATCTTCGTTCGCATTGGCTTCCATTGTCACGCTGTGCTTGCTCAATTTGTCAGCGAGATTCTTCAATGACTTCAGACGGTCTTTTTCGAGTTCAGCCATCCGCTTCTGATGCTGGACGACCATCCATTTATTATGATCAGTCGCAATCGTTGCCAGACCATAAGGCAACAGGAAGTTACGGGCATAGCCAGGTTTAACCCGGACAATATCACCCTGCTCACCAAGGCTATCTACTTTTTCTGCCAGCAATACTTCGATAGACGATTTGGTACTACCGACGACAGCGGCGTTACGTTGTTTACGAACCATTATCAGTCACTTCCGTAATTCTTGTTTTATTCAATCGTTTTAAAAAACTGTTACCTGCGGTGTCATTCACCAGCAACCATGCCACAATTAGAAGGGCACATCATCATCAGGAATCCCACCAGGCGTATCATCATAAAATGAATCTGCCGGACTGGAACCGCCACCCTGCGAAGGAGCGTTTCCACGTGAGGCATATCCGCCACCACCACCCGATGGTGCACCACCACCGCCGCCAGACTCACCTTTGCCGCCCAGCATGGTCATGTTTTCGCCTACCACCTTGAGCTTGCTCCGTTTCTGTCCGGACTCTTTATCATCCCACTGATCCAGTTGCAGACGACCTTCAATCAGAACGGAACGCCCCTTGGTCAGATATTCGCTGGCTACTTCTGCAGTGCGTCCCCATAGCGTCACGTCAACGAACGTGGTTTCTTCTTTGCGGGAATTCGAGTTCTTGTCAAACCAGCTGCGATTCACAGCGAGACCAATTTCCGCGACCGCACTCCCCCCCGGTGTATAGCGTACCTGTGGGTCGCGTGTCAAATTGCCTACCAGTATGACTTTATTAAAACTGGCCATAATTGGCCTCCCTGAGCTTGAATGTTATAAACGGGAACATTCCAGAAGAACTTCCTTATGAATCATCGAACCGGCGATGAAACTCTATTCTTCATCATCATCGTCGATGGCATCGTATTCAGGACCATCATCATCTGACTGTCCCTTGACCTCTTCTGCCGGTGCTTCTGGAGCAGAACTGGGGTCGATGGCGGAAACCATCGCATCAAACAGTGTTTGAGGCTGCTTGATCACCATCTGACGAATTACAACGTCGCTGAGGTGGCAGGAACGGGTAATCACGTCCATACCACTGCCAGGCATGGTGAAGTACACGAGATAATGCAGACCTTTCATATGGCCTTCAATCTCATATGCCAGTTTTCCATCCTGCCAGGGACGGTGTGCCACAATTTCGGCACCAGCCTTATCCAGGATTTCCATCAGATGAGCAATGGTCCCTTCATGATCAGCAGCAAACTTGCCACTGTCCAGCAGGAACATACCTTCGTAATTTACCATAACTGCTTTTTTTTCTGCTACAGACAAGACTTTTCTCCCGGAATAATTTGACTGATATGATTCAGCCAGATTGATGATCCAATTCTCATTTATTTCTTATTGCCGGTTCAACCAAACCGGGATCTGTTTACTCAGGTGCATTGACCTGGTTCATGGCCATTTCAAGTCCACTCTGAACCCAGCACTCAATCCCACGGGCAGCATTGTCGACTGCCGTTGCGATCAGCTCGAATTCCTGTTTCCCCTGAAATCGTCCCAAGACATAATCCGCTGCTGAAAATCCCGCAGGAGGCCGTCCCACACCTACTCGCAGGCGTGGCACATCCTGGGTACCCAGCTTCTGGATAATATCCTGTAATCCTTTTTGTCCACCTGCAGAACCAGAGCCCCGTAACCGGAGACGCCCGACAGGCAGATTCATATCGTCACAAACAACCATCACATCAGTGGCTGGCAGTTTGAAAAATTTTGCCACAGCGGCAACACTGCGACCACTTAAATTCATAAATGTTTGCGGTGCAACAAGTAACACCTTATCGCCGCCACAGGAAATCTCAGTGACTTCCGCTTCAAACTGGCTGCGTGACCCAGGTGCACCGTGCCACTCTGCCAATTGACTTAACACTTCAAACCCGACATTGTGACGCGTTCGTTCGTATTTTTTACCGGGGTTCCCCAGTCCTACGACCAATTTCACAGCGACACCCGCCAGATATTATTTTCTTAACCTGTACTGATCACGCGTGGTGATCTTACTCTTCCGTTGCTTCTGCTGGTTCAGAGACTTCTGCTTCTTCTTCTCCTGCAGGCACTGCTTCTTCAGCACCATGTGCCAGCACATGCACAACGACCAGTTCCGGATCATTGTGAATCTTACAGCCACGAGGCACTTCAATATCACTGACATGAATGGCATCGCCAATTTCCAGTGCATTGATTTTCACGGAAATGTAATCAGGAATACTGTGAGCCAGACAGTCCAGTTCCAGTGCATGCAATGGCTGCTCCAGAATTCCGCCGTCAGTCGCACCAGGCGATGTACCCCGCAGACGCACGGGAACTTCCAGAGTCACTCGTTCCGAAGCGTTGATTCGGATCAGGTCAACATGCAGAATTTGTGTTCCGAATGTATCCCACTGCAGATCTCGCAACATGGTTTCTTCAACTTTACCATCCACGTCGATCTCAAACACACGTTCGCGATTCTTGACCAGATCCTGCAGGTCATGCTCATCCACACTCACATGTGCAGGTTCCTGACCGTGGCCGTAAACCACTGCTGGAATCCGACCAGCACGACGAATATGTCGACTTTCGATCGAGCCTAATTTTTCACGCTTCGTAGCACTGATTTTCTGCAATACAAAATCGTCTGACATTTCCCAACATTCCTCGAGGAGTATTACCACGACTCACGTCGTGCCACTCTTCCATTAAAGACTTTTGAATCTATTACCTGACACTATGTCGTTAAATACTGCAAATACTGTTGATGATCAACCAGTGCCCCCGCCTGATCAGTGATCACTGGAGTGCCTCGTCATATCGATCTGTTTTCCATCTCATTCGGAACTAAATGATCCCGGAGACACATCCATTGATTTTGGGCACAGGCTAAAGCCAGACAGAGAAGGCAGTTCCGTCCGAAAAGCACATATGATCCAAGGGCAATCCCAGCGATTCCACCCGCTTGAGCGGCTGGTACTTCACCAGTTTGCGATAGTTGAAGCGTGCAAAAATAACTTCCCGCGCACAAATCTGCAACCGATTCCCCCCTCTATCTTGCTTGAAAGTTCCAAGACACACTGTTTTTTTCATTTTCATAAGTCGATTCTACCCGTCAGGATCAGACCAACTTTTTCTTTCCACCAGAAAAGTGTACACAAACACATCCACCAGTTCAACCAGCTCCCCCCGATTGATCGTACAGACGGCAATGATTCCGACTGAGCGGGATTCCTGCAGATTACGTATTGGCTCTGGCAGTGCAGGCTGTAGAATAGAGTGAGAGTGACTCAAATGTTCTGGCAATCAATCCCCCTGCCAGACAACCATAAGGCTGCGTGGATGAATTCAATCAGAATAAACCGAACCAACGTTTTAATCGTTATAACCTGCCTGCTCCTGCTCCCCATCTCAGGAATTTCTGCAGAGGAACCGGAGGAAAAACAGGATCCCTTTCAACCCAATGCCCAGAAACCGGCCCCCGCACAGAATGCACTCAATCCCCTGAAGAAAATCATTCAGGGCTGGTTTGGAAAACCCAACCCGGCGCAACAGGCAAATAAACCCGCTCAATCGAAAAGCCCCGACTATTACCGTTTTCCCCAGGATCTCGAACAGGAACGACGATTCAAAAGTGTGCAGCAGTTAATTGACGGAGAACAATGGGAGGCGGCCCGTGAAAAACTGCAATTAATGCTGGAAAACAGCCTGAACCTGCCGGTTCACATTGATGGCGACCGCCAACTGATCACTGACCGCGAGCTGATTTACGAACTCCTGCACCTGCTTCCGAATGAAGAGCAGGAAAAATTCACGCGCCAGTATGAATCGCTGGCCAGCAGACTGCTCACGGATGCCCTGCAGAGCAATGCAGTTCCTGAGACTTATGCAGAAATCGCTACCCGGTTCGCCAGCACTCCCGCCGGCTTTGCCGCCATGAACTACCTGACTTCTTACCATCTCGATCGAGGCGAATTTGGCCTGGCTGCACAATACCTGCAACGCCTGCTGAAACTGAATGCCCCGATCACCAGGTCGCGACAGTGGAGAACAAAAGCAGCCTATATCTTTAAACAGACAGGAAATGAAGAACTGGTCGCAGAACTGATCCAGGCCGACGATGCGCCTGCCGGCCCCGATCAGTCCATCAAAATAGGTGGCGCGGACGAAAGCCCGCTCAAGTGGTTACAGAAACAGGAAATTCTGCAGACGACCGCAAACCTGATGCTGACAGAGTGGCCGATGCTGTTCGGCTCCCCCAATCATGCCGCGCGCGCTCAGGCTGCCGACCCTTTACTGATCCCTCGCTGGTCTTTCCCTCTCACATCAAATCACTCGATTCAAATCCAGCTGCAACTGATTCAGGAAGATCTCACCAGCGCGCGACATGCTACCATCCCCGCTCTGCCACCTTTAGCAATCGATGGAAAAGTCATCTTCCGCACCCTTAAAGGAGTACAGGTACTTGAAGCCCGCACGGGAATGCCACTCTGGGAAGCCGCTCTGGAAAACTCGCCGGAAACAGCCTATATCAATGCCCAGCTCAAAAGCAGTAACACTCCACAGGCCCGAGGACTGTTCGATGCGGAACAGGAACCACAGTCCTTTTCTCCTTATAAAGGAACAGATCCCGACTCACATGCTTTAACCAGCCTGCTCTACAGAAATGCCAACTGGGGCAGCCAGAGCAGCGACGGGAAACACCTGTTCGTGCTGGAGTGCATGCGTCTGAACCTCGGCAGTTCCGGTTCTACACGGAATTTCAATCGCCTGAGACAGCGGGGCGGCTTTGAAACAGATTTCTGGTCCAGCAATCAACTGGTTGCCTACGATCTGAAAACCGGCCAGCCAAAATGGAAAGTGGGGGGAACCCGCTTTGAAGAACCGTTCGACCTGCCACTGGCGGGAACGTTTTTCTTTGGTGCTCCCACTCCGGCTGAAAACGAAATTTATATTATCGGCGAACGGGACCGGGAAATCCGCTTGTATGCCCTCGATCCGGAAACGGGCGCAGAACGCTGGTCACAACAGATTGGCAACCCCGATCAGGATATTGAACTCGACATGGTCCGCCGCTGGTGGATTGCTCCTGTCGCAATTGACCAGGGGGTCATTATCTGTCCCACCACAATCGGACTCCTGACCGCCATCGATCGTCTGAATCATTCCATCCTCTGGTCCACCAGATACGAACCGGCCAGCAGCAGCAGAAACAACCAGCAGTTCAATCACATCAACCAGACCACCCGGGAACCCCTGAACCAGCGCTGGTGCCCTTCTGCACCTATTATCAGCGGAAACAAGGTAATTTATACGCCCCAGGATGATGAAACACTAGTCTGCCTCGATCTGATTACCGGTTCTCCCTGCTGGACCCGCCGCGCCAAAGAAAGCTCCCTCTACCTGGCGGGAGTCGTCGACAATCTGATTCTGCTGGTTGGCTTAAATGGCGTACATGCGGTCTCACTGACGAATGGTAAAACCGTCTGGAGCAAAAGCTTTGATTCCGAAGCCGGCCTCCCTTCAGGCCAGGCAGTCATCGCCGATCAGCGTCTGCACGTCCCTCTGCAAAGCGGGCAGATCTGGACCTTTGACGTCAAGTCTGGCATCATTCTGAATAAACTTTTCAGCCCCCATCCCGGACAACCATTGGGCAACCTGATCATCTACCAGGGGCAGTTTTTGTCACTCAGCGCTGCAGGACTGGTCAGCTTCGAACAGAAACAGACCTTCGAAGCAGAAATTGAACAGTTGAAACAACAGAATGCCAGTGACCCGCTGGTACTCTTTAAAGAGTCAGAACTGTTAATGATGAGCCACCACCATCAACAGGCACTGACGAAACTGCGCCGGATCGACCCCCAGCAACTCCCTGCGAAACGTCGACCTCAGTACCAGGCACTGATGATCGACTGCCTGACCTCGATCATTCGCTCGAATTTCCAGCAGTATGACGAACTGATCCCGCAGTTGAAACAACAGGTCGCCTCGGAAAAAGAACGCATTGAACTGCAGAGGCTGCTCGTCGAACGAGCCCGGGCTCGTAAAGAATTTTCCACGGCCCTGGAATTTCTCCTCGAACTCGCGACTGCTCCTGCAGAGGCAACTATCAAAACAGGCGCTACAGAAACGCAGATTGACTGTTGGATCGCGGGACAGGCGGCTGACCTCTGGCAACAGGCCACTCCCGAACAACAGGAACTGTTTACGCAACAGATCGACGAGCGCACCCGGAAGATTCTAGCGGCAGACAACGATACCAGAGAGCGTTTTCTGCAGCAGTTCGGCTTCCTTGATGCCTCCATTCCAGTCCTGCGACTTCAAATCAGTACGGCAATGCAATCGGAGAAATTCTTTGAAGCGGAACTCTGGCTGACCAAACTGATGAAACGGAAATCGCCAGAACATACAGCGGAAGGGCTGGCCGGAATGGTGCAACTCTGCATGAAATTCAACCTGACAGATGACGCCGCTTATTACCTGAATCAACTTTCGGAGCTTGATCCCAACCTGATTGTCGCAGAAAATCTGACTGCTGCACAATTCCAGGAGCAATATCATCAGAAGCTAGAGACACTCAATCAGAAAGCATTGCCGGAAAGCTGGCGTCCCCACAATCTGAAACTGATCGTAGGCGGTTCGTCGAGAAATTATTCTTCGCGGGAGAACACTCTGGACACCAGTGATTCCAGCCTGCCGTTCTACCGTTCGCTGATTCTTTCAGTCGATCCAAAACAAAATCGGCTGACGATGGATCAGCCGGCAGGAAACCAGCAGATGTGGTCGACACCCCTGCGGTCATCCATTCAGTCCCGCTCGTCCAGCTTTAATGAAAGTGATGTGGTCGGGCACAATCTGATTCTGCAGCATCGAGACATGCTGCACTTCTTCGATCTGGTCGATCGCAGATTGATCTGGAGCCAGAAGCTGGAGAAAGAACAGGCCAACCGCTATTACGCCAGCTCCTATCGCCTGACACCGGCTCAACTGGGAAATGAATCCACCCTTGTGCATCGACACCACCCCTCCATCGCCATTCGCAAAGTCGGAATGATCGCCGCCGCGAATGCTGACTATACCTGCTATTACAGTCGTCGGCAGATCGTCATGATTGATACCCGGACCGGAAAAGTTCGCTGGACCCATGAGAATGTCGACAAAGAAACCCGCGTGCTCGGCGATGATCGCATGATCTATCTGGTCACCCGGGATCGTGTTACCAGAAAGATCCTGCGGGTCAGTGACGGCCAGCTGGTGGAGATCGGAGAAACCGGACAGTACCTGGAGAATGCCATTTATCAGGGTGAATCGGCGTTCGTCGCGATCTCATCTGCGGAAGACACAAAACTGCCAGGTCTGACAGCCGGCGTCAGTTCCCTCTTCAGTTTTCACCCCCAGTCTAAGGAATTCAACTGGAAGCTGGATTTTCCCCGTGACTCGCAATTTGGCCTGTTCAGCCACCATTACCTGTCAGTTCTCGGCCCTAAAGGTCAGCTGTCGGTCATTGACCTCCGCAACGGAAAGCGTTCTGAACTGGAAGGGATCCCGCGGGCGGAACTCAAAGATCATCAGAATTTCTACCTGGTTGCAGATCGGGAACAGATTTATTTCGCCGCTCATTCCCCTTCGCATAACTCCATTTCGGTCAATATTCCTTCGATCCCCATCAACGGGATGCTTTACACCTTCAATCGCCAGACCGGGAAACGACTCTGGAGCCAGGAAATTAACAATCAACATCTGGTTCTCGACCAGCAGAATCTGCTGCCCGTGATCCTGCTGGTGTCGCGAGATTACAAACGGAGGGGAAATCGATCCACCAGCATTATCCATCTCCAGGCGATTAACAAGCGGACGGGGGAGAGCCTGCTCACCTGGAATGCCCCCATTGATTCCAATATCAGAGATTTGAATGTCGATTATGGGCAGAAAATGATAGAAATCCTGACTTATAATGCAAGAATTCGTCTGTATGATGCCGATGAACTGGCAATCCGGGACCAGAAGCGGGCTGCACCACAGCCCCCCCCCAGAAAAGCAGACGACTGAAAAGAATTAAATTACGACTTGCGAAACAAGACTCATAAAAATACAATGAGGGCGTTTCGCGATGGTTTTTCTGTCAAACTGAAGAAAGCGTCCATGTACCGTTTCTTAGTTCTGATTCTGATTGCTTGCCTGGTTTTACCAGCCGCCCCGGTTTCGGGTTGCGAATGCAGCCAGCAGCAGACCAGCCAGGCCAAAGGCTGCTGTTGCAGCAAATCAGCCTCTGATACGGAGGTCCAGACGAAATCCTGCTGCTGCCGGACTTCCCCCATTACGAAAAAACAGCCTGAGTCGAATCACAAGCAGACTCAATGTCAGAAACCGAATTGCCACTGCCAGCAGACGTTTTCGCAGACCGCTGCAACCGTCTCTGTAAAAACCGTCGAGTTAGAGCAGCAGTTACGCAGTCAGTTCGAATCAATCGACCTGACTTCTCAGCTCACTCACCCTGTCCGCCCCGCCGTCTCACGCAATTTTGAGCGGCGTCCCCCTGAAATTTCTTACTCTTCAGGGGAGTTTTGCGCGCACTTCTGCCTCTGGTTAATCTAGTTTTTTAAAACTAAAACCGGATTGGCCCGCTCCGTTCTCAAGCAGTAGACGCTCTAGTCTCACTCTTGCGCGCTCCCCTGCCGAATCTGAATCCTGCAGCGGAAAACCGGAACGGAACCTGCTTTCGTCTATGTGCTGTACTATTTTGTAACAACGACAATTTTTTAAACATTCGAGGAGAAACCCATGCGTCAAGTATTATCTATCGCCGCTTTAGTTGCAGTCGCTGCATTTGTTGGTCAGAGTTTTGCTGCTGAAGCAGGCAAAGCAATTTGCCCCGTCGCCGGCAAACCTGCCAACCCCGCTCAGACAGTTGACTACAAAGGCGGAACCGTCAGCCTCTGCTGTGGCAAATGCAAAGCTGCTTTCACAGCCAACCCCAAGAAGTTTGCTGCCAAAGCCAACATGCAACTGGTTGCAACCGGTCAGGCCAAGCAGGTTAACTGCCCCTTCGCCGGCAAACCAGTTAACCCAGCTCAGTCAGTAACAGTTGCTGGTACAGAAGTGAAATTCTGCTGTGGAAACTGCAAAGGTAAAGCAGCTAAAGCAGAAGGCGATGCACAGATCAAACTGATCTTCAACGACAAAGCCTTCGAAAAAGGATTCAAAGTCACTGAAAAGTAATCTCTTTCCAGTTGACTGAATCAGTTTTTCCTCAGCATCCATTTGCGGGCCAGTATGCTGAGCGTAAATCGGGAGCGGGAGTTTTAAATAAAACTCCCGCTCTTTTTTTGTTTGAATGCATCCTGTTTGATTACGTCGTGTATTCCGAATTCAGCCTTACATATTCCTGCGTCAAATCGCTGGTCCAGAACACAACCTGCTCCTCGCCAAAGGGCAGGCGAACCTGAATCAGAACATCCCGGTTCTGCTTGATCCCATCCGAGATTGCCTGTTCGTTATAGTCGGCAGGTCTCCCGTCTTCATAAATCAGCGCCCCGTTGATATGCAGTACAATATCCCGCTCTGTCAGTTTCACGCTGGTTCGCCCGGTGGCAGAAACAATCCGTCCCCAGTTGGGATCAGAGCCGGCAATCGCTGTTTTCACCAGCGCATCATTGGCAATGGTGCGGGCAATTTCCATTGCGTCTGCGCGGTCTGCAGCGCCGGAAACTTCAATCGTCACGAAATGGTCGGCCCCTTCCGCATCCCGGATGATAGCCTGCCCCAGTTCCATCGCCACTTCGTCCAGCGCGGTCTGTAACTGGGTCAATTCTGTTTCCGATAATTCATGGGCCTCCGAGGCGCCATTGGCCAGTAAAATCACCGTATCACTCGTACTCGTATGGCCTTCAACAGAAACACAGTTGAAACTGCGATCAACGGCGTGCCTTAGCATCTGATCGGTCTGGGTCGCATCGAGGGGCGCGTCCGTCATGATTACCGATAACATGGTCGCCATGTTGGGAGCAATCATCGCGGCTCCTTTCGCGACACCACTCACCCGAACTTCCTGTCCGCCGACACTCACAACACGCATCGATTGTTTGGGAACCGTATCGGTCGTCATCATCCCCCGGGCTGCGTTCAGAAATGATTCTGCATCCGCGCCCAGTTGTTCAATCGCTGCAGGTATTCCCGCTTCCAGCGGCGTGCGAGGCAAAAATCGCCCGATGATTCCGGTCGAACAGACCAGCACATCTTCCGCAGCAACATCCAGACCGCCAGCCACCAGTCCGGTCATCCATTTGGCATCTTCAATTCCCCGCTCCCCGGTACAGGCATTCGCATTGCCCGAGTTGATCACAACCGCCCGCAGCGAATCGCCGGGCACCCGTTCTCGGGATACTTTCACCGGGGCACCACACACCTGGTTTTTCGTAAACACTCCCGCTCCCGCGCAAGGCACATCAGAGACGAACAGCGATAAATCAAAGGTCGTTTTTTTTTCTTTGATTCCACAGGCCAGGCCGGCGGAACGATATCCCCGGGGTAAAATCATGTCAGCAGTCAACTGCCTCTCCTCGCGGTAAATAGTTTCAGACGATCAGGCCCGTGGTTTCCGGATAACCCGCCATCAGATTGAAATTCTGGACGGCAACACCGGCTGCCCCCTTGATCAAATTATCGGTGGCGGAGAACACAATCAATTGATCGCCGGCAAATTGCACCGAAATATCACAGTAATTGGTTCCCGATACATTCTTCGTCGCCGGGATCGCATCAATAATTCGGACGAACGGCTTGCCTTCATAAAAAGTTCGATACACGCCCAGCAGTTCTTCGCGGCTGACAGCTTTCGTCAGGCGGGGATACATGGTCGCCAGTATCCCCCGGTTCATTGGCGTCAGGTGAGGTGTGAAGGTTACCTTTACTTCTTTCCCCCCCACGGTCGTCAGTACTTCTTCGATCTCGGGAGTATGCCGATGGGTTCCCACGCCGTACGCGGTGATACTCTCATTGCACTCCGGATACAGGGTTCCCAGCTTGGGGTTCCGCCCGGCACCGCTCACACCACTTTTAGCGTCAATAATAATGCCCGTTGGTTCAATCAGGCCGGCAGCCATCAATGGCGCCAGTCCCAGGATCGCCGTACTCGTATAACAGCCGGGGTTGGCAATCAGGTCGGCGTCCGGTATTTTTTCCGCCCACAATTCGGGCAGACCATACACGGTACTTCCCAGCCGCGTCGGATCGATATGCACATGGTGATACCATTTTTCATAGACGGCAGGATCACTCAGCCGGTAGTCGGCACTTAGATCCACCACCCGGCAACCTTCTGCCAGCAGATCGGGAATGACTTCCATACTCGCCACATGCGGGAGTGCACAGAATACGAAGTCGGAACGTTCGGCAATCTCGGCTGGCGTCAATGCTTCGCAGCACAGATCCAGGCGACCGGTCAGACAGGGATGGATTTCGCTGATATGAGGCGATTCTTCTGAGCGAGATGTCAACGCCACGATTTCCACGTCTGGATTTCGCAGCAGAATCTTGATGAGTTCCAGAGCCGCATAACCGGTGGCTCCCATGATGGCAACTTTTGTCATTATTTCCTGATCCGACTAAAATTCTCTGCAGAAGTCGTCAACTGACCGACGTCTGCCACTATAGTTTCAAAACGTCCATTCTAAGCCTGATTACGATGACGACAAGTAACTGTCCAGAAAGGATCACCCGCTTTATCCAGATTCTGCCAGGTAATCACTGGCAGAGCAGCAGATTGAGGAAAATCAAATCAGCGTCCCATGCTGAGCTGACTGACATTGGCAGAACAGGTCATCAGGCAGATTTAATAATGATTGTTTAGAATCAACAAAGTCAACGCCCACACCGATTTTGACTGTGATTCTTTCAAATTAAGCGGCAAAAACAATTCGGTTTCCTTTTCAAAAACGGGTGGAAACATCACAATAAAATCATTGATTCAGGTCGTTTTCGACAGCCATTCAATTTGCCTGTGCTCCGGTCCCTCACAATAGATGATGCTTTCGGTGAGGTCGTCATCAGGGTTGCCAGCGAGCATGTGCCAGTTCAACACGGAATAAAGAAGAGGAAAGAATGTCTAACGTTGCCAAATTAGCCGCCGATGCGCTGACTGAAGGTGGTGGAATTTTTCGTTTGTCCCCGACATGGGTTCCCCGATCATTTCTGCAGCCTGGTCGCCGCCTGAAACTGCATCCCAATGATTACTATGCATTAGGTACCCACCGCGGAGGAATTGACGAACGCTGGTTTGGCTCTACAACTGTCGCTGCGAACGAAGGCGCACCCGATGACGAAGGCTTAAGCTACTGCGTTTTCGGCGGTGAAAAATTCACTCTGCGGGATGCCATCAGCGAACTCGGTGCCGAAATCATCGGCGATAGCATCTGGGGCAAATACAATCGCTGGCCCGTCTACTCGAAATTCTTCGACAATATGGGACCCATTCCTCACCACATGCACCAGAACGCCGAACAGGCTGCCAAAGTCGGGCAGGAAGGTAAACCCGAATCCTACTACTTCCCTCCTCAGATGAACGCCATCGGTAACAATTTTCCTTACACGTTCATGGGACTGGAACCCGGTACCACCAAACAGGATGTGATCGACTGTCTGGACCGCTGGAATGACGGCGACAACGGAATTCTCGATCTTTCCAAAGCCTATCGCCTCAAACCGGGGACCGGCTGGTTGATTCCCCCCTGCGTTCTACACGCCCCGGGAAGTCTCGTGACTTACGAACCACAGTGGGGCAGCGACGTGTTCGGCATGTATCAGTCCATGGTGGAAGGCCGGGCAGTTCCCCGCTCACTGCTGACCAAGGACTTCCCCGAAGACAAGCACGACGATAATGAATATCTCGTCGATGCCCTTGACTGGGAAGCCAACGTGGATCCGAACTTCAAGGACAATAACTACCTGGAACCAATCGCCATTGGCGATACTGCTGCCGAAGGTTATGTGGATCGCTGGATCGTGTACGGCAAAGTTAAAGGCGAACAGCTCTTCACCGCGAAAGAACTGACCGTCGATCCCGGCGCGAAAGTGACCATCAAGGACACCGGCGCTTACAGCTGGATCACGGTTCAGGGTGAAGGCACCATCGGTAATCTGCGACTGCAGACACCTGCCATGATCCTCTTCGGTGAAATGACCGAAGATGAAGTCTTCGTGACCGAAAAAACCGCACAAGCGGGTGTCACGATTGAAAATACCGGCAGTGAGCCACTGGTTTCACTCCGTTACTTCGGTCCCGATGCCTGCCCGAGTGCACCCAACATTGGTGATTACCGTAAATAAAGCCGACCCATCACACAGGAACTGCCCGAACTCTCGGGCAGTTTTCTTTTTGATCTCTCAACTCCTGCTAACATGAAGGACCATCTCATGAGTGATAACGCAGCTAACACCTTACCCAAACTTCATAATGCAGCCTGGCCGGGTGTGGTCGGAAAAGGCCCTGATTCCGAACCTCCCATCGACCTGGATACCATGCTCGACTTAACCGCTGCCGCGGAAGTCGACGGCATCAAATTTGACGGGACCGACCTGTTCCTGTTTGATCCTCACGTCAGTATCGACTCCTCCGATGACGACTTGAAACAACTGGCCGAAAAAGTTCAAAGTCGCAACCTGGTCATCGGTTCGGTCGTGGCTCCCGTCTGGCCTCCCACAGGGGGTGGATCTGCCATGGGAAGCGCCGAAGAACGCGGCCAGTTCCTTGAACAGGTCCTCAAAGGCTGCACCATCGCCCGGAAACTGCGCGAACTGGGCGTTCGTCCCTACGGCGTCGTGCGTCTCGACTCTGCAGCCGGCGTGAGTGACTGGGTGGGCGATCCCGAAGGCAATCAGGCAAAAATCGCGGAAACCTTCAAACAGGCCGCCGACATCGCCGCCGATCATGGCGAACGCCTCGCTGCCGAAGGCGAAATCTGCTGGGGAGGCATGCACAGCTGGAAACGCATGGTCCAACTGCTGGAAATGGTCGATCGCCCTGACACGCTGGGTTTCCAGGCAGACATGTCACACACCCTGCTCTACCTGATGGGTTATAACGCCCCCGAAGACCGCCTGCTCCCCGAGGACTTCGACTGGAGTGATGAAGCGACCTTCGATGCCGCGTATAAAACCCTGACCGACGCCCTGCGTCCCTGGACGATCGATTTCCACGTCGCCCAGAATGACGGCACCGTGCACGGCACCGGTTCCCACGACAAAACCGGTCGCCACTGTCTGCCTAAAGACCCGAATGGCAAGCTCGATATCGTCAAACGGGCCGGTTACTGGCTCAAAGATGAAAGCGGTAATCCCACGAAGAAATTCGAACATATCTGCTGGGATGGCTGCATGTTCTCCAACGAGATCATGATGAGTCCGCAAACCTGGAATGACATCCTGGAAGCCATGATTAATGTCAGAAAAGCCCACGGCTGGTCCTGATCCTGCTTAATTTTATTTCAATCTCAACCTGAATTTTCATATTGAAGGAGTCACACCAATGAGCAAACCCGTACGCGTCGGCCTGATCGGCTACGGATTCATGGGACGTACCCACTCCAATGCTTATAGACAAGTCGGTAAATTCTTTGACATCGAACACACGCCTGTCCTGCAGGCCTGCTGTGCCCGCAGCGAAGACAAAATCAAAGACTTCGCTGACAACTGGGGCTGGGAGTCCTACGAAACCGACTGGCGTAAGCTGATTGAGCGGGACGATATCGACCTGATCGACATCACCACCCCCAACAATTCCCATCACGATATCGCCATTGCAGCTGCCGAAGCCGGTAAAATGGTGCTCTGCGAAAAACCGCTGGCCATGAACACCGCCGAAGCAGTCGCGATGACAGACGCTATCGAAAAAGCAGGCGTCGCGAACATGGTCTGGTTCAACTACCGCCGTGTCCCTGCAATTACGCTGGCGAAACAGCTGGTCGACGAAAAACGTATCGGCCGCCCTTTCCATTACCGGGCCGCTTATCTGCAGGACTGGACGATCGCCGAAGACGTTCCCCAGGGGGGTGCCACACTCTGGCGTCTGGATGCGAAAGTCGCCGGGAGTGGCGTTACAGGCGACCTGCTGGCTCATTCGATCGACTCGGCCATCTGGCTTAACGGGCCGATCACTTCGGTCTCCGCTGCCACGGAAACCTTCATCAAAGAACGCGTTCACCAGGAAACCGGCGAAAAGACGAAAGTCGAAATCGACGATGCCTGCATGTTCCTGGCCCGTTTCGCCAATGGCTCAATGGGAACCTTCGAAAGCTCCCGTTATGCCCGCGGACGCAAAAACTTCAACACGTTCGAACTGAACGGCGAAGACGGTTCGGTCTTCTTCGATCTGGAAGATCCGCAGATCCTGCAGTATTTTGAATATGCCAATCCTACGACCGGTGAGAAAGTCGAAGACCATGTGACCGGCTGGCGACGGATTCATGTCACCAACTTCGAGCATCCTTACATGGATCACTGGTGGGTTCCCGGTTGTACCATCGGATACGAACACACCTTTACCAATGCCCTGGCAGACTTTTTCCAGGGACTCGATACTGGTAAACCAACCCAGCCCGACTTCCGTGCGGCACTGGAAACACAGAAGGTCTGTGACGCGGTGCTGCAAAGTGCCAAAGACAGGCAATGGGTTGAAATAGCATAGCATTGCAGGCACGTTTTCTGTTATAATGCCTGCATAACAAGTCTTTGTAAAAACGGGTGGCACTCCGCGTCGCCCGTTTTTGCTATATAATGAATCTGAAAACTGAAGTTAGCACGAATCGGGAGCCAAAAAGATGGACCGTCATCCAATCACACAAGAAGGTTATGATAAGCTGCGCGAAGAAATTCGTCATCTGGAAAGCGACGTCATGCCTGAAATCGCGGAAAAAATCGCAGATGCCCGCGCGGAAGGTGATTTGAAAGAAAATACCGAATACCATGCCCAACGTGAAGCACAGGGGATGACGCAGGCGAAAATCAACCAGCTGAAATCCAAACTGGCCAACTGCTACATCGCAGACAAGTCGACAATGCCGAAAGGCGTCGTTACCTTTGGCTCAATCGTGACCGTAAAAAATCTGGATGATGGACTGGATGAGAAATACGAGTTCGTAGGACCTGGCGAAGAAGATTACCTGGGTGAAGTCATGAAGATTCTCACTTCAAGTCCGCTTGCAGAAGGTCTGCTCAACAAGAAAGTGGGAGATAAAGTCGAAGTCGAAGTCCCTTCCGGAACACTGAAATTTGAAGTGATTCAAATTGAAGACTGATATTATTCCAGGACTGAAATAATAAGCGGCATGAGATATTTCTCACGCCGCTTTTTTATATATCGTTTCGTTCCAGACAGCAGAAAAAGAGTCGTCAGACTTCCCGGGCTGATTTCAATCACAGATTGAGAGCATCTCAGTTTCCCACAACCAGAGGCCCACGTGCCTCGCAGATGCTGTTCTCAACCGGCAACAGGTTATTTCGCCTGAACCAGCACACGATTCATTAAAGGAATCGATGGTGCAAATGTCTGCACGGTCTGTGTCACCAGCTGCTTCAGGTAGTAACTGGAGCTGACGCCATACACCGTAATTCCTGCGTGATCACAGCGAACTTTGACATTCTGAACCTGGTGATGAGTACCAGACTGAATCTCAGACTCCAGCCTCGCAGGGGCAGGACAGCTATCCCAGGCTGCGGTGAACCGCGGGGCAACTTCCCGGGGGGGCGTACTTTTCGCACGCTCCATAAGAGCTTCTGCTGTGATTGTTTCTTCTGCAACGGTACGCTCTGGCTTTTGTAAAATTTGCAAAGACATTGCAATCATCCAACTTAAAAAAAGTGTGTCGGCTTTGTTTTGTACTGGTTTCAGGACATTCGCGAATCATGTGCCGAAAAGAAAACTGTTCAAAAAAAACAGCAATCGCGATACGCTGACTGTGATACGCGATTATCGTATCTGTTTCAACACACAACACTTAGTCAATTCAACTTTGAACCGAATCTTAATCCGCTGTAAATAGAGAGGCCCGAAAATCAACCTTGAGCATGCGTCGTTTTTTTGCTGATCCCCAAACGAATGCACAAAAAGTGTGCGAACACCTGCAGAAACGCATCCCGGTAAATGATCCTTACGAACCATAGCCTGAAACCAGGCATAATCCGGTTGAACTGCCTGCCTTGATAAGTTGATCCATCAACTACTTCTGATCGTCAATCCAGGCCGCAATATCCCGAACCACCTCCTCAGCCACATTTCCGGGAATCATGTACTCCGCAGGTGTCCCCGGCCCCTCGCCTGCCATGAAGAGGTGGTTCAGCTTCGGGTAGGAAATGAACCTGACATCCTTCCGGTTCCTTAAAGCCTGCTTCCACCTGGCGAAGTCATCCATCGTCACCTGATAATCCCGCTGCCCCTGCAGGATCAGGAGAGGCACCTGGAGCGTTCTGGCACGCTCTGCGGCATCATAGCCTCTCAAGGCCAGCCAGTAGCTGGCGGGGATTCCCAGAGGAAGTTGCCCGGCGGGTGTTTCGGGCTTCAGCTCCAGAGATTTGACCATCGCAACCTGTTTTTCCAGTTCTTGAAGCTTCTGCTCGCTTTCCTCGGCAGCCTCGCCGTTGAGCGCGGAAAGATACTTCACCTGTTCCAGTACGATCTCCTCCAGGGGTCGTGCGGAGCCCGCCAGACTGATCAACCCGGCAATCCCCTGCGCTTCTGCTCCCAGCTGGGGAAGAAGGTAGCCCCCCAGACTATGCCCCAGAACAAAGACCCGGGTTCTGTCGATCCGCGCCTGCGACTGGAGAAACTGAACCGCTGCCACCGCATCATCAATCGTTTCTTCCCTGACGGTCAGACTTCCCGACAGGAGCACCATCTTCAATCGATGATGCTTTGTGCGTTTCTCATAGCGCAGAACAGCGATTCCCTGTGACGCGAGCCCTTCTGCCAGATCACGAAAGGGCTGATTTGGACCAGTCGTTTCATTGCGATCCTGTGGGCCGGAACCATGTACCAGCACAACCGCTGGCACCTTCTTACCCATTACCGGTACTGACAGCGTCCCTGGTAGCGACCAGAGCCCGGTCCCGATGGTAACTTCGGTCTCTTTAAACCGGTTCGGCTTGACATAAGAGGGGCTTTGATAGCGGCCTGCAGGCAGAAAAAACAAACCAGCGATCTGCTGGTTTGCAGTGAAGACGACCTTCACATCCAATAGCCCCTTTTCGAAGCGACAGGTTACGAGAGTAATCTGATACTGCGGAACTTTCTGCAGCCGGATACTCTGAATTTCCTGAAGTTCTCCCCACTGACCAGAAATCCCTTCCCAGAGCTTCTGCAGCTTGTCTTCAGGCAGGTGATGACTCATCTTGCTGTCAAAGCTGCTGACAGCCTCTCTGTAGTCCCCCTGAGCCAGCTGTGTGACGAATTCCCGGGCCAGACTCTCAGGAGTATTTTCAGCCTGCTCTGCGGCCCTGGTCTCCAGAGCGATTGTAGCAAGGAGTAACATGACTCCAGACAAGATCGTTTGCCTCATGTCGTCAGTCCACCTGTCCACAAAGCGGAAGCGGTATGAACATTCTGTCTCAGCGCAAGGAAAGGGTCTTCAGTCAATTGCCTGAAGACCCTTTTCTATCGAAAACATAACGATTCGCATTGTGAAAAAGACACTGCGAAATCGATGATTTTAAGCAAGAAGTCCCTGCAGCAGGTTTTCTCCTGGACCGTGATCGTAACAATCACTGTTATTCCAGAGTGGTAGACCAGCAGCATAGCGAGCAGCCAGCATCAGAACCTTCTGTTCTGAACCAGGCTTCGCCTGTGTTGCTTCGTCTGGGTTAATGCCCATTTCGCGGTACTCTTCTTCACCGAACAGAGCATCGAAGTTGGGATCATACCCTTCACCAGAAAAATCCTGGTAATCACCATCTTCGTAGCTGACCAATGACTGATCATCTTCAAGTTCGTATGAAAGAGTCTCAACGTCATCCGTACCCATCAAAAATGCCGACATTCTCTTCTTCTTTCTCCAACAACAATTACAAAAGTCCAGAATCTCCACCCATACCATATGAGTGGACAAACCTTCTACGTGGAACAAAACAATCAGTCATCTCTACCAAACCGAGAAATTCAATCGCTCGTAGCGTACGCATCCATTGCGTTATTTGGGAGATTGAAAGCAACACCCTCCAAGGGTGTGGGAAGTTTTTTCAGGTGGGAAACTCTTCTAAATTAGTGGTTAAAAAACATCCCGAATTTTTTTGGCTGCAGTTGAAAACCGCAAGAGAGGACACCTATTAGGTATCCCCTGTTTCTAGGACAATTCTTTAGTTTTTATGGTAAAATGTCAACAAGATTTTTGACATTTTTGCAAACTACTTTGAAATCGAATCCCTCAACAGGTAACTCTCGCCTGAGATTCAGATTTCGCCTGCCGTTTCGGCTGAATCTGCTGGATTTTGATGAATCAAAACCACATGGTGACAACATTCAACAGTAGCACTCGTTCACAGATCAGGGGCGATGAATCCCGTAACGTTTCAGTTTCCGATCCAAAGTGGAACGTTCAATTCCCAAGATTTGAGCCGACCGCGATTTATTCCAGTTGGTATTATTGAGCACTGCCAGAATATGTTCCTGCTCCATGATCTCCAGTGAAACTTCCCGATACCGGGTATGAGCGGCAGGAAGCACATTCTGAGGATCGCTTTCCATGCCGACGGCGGATAACTGGATATCAGAAGCGTCTATCACGTCGCCGGTGCACAAGATAAAAGCCCGCTCGATCGTATTCTGCAGTTCGCGGACATTACCCGGCCAGTGATACGCTTCCAGCAGCTCCTTGGCTTCCTCGGTAAAACCGCGAATCGGTCGCCCTGTTTTCACCACAAAGCGATTCAGGAAATAATCGGCCAGCAGCAGGATATCGTCCGCACGTACCCGTAGCGGGTCAACGCTGACCTCTACCACGTGCAATCGAAAATAGAGGTCCTGCCGGAAGATCCCTTTTGCAACCGCTTTCTCCATATCCCGGTTTGTCGCAGCAACCACCCTCACATCAACATTGATCGATACACTGCCGCCTACCCGCTCAAAGGAATGCCCTTCCAGTACCCGTAGAAACTTTGCCTGCACCCCCAGGGACATTTCCCCGACTTCATCCAGAAACAGAGTCCCCTTGTGTGCCTGTTCGAATTTACCAGGCTTCTGACCGGTTGCCCCGGTAAAGGCCCCCTTTTCATGCCCGAACAGCTCACTCTCCAGCAGACCCTCACTGAGCGCCGCACAGTTCATGCAGACAAAAGGCTGTTTCTTTCTCTGGCTGTTGAAATGAATCGCTCTCGCTACCAGCTCTTTACCAACGCCGCTCTCACCACGAATCAGCACACTGGCATCTGTAGGGGCAATCCGCAGGATCTGTGCCTTCATCGCAGTCATACTGGGGCTTTTCCCGACCAGCTCACTCTCGAGCTCCAGTTGCTCCCTCAGTGCTTTATTCTCGCCTTCCATCCGCGCCAGACCATCGGAGAGTCGTAGCTTCTCACTCAGGTTCTGAAAGGAAATCGCCAGTTGATCCGCCAGAGCCAGTGTGAACTCCAGGTCATCTGAATCCAGCGGATTATCGGGGTTGGTCGAATACAGGTGGATCAGTCCTGCCACCCCCCGTTTATTTCGCAACGGCGCACAAATGACACTCTGGGCATGAATCTTCCCCAGGCTGTCCCGCGTCGACAGCTTGCTGTCATCCGCGATATTGTGGGCCAGAATCGCATCCCCCTCATCAAAAACCATTTCTGACAGGAAGTGGGAAGGCTTCTGGTAAGGCAACTCGTCGACTGATTGAAAAGCGATGACCTTCAGGTGTTCAGGCTTGCGGGGCTGCTGCTGGGCCGGATCAAAATACAAAATAGCCCCGATATCCGCACTCGTTCCCTCAAACAGCCCGTTCAGGACAATCTGCGAGAGTTCCTGCTCGGACTGGACATTGCCCATATCCAGCGCCAGGCGATACAGGCGCCCCAGCTCACGGCTGGTTCGATCCCGGTCCCGGTCAGAATGAGAGACTGGAGGCGGTGTGTGAAACCGGGTGTGACTCTTTCGCTGGATGATCTCGGGGACGTTGAACTCTTCCCAACTGGACTGATGCCCCGCCCCCATGGTCTCACTCTCCAGCTCGGCACTGGAGCCGTCTGACGTCGGACGCGAGGAGAAACGGGATACATCAAACGTAAAGATCGCCTGACTGTCACCAATTTCTACGATATCGCCTTCCTGGAGCTCATAATCCTGGCTGATGGGAATCCCCTGTACCAGCGTCCCGTTTCGACTTCCCAGATCACGGATGTACCAGGCAGAATCGCTATAGAAGATCTCGCAATGATTGCGGCTGCAGACCTCGTCGTCGAGCACAATCCGGTTCGTCGGCGCGCGGCCGATGGTCGTCACCTGACGATCCACCAGGCGATACACCTTGCCCCGCTCTTCCAGCTCCTGAATGATCAGATACGCTACCGAGGAAGTCACGTTTGAGTTTTTCTTTTCAGAATTATGCATGTATGATGACACAGGACTGGTTCCACTGCGGTAAATCCAGCGAACGTGATCCCTCATAATAGAGCCAACAGGCACCCGCCCCGCAAACATTGCCGAAATCAGTACGCCCTATTTACTTACGATAGCCCGGACATTTATTATATTCAATTAACTTGCACCAGAACATAAAATTCGTCAAGCTAATTGTGTGAAATCTGAATTACATCCTGCCTCAAACGAGAATCTCCCATGAACAGACTACTTTCCAACCGCCGTTTTACCCACCCCCTGCGGATCATGCTGATTGTATGCTGCTCTCTTACCGTTCTGTCCTCACTGCACGCAGAAAACTGGCCGCGCTTTCGAGGAGCCGACGGTTCAGGCATTTCGGAAGAAAAAGGCTTCCCGCTGCAGTGGACCGAGAAAGACTACGCCTGGCACATGGAACTGCCTGGAATCGGGCATTCTTCACCGTCCGTCTGGGGAGACAACCTGTTTGTCACTTCCGCCATCGATGAAGGAGAAACCCGCTACCTGTTCTGCATCGACCCCAAAACCGGAAAAGAAAAGTGGCGACAGGAAACGAAACTTAAAAAGAGCCATAAACATCGCAAGGGAAGCTGGGCCTCCAGTACCCCCGCCACCGATGGAGAACACGTGTATGTCGAGTTTGCCGATGAAGAATCATATCTGCTGATCGCCTACGACTTCAAAGGGAACAAAATCTGGGAACGCAACCTGGGCGCCTTTATGAGCCAGCACGGACATGGCAGCTCTCCCATCATCTATAAAGACCTGGTCATCGCCACCAACGACCAACAGGGCCCCAGTTTTGTCACCGCGTTTAATAAACTGACCGGCGAAACAGTCTGGCAGGCAGACCGGGAGGTCCGTCGGACTTCCTATGCGACCCCCATCATTATCAATCACCCCAATACGGGACCGCAACTGATTTGTGTCAGCGGTCCAACCGGCGTCAGCAGCCTCGACCCGGAAACAGGGAAACTGAACTGGACTACGGGAGAATTTCCGCAGCGAACTGTTTCTTCCCCCGTGTATGGCGAAGGCCTGATTTTTGCTACCTGTGGCGGGGGCGGCAGAGGCAAACTGCTGTATGGCGTAGACCCTACCGGTTCAGGTAATATCAAAGAAAGCCATATCAAGTATCAGCGCTCCACCAAACTTCCTTACGTTCCGACTCCGGTTGTCTACGAAGGACATCTCTATCTCTGGGGTGATGCCGGCGTCGTCAGCTGTGTCGATCTGGCCACTCAGAAAAACATCTGGACCGAACGTATTGAGGGAAACTTCAGCAGTTCTCCCGTCTGCATTAACGGCGTCCTGTACTGCATCAATGAAAATGGTGATCTTGCCATGATCGAAGCCTCTCCCCAGTTTAAATCACATGGAAAAGTCAAACTCGGAGACCCCAGCCATGCGACCGTGGTGGTCGCCAATGGCCAGATGTTTCTGCGGACCTTTAAACACCTGTACTGCCTGCAACCTCAAAAATAAGTTGCACGCGGAAAGAGATGCGGAACGTTGGAAAAATTGATTCAAACTGTTCCAGTATCTGCTATACTTTAGATGAGGACAGTTCTAAACGATTAAGCTCATCTCCCAGTAATCTCTACGAATCTCTAATGATCAAGTAAAACCTCAACCGAGATAACGGGCCATCTCAAAACTTCAGCAACCTGAAAACTGACTGAATTGAAAAACAAGGATTTATTATGCCCGCCTGGCCCGGTGGCCCCTGCCCGCAATGCGGGGAGGACATGCCTGCAAATCTGGTACACTGTCAAACCTGCCGTGAGTTGCTCAATGATGACCTGGAGCACGATACAGTAGAGATTCCCGCTTTCCATCCACTGAAAGAACTGGCGGTCTGCTGCGATGCTTATCCGGTCGGATACTTCTTCCAGTGCCCGGACTGCCGTAAAGAATTACGCGTCCATAAAAAATACCTGGGAAAACAGGTCTCCTGCAAATTCTGCCAGGCCCCTTTCGCCTTGAAAATCGATGCCAGCAAAGCCATCTCCCAGGGCTTCTATACCAGTTGTCCGCACTGCCGACAGGAACTGCGCATAGCCCACAAATACCTGGGTACAGTGGCAGCCTGCAAATTCTGCAAGGGACACATCCAGTTGCTCGAGAAACCCGCAGACCCGGTGGATCAATAGCTGGGCCACTTGCCTTTTAAAGGAATCAAGGCTAAAGGAATCAAGGCTCCGACTGCTGCGTGGTGGAGGCGTCTTTTTCCCAGCTGACATCGGCCTGTGCCGGTCGGGTTTTATAGAGTGTGCCGTCCTCCTGGAACAATAGAGCGACATTGAGATGCCACAGACTGCCATCTTCCCGCTGCCACAGATCACAATAATAGATCGAAGGACTGGACGCAAAATCGCCCGAAATCCCCGCATCGTTTAACTGACGGATAGCCTGTTCTTTGGGAGTTCCCAGCGGCGCGAGCTCCAGGATCTTTGCCGACTGCTCTTCGAAGACCAGCGGGGCCGGCACAACCGACCTGAAGCCGGTGCACGCAGACAGACTCATGAAACTCGCCAGACAGCACGACAGCGCAATCAGCCAGTGTAGCCTACACCTGCTGCATCCCGGAGCTGATTCCACACCTGTCTGCATCTAATCCCTGCCTCCCTGATCGGGAATTACTTCTGAAATGAAACCTGCCTCAGTCCCGACAGATTCGACTCGTAATATAACAGATTCCTGTTTCCGGGCGAACTGCAATTTGAGAGATCCCACATTCCCCATTCTGACAGATATCAGACCGGTACGTAAAAAAACCAGGTCTGTTTCATCGAACAGACCTGGCAGATTTTATGTCTCTGAACTGAGCAGTCAAACGACTCAGAACTTATGCTGCTAAAGCAGCCTGGGAAGCTTTCACAATCTCATCAAAGATCTGTGGCTGATAAATTGCCAGTTCGCTCAGCGATTTACGATTCAGAGTGATTCCCGCTTTGGTCAAACCATTGATAAACTGGGAGTAATTCGTCCCACGTGCGCGGCAGGCAGCAGTGATTCGAGTCACCCACAATGCACGGAATTCACGTTTGCGAACGCGACGGTCACGGTAGGCGTACACCCGGGAACGAATCAGGGTTTCTTTGACGGTTCGCAGCAGTTTACTGCGACCACCAACATTACCGCGGGCTTCTTTGAACAGTCTTTTCTTGGCTCGACGTCGAGCTGCACCTTTTCGAACTCGCATTATTACTTTCCAACTGTGATGTTAAATATTGATTCTGTCAGCACACACCCCAGCTTAAGTAGCCGGGATCTCGGCAAAGTTATGAACTGGGACGCAGAGCATTCACAATCAGCTTTGCTTCCGCGCCTGTCACAATACCATCACCGCGAAGTCTGATCTTTCGCTTGGGGCTCTTTTTACTGAGAATGTGACCGCGAAATGCTTTCCTGTGCTTGGCTTTACCAGAAGCAGTAATTTTGAACCGCTTCTTCATTCCTTTATGTGTCTTTTGCTTAGGCATTTTATTTTCTATCTTCGTAAACGTTTCAGAGACACGGGCTGCCTCTGAGAAAACAGAGATCCAGTCTTCAATCCAGAGTCATTTCCTCTACGTGTTCTGCATTCTTCTCACGCAGAATCCTCAACCAGGAAGAACACATCTGTCCATCGAACAGTACAGACGGAACTTCAACAGGGAGGTTGATCGGGCAGTATAATCAGCCTCACGTTACTTTTTCCACCGAAACGGGGTTAAAAACCCGGTGACTTCGTAGAAAAAATGACGGATTGACTGAAAACCGGTGTATCCCGATCGGCTGACCGATGATCGTTCAATCAATAATGAGATCTGGCAAGCTGAAAACATCTCAGATTACCATTGATCTTCAAAGTCTACTACAATTCATCCCTGAAGTACAGTGTGGGATCATCCCGCAAAAACCGATCGTTTTATCCTGTCGCTGCATCCGATTTTTTCAGACGTTCTTCGATCACGTCCCGGGGAATTGCCAGCATTTTCTCAATACTGATGGCTTTATGTCCTTTATACACTCCCGGAAAAGCAGTGAAGACCGGCGAACCTTCCAGCTCAACCGTCAGGCTCTGGGCACTCCCCTTGTTACACATGATGACATCACCCACAGCCAGATTCAGTACTTCACCCGCCGTCAGTTTGCTGTTGTCCAGTTCGACCCGCATCGCTATTTTTGACTTGGAAACACTCGCTTCCAGATTCAGTTGCTGTCTCAAATCCGGTGACTTCTTCTTGTAAGCAGACCAGGTATCGGAGGTCAATTTGTTAGACAGTGGCTCAATCGTATTGAAGGGAATACAGAGATTGATAATCCCTCGCGTTTCCCCCATCGTGACTTCGAAAGAAATCAGCACGATCACTTCGTTGGGTGGTACAATCTGCACCAGTTGAGGATTACTTTCGACCTGTGAGACCCGTAATTTCCAGTCACACAAGTTACTCCACGCCGATTCAATCCCTTCAATGGCCAGCCCGGTAATCCGGGAAACCAGGCGGATTTCGATTTCGGTCAACGCCCGATTCGGGTAGGCACCATGCGAATGCCCATCCCCCCCCAGTAACCGGTCAATGATGGGAAAGATGATCGACGGGCTGATGTCCAGAATAATATGCCCGTCCAGCGTTTCGGACTCAAGTAGATTAAAACAGGTCGGGTTCTCCAGACTGAATACAAATTCGCTGTAGGTCAACTGGTCGACACTGATCAGCTTGACTTCAATGATGGAACGCAACATCCCGCTGAGGGCGGCACCAAATTCACGACTGAAGCTTTCATGCAACGCGCGAAATGCCCGCATCTGCTCTTTGCTGACACGCTCGGGACGTTTGAAGTCATAGATACTGATCTGGGAATTGAAGTCGGTATTGCGCGTCGCAGGACGGCTCGATCCACCGCCGCTGCTCGCAGAGGGATCTAACGCCGATAAGAGCGACTCGACTTCATTTTGACTCAGTACGTCTGCCATCCCTGGCCTCCCTGAAAATTGAATCACGGCGAGAGCAGGCTGCCCGCGACGGGATTTCAATCATTGATCTAACTGCTACTCTCGAATCTGCCCTGCTCCATGGGCTACATATTTATAACTGGTCAGTTCATTTAATCCACAGGGACCACGTGCGTGAAATTTATCGGTACTGATCCCGATTTCCGCTCCCAGTCCGAATTCTCCTCCATCGTTGAAACGCGTGCTGGCATTGACGATCACTGCCGCCGAATCGACTTGTGTTGTGAACTTCTCAGACGCCGCCAGCTCTGTTGTGACGATCGACTCTGTATGCCCCGATCCATATTGATGAATATGTCGGATCGCTTCATCCATGTCATTCACAATTTTGACGGAGATAATTTTGGCCCCGTATTCCGTTCCATAATCTTCTTCAGTCGCTGCTGTTGCCCCCGGTGTCCGTTCCAGCGAACGTGGACAGCAGCGCAGTTCGACTCCCTGCTCCTTAAGCGTCTCTGCGACACGTGGATAAACTGTATCGGCGATATCAGTATGCACGAGCAGGCTTTCCGCTGCATTGCACACACCGGGACGCTGACATTTACTGTTCACCGTAATCGATACTGCCAGCTCTGGATCAGCCGATTTGTCGAGATACACGTGGCAGACGCCATCAAAATGCTTGATAACAGGCATTGTCGCATCGCGGGCCACTCGTTCAATCAGACCTTTTCCCCCACGGGGTATCGTCACATCAATGTATTCGCTCAGTTTCAGAAAATGTCCCACTGCTTCGCGGTCCGTCGTTTCAACCAGCTGCACTGCTTCCTCGGGAAGCCCGACATCACGCAGGCCTTCCTGTAACAGCTTATAGAAAGCGATATTGCTGTGTAATGCTTCTTTTCCGCCCCTCAAAATCACGGCGTTTCCGCTTTTGACACACAATGCAGCCGCATCGATGGTCACATTAGGGCGTGATTCATAGATAAAAAAGACAACGCCCAGCGGGACTCTTACGCGTGTCACCAGCAGACCGTTCGGACGAATATTACTGTCGATGATTTCGCCAATCGGATTCGGCAACGCGATGATCTCTTCCAGAGCCGTAATAATCCCCTGCAATCGGGTCTCGGTCAGTCGCAGCCGATCGATCGAAGCCTCCGTCAGCCCATATTCGGGTGCCTGCCTGATGTCGGCAGCGTTTGCTTCCAGCAGTTCGGGTGTTCGTTCTTGAATCAGCTCAATCATGCGGCGCAGCCAGGCATTTTTCTGATTCCCGTTTGAGGATACCAGTTTCCGCGAGGCGTCTCGTGCCTGAGATGCCAGCTGTTCTGTATATTGAGCCAGGTCTAATTCTGTCATGTTACTCTTAATCGATTACGGGTAGATGGTAAATGTGTTCATCGACCATCCTGGTACGTAAAACACGTGCAGTTCTCTGATAAAAGGACACGAGATGCGACCGGGAGGTGCGCGCCGTGCCGCCACAGGCTAATGGCCTGATCGACTGTGTTCAACATACCGCAGTATCAAATATCCGTCGAAATGTGTCAACGCGGGATCACAAACGTCGATTCTGACTCGATTTCAGGCTAAAACTTCCAGTCTGAGTATAATTTCGACCGAAAGTCATGCCATTCTGCATTTCTGGTGCGGGAACCACAACTCTCCGCCATTTCTGCTGACCATTTATCCATCATCCGCAATCGATCCGACATGATCCGCACAGTATTGAACACAACCTTCTGAGCGCCTTTGGCTCCGTCTTTCAGCATCTGATCGAATTCGCGTCCAGGAATCCGCACGACTTCCACATCGGACAAAGCAACCACGCTCGCTGAGTGAGGAGCAGGCTTGAAAAACGACATTTCGCCGAAAACCGACAGTGGGCTCAACTTAGTCAGAGTCTGCTCGCTTCCATTGGCCAGTTTCTTACGTACCTCACAGGAACCACTCTTTATGACCCAGAGATAGCGTGTGGAATTCCCTTCGTCCAGAATTCGTGCCCCTTCAGAAAACTCTTCCGTTTCAGAGTAATAGAGCAATTCTTCCATTTCAGCCGGTGTTACAGACTGAAACAGAACACAATCATTGATCAGTTCCTCTGTGGATATCATATTAGTTACCTCGCAAGCGTCAGGTGTGAAATAAATGTGAATCTCGGTCCGAATTGAACTTCACGAAAAATAATGGCGGGATTTCAGATGCCTCCCAGAACGGTGGCACGCCCTACCCGTCCAATTCCCAGTATATAGGCGGCGACGCGCAGAGACACTTTTTTATCAGTAGCAATCTTCCAGACCAGTTTAAAACTGTCATTCATAATACGATCTAATTCCGACCGTACGCGGGATTTTTCCCAGCTGAAATGCTGACGATTCTGAACCCATTCGAAGTAACTGACCGTCACGCCCCCGGCATTGGCCAGAATATCAGGTACCACGATGACTCCGTTTTTATCGAATATTTCGTCTGCTTCCGGAACAGTCGGATTATTGGCAGCTTCAATAATGCATCTCGCTTTGACTTCCTTAGCGATGTCTTTGGTCAATACCCCACCCAAAGCAGCAGGAATCAGTACGGTCACATTGGATGTGAGCAGTTCCTCGTTCGAGAGGGCTTCCGTTTCCGGAAATCCTTTGACGGCTCCTGTGTCCTTAGTGTATTCGATAAGTTTGGGAATATTAATTCCATCAGCACAGTAAATTCCGCCGCTGGCGTCAGACACAGCGACAATCTTGGCCCCCAACTCATCCAGAAAATGAGCAGTGTAGCTGCCCACATTGCCGAACCCTTGAATTGCGACAGTCACTCCGGTCACATCAATCTTCATATGATCCAGTGTATCCCGTGTCACCATCGCCACCCCACGACCGGTGGCCTCTTCACGACCATCGGCGCCATGCAGTTCCAGCGGTTTTCCTGTGACACAGGCCGGGTTGAATCCCCGGTATTTTTCATACTGATTCATGATCCACGCCATCACTTGCGCATTCGTTCCCATATCCGGTGCCGGAATGTCTTTGAGAGGCCCGATCACATCATAGATCTTATCGATAAATTTACGGGTGACCCGTTCCAGTTCCCCCTGGGACAATTGACTGGTATCTACCGAAATCCCCCCTTTAGCACCGCCGTAAGGAATATTCACCAGAGCCGTCTTCCAGGTCATCAAAGAGGCCAGCGCCAACACTTCATCTCCGTTGACCTCCGGGTGAAAACGCAACCCCCCTTTCATGGGGCCACGCGAACTGTCATGCTGCACGCGATAGCCGATATAGGTCGCGATTTCGCCATTATCCCGTTCAATAGCCACTTCGACTTTGACTTCTCGCTCCGGGGTTCGCAGCAGATCCTGCATATTCTTCGACAAACCGACCTGGCGCGAAGCCTGATAAAAATAACGACATGCTGTTTCGTAAGAACTCATTACATCCTGTCCTGTCTCACTGCGAGCTGAGATCTGAAAAACCAGGGAACCGACTGATACGATGCGTAGTTGACTGAAATCATAATTCCAGAAGATTCGCCACTGATTTTCGATTCATCGTGAAAGCGATTTCCTGGTCAAATAATTAAGATTTCTTCATACTTGAAAAGATAGGTCACATTTACGACTTAAAGTCTTTGAAAATCAGAGAATCTGCACTTCGAATCCGAAACCAGAGCTTCCCCTCAGATTTGCGCTCCGTGATAAAATTCTGTTAAATAAAAGGCCACTAGACAAACTGTTAAACGGAATTGAATAATCTATACATCCATCATAACCCGGCATCATAGCCAGGCTCACTTTTAACGTAAGGGAACCAACGCCTGTCGATCGGCCGGCGGTTCAAGTTGCGAAGGAACTTCGCGAGACCAGATGCCCGGGACTTCCTTTAGAATATACAGAGCCAGCTCACGAGCGTATAAGGCATGGCCTTCCCGTGAAAACTGAGACACATTTTGCAGATAATATCGATCCGGATCCTGGATACTCTGAAAAGTGCGTGAGGTATCACAGAAGGAAAGATTGATCTGTCGGGAATACGTCTCCAGCAGTTCAAACGGAAAGCGGCTTCCATAAGTCACACCGGCACGAACTCCCAGTTGTGCGCGGGCCTGTTCTCCCCCCATCGCTGTCTCAGATACCTGCCATGGCTTGGGATAGGATGCCATGATAAATCGCGAGTAAGTCCCCTGTGCAATCTGTTGAATATTTTGAATGGGCTCCAGCGTCTGCCGGACATAAACTGACCAGTCGGGGGGATGATCTTCCAGCCACAGATATTTTCCCTGAGGCGTATCAATATCACGATCCAGACCCGCTGGTTGATTTTCCACCCAGTAATCGCCGAGCCAGCGAAGTGTATAACGATAGACGAAAAAGTGACTCTCCAGTCGTTCCGGTTCATGCATCTTCTCAAACAGAGGGTGCATCGAGCACAAAGGTACCCCGGCATCACTGATCTGTGTGTAACGCCGCAATGCATGATCGTCGGCAACATCGGACATGTCAAAATGAAACAGAATCAGGTCGGGCTGCAGCCCCAGCAGGGAATGTCTTAAATGCAGATACGACATCAGGGGACAGGCGTCAGGCACGCCGGCATTGATGACTTCTACTTTCAATTCGGTCTGCTTCTGTAACAGCGATTCCAGTCGGGAGCAGAAAGTATCCTCGTCTGACATCTCCGGAGCCAGAACCGTCTCGCCTCCCAGGCAGAGAATCCGAAAGACCCCCGCAGGCTTAGGGATCGCAGGTTCAGCCCCTCTGAGCCCCAGGCTGTTGATCGAAAACTGAATCGTTTCTCCCGTATCAGGATGTTTGCGGGAAACATCCTGCAAAGGCCGGATGCGGTGATAACTCACGTCGGAGGGAATCAGAAACCCTTCAGAATCATAGCTGCGAACAGAATCCTGATCTCGATATTCGGCAACGCGCAGCGCCACCTCGCTCCCAACCGCTAACAGGATGAGAGTAATCAGTGCCAGCGTAATATGCTTAAGCCAGCGCAGAGGTGAGCGGATGATCTTCAATTATCAGAAACCGATGTTAAGATTTTAAGCTGATTCTACTTAACGAATACGTTGTCCCCCGTCTTCAATGCGGGAGGCAACTCAGGAAATGCTGCTGTTCTTCTGGACAAATACGAAGAAGCCAGGAAAAGCCAATTGCAGTTATTTGTCAACAATTCAGCGGGGATTCTAATTTTGATCCTGATTTACAGCAATATGAGTCTGAATACCCACACTGACGGATCTGGGAAGTTCAGCTTCGCCCGCATTGAAAAAACTCTTGTGAAAGCCTAACTTGCATCATTCGAAACAGGATGCTGTCCATCGACCATCTCAATCTATTCTCAACCGGTGATCCAGACTTATGAGCAACCATTCCACAGAGACTGCAATTAAAGTCAATTCTAAAAAAGCGTTACAGCTCGTGACTGAGCTCATGGCAATCCCCGGTAAGAGTGGTGAAGAGGCACTGATCGCTGCGGAAATCAAAAGCCGCCTGCTCAAAGCGGGACTTTCTGAAACAATGATCCAGTTTGATTCTGCCCATAAGAAAAGTCCGATTGGTGGTCAGACAGGGAACATGATCGTCAAACTGCCCGGCACAATGCGGGGACCACGCCGCCTGCTGATGGCCCATATGGATACCGTCCCTCTGTGTGAGGGGGCAAAACCGGTCAAAAAAGGAGATCTGATCCATTCCAAAAGTGAACTGACCGCATTAGGTGCAGACGACCGCTCGGGCTGCAGCGTCATACTTAACGCACTGCTCACCATTCTCGAACACAATCTGCCGCATCCACCACTCAGCTTCTGCTGGATGGTTCAGGAAGAAATCGGTCTGGTCGGCGTTCGTCTGCTCACAACCAGTAAGCTGGGAAAGCCCCGGATGTGCTTCAACTGGGATGGTAAGCTCTCTGACATGGTCTGCATCGGTGCAACCGGTGACTCGGGTATGCTGATCCAGATTCAAGGCATCGCCAGTCACGCCGGCGCGCATCCGGAATGCGGTGTCAGCGCCGCCGTAATCGCCTCCCGGGCTATTGACGACCTCTACACAAATGGCTGGCACGGTCTGGTAATCAAAGGCAAAAACACGGGATCCAGTAATGTTGGAGTCATCGAAGGCGGAGCCGCAACGAATGTAGTCATGCCCGAATTAACCATCAAAGCGGAAGCCCGCAGTCACAATCCCCGCTTTCGCCAGAAAATACTGGATGAGTTCAAAAAGGCCTTCCTGAAAGCGGCCAAATCAGTGAAAAACAGTGAAGGGAAACAGGGGAGCGTTTCTTTCGAATCCTATTTGAAATATGATTCCTTCCGCCTCCCGGAACAGGAACCCGCTGTGCAGACAGCGCGGCTTGCCATTGAAAAACAGGGAGGACAGCCGGAACTGACGATTGCCAATGGTGGTCTGGATGCCAACTGGATGACCGCCCATGGATTTCCCACTGTCACTCTGGGATGTGGCCAACAGGACATCCACACGACCAGTGAAACCCTGATGATTGATGAATATCTCAAAGCCTGTCAGATTGGACTGCTGCTGGCGACGGCGACAGAATCAGCCTGAAAAAACTCATACGTATTACACAAGACAATAGTTAAAGACTCTGATTGAATGAGCGATTCATCCCAGCCCTTCAAAGAAATGTGGAGCAACCTGCAGACACTGGTCAATCGCCAGTTGGAAGAGGCCCTCGATCAATCGGGTGACTGCCCGCCGATTCTCAAAGCAGCAATGTCCTACAGCCTCTCTGCTGGAGGAAAACGCTTACGTCCCATCCTGGTGCTACTCAGTTGTGAAGCCTGTGGCGGTGATCAGAGCACAGCCTTACCAGCCGCCTGTGCCATCGAAATGGTACACACCTATTCTCTGATCCATGACGATCTGCCGGCGATGGACGACGATGAACTCCGCCGTGGCTTACCGACCAGCCACATCAAATTCGGTGAAGCAAATGCAATCCTCGCTGGCGATGCGTTATTGACCCGTGCCTTCGAACTGCTCGCTAATCAGATCGAAGTAAAATCCTGTGCTGCAGCATGTTGTGTCGATCTCGCAAATGCCGCTGGCGCTGTGGGAATGGTCGGAGGTCAGGTCGCCGATCTGGAATCAGAGCACCTCGAAAACCCCACACTCGAAATTCTGGAAGCCATTCACAAACGTAAGACAGGCCGCCTGATCTGCAGTGCACTGACCATGGGGGCTCGCATTGGCGGAGCAGACCTAGCAACCCTGAAAAATCTGGAAAGATACGGCACTTGCATAGGATTGGCATTCCAAATTACCGATGACCTGCTTGATTTAACCGGTGATGAAGAAAAAATGGGAAAAGGCGTGCGAAAAGACGCCGATCACGGTAAATTAACATACCCCTCCCTGATTGGCGTTGAAGAAAGTCGACGACGCTCTCAAAATTTAATTGAAGAAGCGTGCCTCTCGATCGCCCCACTTGGGAGCCACGGCCAACGATTGGAAGAACTGGCCCACTTTATATTAGAACGAGACCACTGATGAACATCGAAATTCTACCACGGATCAAGTCGCCACTTGATATGAAAACTTTATCCGGGACTGAACTCGAAACGCTGGCTGCAGAAATTCGTGAAGTTTTGTGCACAGTTGTAGAAGACCGCTCGGCTCACTTTGCAAGTAACCTCGGAGTGGTTGAACTCTGTATTGCCCTGCACATGTCTTACGATTTCTCCAAAGATCGACTGATCTGGGATACAGGACACCAGATTTACCCACACAAACTACTGACGGGTCGCTACTCACAAATATCGACGATCCGTCGTAAGGGGGGCCTGATGGGCTACCCCAATCCGGAAGAAAGCGATTACGACCTGTTCATGACCGGGCATGCCGGTGCCAGCGTTTCCACTGTCCTCGGACTCAAGGCCGGCGATGATCTGAGGGGAGAATCAGATCGCAAATCAGTGGCCGTCATCGGTGATGGAGCACTTCCCTCAGGCGTGGTCTTCGAAGCCATGAATAACGCAGCGGGCATGGACCAGGATGTGCTCGTCATTCTCAACGATAACAAAATGGGAATCTGTCCCCGTGTAGGCGGGCTGGCAACGTATCTCGATAAAGCACGCGTGGCACCTTTTTACAATGGCCTCAAACGCGATGTCTCCTGGCTGCTGAATAAACTCCCCGTCGTCGGCGAGTCCATGGAACATACCCTGGGCAGCTTTAAAGAAGCGGTCAAAGGCTTTCTGCATGGGGGCATGCTGTTTGAAGAAATGGGCTTCCGCTACATTGGCCCTGTCGATGGCCATGATATCGAATCACTGTCCGGTTATCTGCAGATGATCAAGAACATCAAAGGCCCGGTCCTGCTGCATGTATTGACCGAAAAGGGGCACGGTTTTGAACCGGCAACGAATGATCCCGTCTCATTTCATGCCCCGGCTCCGTTCCAGAGGAACGAAGAAAATGAAATCGTGCCTGTGGAAAAACCAGGCAGCAGCTCTCCCAAAGCGTTTACCGATGTCGTCAGCAGTTCGATTTTTCAGGCGATGACTGACAACGAACGGGTCGTCGTCCTCACAGCGGCCATGTGCGCCGGTAATAAGCTCGGAAAAATCCGCGATGGCTTCCCTGACCGCTTCTTTGATACCGGGATCTGCGAAGCGCATGCGGTTGCCTTCGCTGGCGGAATGGCTAAAGCAGGTCTTCGACCCATCGTCGATATTTACAGCACTTTTCTGCAGCGCAGCTTCGACCACATCTTTCAGGAAGTCGCTTTACAGAATCTGCCCGTTACCTTCTGCATGGACCGTGCCGGGATCGCCGGTGAAGACGGCCCTACCCATCACGGCGCCTTCGATAACACTTACATGCGGTGCTTTCCGAATATTGTCAACATGTCCCCCGGTGACGCTTTGGATGTCGAGCCCATGCTCGAATTTTCGCTGCAGCACGATGGACCGACGGCAATCCGCTACCCCAAAGCAGCCGCCGATTCAGTCGAACGCCAGGTCGCACCTGTGGAACTCGGCAAGTCGGAAGTCTACGTCTGGGGCAAAGATGGAATGCTGATCGCATTTGGCTCTCTGTTCACCAATTGCATCCAGGCTGCGGAAAAACTGCGTGAAGAAGGACTCGACATTGGTGTCATCAACGCCCGTTTCTCCAAGCCTCTTGACGCAGAAGTCATCCACCAGGCTTTGCAGGAATCGGGCTTTGTGATTACCGTTGAAGAAGGTACACTTTGTGGCGGCTTCGGTTCTGCCGTTCTTGAGTCGGCAAATGATGCGGGAATAAACACCAGTCACCTCAAACGACTGGGAATCCCGGATCGTTTCATTGAACATGGAAACCGCAAGGAATTACTGGCTGACCTGGGTCTCGATGTTGCCGGGATTACGGCAACAGCCCGTGAACTGGCACAGCAGACCAAAGTGGCAATCAACGATTAGTTACGTTTCGCATTCTCCAATCAGTATGGACGCTTGATTTACGGAGCCATCCGCATGTTTTCACTGAGTTCTGTTTCTTCTGCATCGATTCCCGGTATTCTCTGCCTGACGCTGGTCGCATTGGTTCTGTCAGCCTCTGCGAATGATTCTTTCGCGGAACCCTATGAATTCAGAGAACCCGTTCAGGACGCACGTACTTTCAACGTGAATTCTACCGTGCGGGTGAAAGGACAACTGGAAACAGCGATCAAAACAGGGCAGGCACGCTCACTCGCACTCGACGTCGATGGAAAATTTCAGTACCTCGAACGACGCTTACCCGGAACCGGACGCGATGCAGAAGCATTTCGCTCACTTCGATATTATGAAGCAGCGACAGCCACCATCGATGTTCAAGGGCAGAAAACCTATGCCCGTGGCAGCGACAAGCATCGTCTCATCGTGGCAGAAGGAACTCTGGAAGGGCTCTCTCTGCATGCCCCCAACAGTCATCTCCTGCCTTCCGAAGTCGAACTGCTGAACTCCCCGGGAGACAGCCTGCCCGTGATGGCATTATTACCACAATCGGATGTTGAAGTGGGTGAAGTCTGGACTCCGGACCGCTGGGTGCTGCAGTCTCTGACCGGCCTGGAAGCCGTTTTGAAATCCGAGTTAACCTGTCAACTGGATTCCGTCGAAGATCAACTGGCCACCATCAGCTTCACAGGCAGTATTGAAGGAGCGACCGTTGGCGCGCAGACCACCATCACCGTCAAAGGCAAACTGCAGTTCCGCCTGGATCACAACTATATCAGTCAACTCGAACTGCAGCAGACCGAAAAACGTTCGGTCGGCTCTGTCAGCCCGGGAATGAAAGTGACTGCTGATGTCAACTGGACACGCTCTGTCGCGACGGCCTCAGGCCCGTTAACCGATGAAATTCTGGCTTCGATTCCACTGGAGACCAGTCCGGAAGCTAAATACCTGAGCTTTGAACCACCGTGGGATATCCGGTTATTACTGCCTCGTGACTGGTATGTCTTCCATCAGACTGGTCAGGTTGCCGTATTACGTCTGCTCGATAAAGGGAGCCTGGTCTCACAGGCCAATATCTCAAAAATCCCGACTGTCAAACCAGGAGAACATACCAGCGAAGAACAGTTCCAGCAGGATATCCGTTCTTCCCTGGGAGACAAGCTCATCAAGATTCTGAAAGCAGAAAACCTCTCCACAGACGACGGACGGTTTATCCACCGCGTCACCGTTGCCGGAAAAGCCAACGACATCCCGGTCCAATGGATTTATTACCTGTGCGCTGCACCGTCCGGCAGGCAGATCTCGTTCGTCTTCACCGTAGACGAAAAACTGATCAATGAACTGGATAATCGAGACACGGATATCGTGCTGGGTCTGCAATTCCTCGAACCGAAACCAGCGCCTGTCCAGGCAACTCCCCTCGAAGGTAACAAACGCAAATAATCCAGACAGTTCTCTCGCGACCCCAAACGCGACCTCCAGGTGATCCGGTCAAGATCAAATCGCGCTCATAACCCGTACGACCAGTATAATTGGTCACAGAGTTTCGCGATCGAACAGGGATTCCCCTGCACTTCACCTCGATTTGCGAACTAAACTTCATGTACCTGGTTATAACTCTCCCTTTTCTCCAGGCAATCATTCGCAAACCAATCGCTTCTAATCGGATTTCCTTCCCAGACAGGAAGAGAAGTATGACACCTGTTCTCGCAACAATATTATCAACACTGCCCAACGAAATACTGATCTGTTTCGGTGGGGGGGTGCTGATTGCTGCCTCGCTGGGTTTTGCCGCCGGCTATGCCCTCGGTAAGAGTACCCCGGTCCGGAACCTTCGGCGTGCGCAGAAACATCTTCAGAACTGCTACCAGCACGTAAAAGAAACGCTGGACACAGCCTGTGCCGCCTGCTCGCTTCTCGAGAAATTCCCGGGCACAATTCTTACCAGTGACCAGACGCGGGAATTGAATTCCAAACGCACCAGTCTGCTGTCACTGATCAATCGACTGGTAGAGCGAAAAAATACAGAGCCGGAAAAAACCCCGCCTGTTACAAAGCAGGAAAAAAAGAAACCGCAGGATTTCCCAACCTTACAGTGGGCTTTCCAGCCGGAACACTCGCATTTAAAGCTGCCTGATTCTTCTGCTTTCGAAGCCAATCTGGAAATGCTGTTGCTGGCGGGAACTTCTACGGAAAACAACAGTGGACTGCTACTTGTGCAGATGAATCAACATGACCAGTTGAAAGAGCGGTTTGGGATCATGGCCCCTATCAAGTTCATGAAAACCCTTTCGCGACTGATCATGCACAACGTACGAGACGAAGATGTGATCTGTCTCTGGAAATCAGACACGCTGGCGATCCTCTTCCCCGGAGTTGAAGTCGACGCCGGACAGATCTGTGCTGAGACGATTCGAGACGCGATTCGCCACCATCATTTCCGACTGGAAAGTAACAGTCCCGAAGTCGTCGTCACCGCCAGCCTCGCTTATCTCAATTGTGTTCCCGGCGATTCAGCCGAGCTGGTACTGGAACGAGGTCTACACGCATTGGCCCAATCGCAGAAACAGGGCCGCAATCAGCTGATTATTCAGGACAGCCACTCCTACGAACACAAACAGGCGGTTTGAAATCTCCTGCAGATTCAGCTTGTCAGCTCTAAGGCGTTTCAGAACCGGATCGTTCGACCGGCATTTCACTGATCCACTGTCCGATCAAATCGACGGCTTCCTGATGGATCACCCGGTTCCCGATATTGGGCATCCGCGCTGCCAGATCACTGGACTGCAGACGATGCATCAGGATCGACTTCTCAGGCGCACCAGGTACGATGTCATAACTGCGACCGCCCGAGCCCCTACCTGCAGCGACCGGATTTTTCCAGACGCCCCACCGGGCAGGGTCCTCCTGCGAAAAACGCAGGTCCAGCCCCGTCGTGCGCGCATTGCCGCCCGGGCTGTGACAGTGAGCACAGTTCACCGCCAGATAAGCACGAACCCGTTGATCCACTGTTCCCGAATGAGGATCTGAAAACTCCGGGAGCTTTGTGATTTCTTTCAACGCGGGAGTTCCCTGCAGCAGCCCCTTTCGCGTCAGATAGGCCAGCTGATTCTCTTCTCCGTCTGCATAGTGATTCTTCCGGTTCAGATTCGCAGCGACAGGACCAAGGGGCACATATTTTTCATTCTGGCTGTGACAACTGATACACTGATTGGCATTCGGCACCAGATGCCGGGTGGATCGTACCTGGCCATCAGTGTGAATCCAGGACACATCGATTTCCCCGCCCCCCAGGCTGAGTTCAGCATCTGTCTGCTCTTCATTCCAGATGTAGGAATATCCGTACCATCCGGATTCTTTCAGAAACTCAACACGTGTTTCCAGCAGGCGTTCACCAGCACCCGGATCCCGCTGATCCTTCAGGTAAGAAAATGTTTTGACTAACATGCTGCCCACGGGAAACTCCAGTACCCCGGATTCCTGAAACCAGATTTTTTCTCCGGCAGGCAGACGCACAAAACGATGTTTGGAAGTGTAATCGGTAAACAGCGTTGTCAGCAGCTCATAGGGGATCACATCATCCACAGGCTCCTGTGTCGCGCCATTTCCCTGGAACAAACCCAGTTCAGACAGTTTAGGCGGCGCATCATAATAGATCTGTAATGCCTTGTTTTTTGTCGGCTCTGGTTTTCCATGAGGTTGAAGTTCAACCGGATTCAGCGCTGGCAGTGCTCCGGTGAAAGATGACGCATCAGTCTCGGGTTTATATTTCCCGGTCGCGATGTTAACCGGCGTCAGATTCCCGAAATCAATATTCAGAAATCGAACATCCCCGTTATTTAATATTCGCAAACTTTTCTCAGCCGGAATCTTTCCATCAACCAGCTTGCGAGAATCAATCACGCCGTCATACACAATCTCTGGTAGCGGGGTGCCTACCATTGACTTCAAAATCAATCCCAGTTCCCCGTCCGGATCCATGCCTCCCCCCTGGATCTTATTGTCATGGATCGAAACACCTTCCGGGTAGGGATCGTAATTCGGATCCTTCATCTTCTTTCCAAAAATCAGGAAGCTGACGACAGAAACATTAAACGATCGATTGTCTCTGATGGTATTTTCGAATATCTCGACTTCATCGGTGGCCATCACCAGAATTCCGGTTCCCGCCGGGACGGAAGCGACCATATTTCCCTCAGGTGCAAAGTTAGCCAGGTTATTTTTAAAGATGCGATTTCGAAACAGCCTGACCTGCCTCCCATTTTTTTGAGGCAGTCCAGGCAGGTCGAAGACCAGCAGACCGCCGGTATTTCCGGTGACCACATTCTCATACACGTCTGCGTTGACCGTATTCTCAATCTCGATACCGGCCACATTCGCTTCGGCACGGCTGTTACGGACAACGACGTCCGTTGACTGTCCCACATAAATCCCCGCATCCGCGGCACCGATCGCCACACAGTTTTCAATCAATACATTTTTGCATTGCACCGGATAAAGCCCGTATGCCCCGTTTGTTGTTTTCGGACCTCCTGTCCACTCCGTACGCACGCCGCGAAAGGTCACATTCTCAGCCCCTAAAACTTTGATGGCATTATGACTGGTGTCTTCCACGGCAAAATTTTCCAGAACCAGGTTGTCCCCGCTGGCCAGCAGCCCAAAACTGCCATCGGTCTGATTTTTGAAAGAGAGCACCGTTTTTTCGTGTCCCTGCCCGCGAATAGTGACATTATCGGTCACCAGATTTAAACCGGAGTGTAAATCATACCTGCCCGCTTCGAGAATCAGCACATCACCGGGAACCGCCTGAATCAGTCGCGACTGAAATTCAAACTGAAACTCAGGTCCGGGTGAAAAGGTATAAGTCGATGCTTCCAGTTTAAACGCAGGCTTTTCCTCCGCACCTGCTAAAACAGTAACATGCAGCAAGCTGCATCCCAGAATCAACACCGACAGAGCAATCGCCCGGCAACATGTCATCCATTGATAAAGCGCCATATCAAAGAACCTGTCAAGAAATGAGTTGAAGTGAATTCGTTATTTTAACGCAACCGTCAATCCGGTTCGCAGCAGATTGCCCAGCGATGGTTTCGTATATAAATCAAATAGACGCCAGCCCACCGCTTCCGGATTGGGATGAGAAGGAAACCAGACCGGCTGAGGAAACAGGGTTAACGGCCCATAGAGTACCGTTTTTTCCACTTCCGCCAGAAAGTAAGTGTTATGTACGTTCCCAATTCCGCTGACGACATCCTGTAACGTCGCCCCGGGAGCCCCTCCCCAGGGAGTCGACATGAATGCGTAATTCAAAGCGGGCCAGTGATTAATTCCCACTGCTCCATATTTCAGCTTACCAATACATCGATCCAAAGTCGCGTGGTCTGTTTGGCGAAACGCATCCGGAACCGTAATCGTGGCACACAAAGTCCCCCAGACATCTCGATTCACAAATTCTACTGCTCGCTCCAGAAAATCTGAGTCTGACTCCGCTTCGAGTGCTGTCTCGGCACAGACACAGACAAACGATTCTTCCTGAAACAACTGAGGTGACAGCTCCGGATCGGCATCGCGAATCAGCTTCCAGGGCAAATACTGTCTGTCATCGGGTTCAGAGCCGGCAAAACGTTGCCAGCGTTCGGGTGCACCCGGATAATAAGCGTAGCGCCGAGGAATGTGTTGCAGCTTCTGCTCAATCATCGTCAGAAATCGATCCCGGTCCGGCCAGTCGGCGGCAGTCACAATGACCTTGGTCGCCAGGCAGTTGAAGGAAGCATTATTCAGGATGGAAGCGGCAATGTTTTCCGCCTGAAACTGTAACTGTTTTTCAGAATAGCGACCGGGAACAATAATCCAGGGAGAAACGTTGCCCAGTTCACTGGTCACCGGGATCTCCAACTGAGGCTGGTTGCTTGCTTTTCTCGCACGGCATTCCTCCGGATCGCTGCCCCACACAATCGCATCATGTGTCCGTGTTGAGCCGGTAATATGTATCCGGTCTATGGCAGGATGCGCGACCAGGTATGCGCCGACCTCTGCATCTCCGCTGACAATCCTGAGCAGCCCGGCATCGATCAGCGGGGTAAATGACCGTTCGAATACAGTCTTGAGATAGTCATTCACCGGATTCATCTTCAGCAGCACCCGCTCGCCATCCTGCAGGATTTTAGTTAAGACATCAGTCGCGGGGATCGCGGAAACGTTACCTGCTCCCAGCACCAGTGTCAGCGGCAAAGTAGAATTCTCAGTCTGTTCCAGATGGGTCAGGTCAAACAGGGTCTCCGCACCAATGTCCTCACGCAACCAGGCTTCTGCGGACAGTCCGTAAAACACCAGAGAATCGTATATTCCCGAGGTCGGAAACACCGGTACGCGAATCTGTTCTCCTGATTTTGCCTTTGATGATCCCGGTAAACGTGGCTGTCCCTCAGATTGAATCGCTTTGAGACTGTTCAACAGCACGCGCAGAAACCGGGCCACTGAAACTGGTCCTGCCAGAACTTCTTCCGCGCAGGTTGTACTCTCCCTTGGTATCCGTTTCGCTTCACAAGCCAGATCGACCCATTCTCGAGCAACCTGGGACAGACAACGGAGACACTGCCCTGTCAATTCGATTCGGCGTGCAACAGGCAGACCAGCCTCTGACCGGTTGATTTCTGCCAGTTCATCCAAAGCCTGATCCAGCTTAGACTGGTCGCTATTTGTCGCGTATTGCTGATGCAGGATCGTGTCTCCCACTCGAACCGGATTAGGACTCCAGGACGCGTCACAATTAACCAGAGTGTCTCTCGATCTAACTGTACTCGGACCAAATGACCTTTGAGACGCTACAGTATAAACTGTTTATAGCCTAACCGGTGGAATACCACTCCGCGAATCATACTCAATCGAAATGGAAGGCACTTTTTCATCAAAAGGCACGGACATCTGGTAACGATACCGTTACAACCAACTGAATCCTAATCCCACCCAATCTCGAGTTCAACAAAAATCTGAAAAATTTGTCGTCCTGCTTCACGGCTGGAAATTCTGTTGTGACACTGAGGCTTCTTCCCTTCACAATCTGCTGCAGCTATACTCCAGATTCCCTATACACTTGGAGCCACTATGAATTCGACTGAAGCCGAGGAGATTCCGCCTAAGAAAGTGATCCGTTCACACGACGCGATCCTCAAGGCTGCCATCGCAGAGTTTGCTGAACGGGGTGTGGATGGCGCTCGGATTGAAGCGATTGCCAGGCAGGCGAAATTCAATAAATCCCTGATTTACCGCTACTTCAACGACAAACAGGGACTGTTCGAAGCAGCCCTGCAACGCAAACTCGAAGAGCGAAACGACAGCGTCGAAAAAATCCCCAAAGAGATTTCCGAGGTCCTGCAATTCTATGTAAAAGAAAACATGCGCGACCAGAATTATGTGCGGGTTCTGCTCAACGAAGCGCAGCAAAATCAGGGGGAACCGCTGATCGATAATGCCTGGCGCAGAGAGTACTATCAGAACCACATTGATCGGCTGAAACAATCGCAGGCGGAAGGTGACATCTCTGTCGAGTTTGACCCTGTCTGTCTGATGCTCATTTTTACGGCTCTGGTCTTTTTCCCCGCGACATTGCCACAACTGGCCCAACTGATTTCCGGCCACAAAGTCGACTCCGACGAATTTCAGGTACTATGGAACAACTGCCTGCTGGCCCTCACCAGACTGATGCAGCCTTCTTAGATGATTTCGTGCGAAACGACCTGCCCCATCAGCACCTAAACCACTGTAGATATAAAACTTACAGAAAATCAGCAAAAACAACCCGGACCCGATTCAATCTCAGATCCCCGGATTCCAGGTCGATGATTTACCAAAGGAAACCCCTCATTCGGAATTCCTTTGAATAAATACCAACGTCTGACAGTCAACAGACGTAATAATTTCTAGTGGACTCTGGAAAGTCCGGGATTGTCTTTTCATCTCGTTTTCAGCATAAAGCGATCACTGAGAGACAGTTGAGAAAAGCAGGTCCTGGAAATGTCATCTTGTTCTGTTTTCTCTGATCCTATAATATCAAGCGGCTGACATTAGTGAGACTCTGGATCGCTTCAGATCTCACTAACGTTTTTTTCTATATCACTTCAAATCCAAGCAACGGACGAAACTTATGAAGTTAAATCCTCCCTCAAAAGCAGCCTCTGCTCTCAGTCTTTGTATGGTTCTCCTTCTGGGAACCGCGATTTTCGCGCAGCAGGCTACTGTCTCTGATTCAGCCAGTGATTCAACCACAGCCAAACGGGTCTGTGCGATGGTCAGCCGCTTCCATATCAGCGGCAAACCAATCAATGATGAAATCTCTCAGAAACTGATGAAGCGTTTCATCAAACAACTCGATCCACAAAAGCTGTATTTTTACAAATCAGATATTGAGGGCTTCGAAAGGGACAAAACCCAGCTGGACGACAAACTGGCAGTCGGTGATGTCAATTTCGCTTATGAATCATTTGATCTGTACCTGAAGCGTCTTCAGGAACGGATGGAATATGCTCAGCAACTGGTCGACGTAGATCACGACTTCACCGTTGATGAATCGATCGTCGTTGACGCTAAGGAACAGGACTTTGCCAAAGATCAGACAGAAATGAATGAACGCTGGAGAAAGCGTGTCAAATACGATCTGCTGAACCTGATCCTGGAAGATACCAAGCTCGAAGAAGCACGCGAGCAGTTACACAAACGTTATCGTAACAACCTGCGAACCATGGCTCAGACGGAAAAATCAGAAAAGCTGGAAATGTACCTGAGCTCTCTGACTCACTGTTTTGATCCTCACTCCAGCTACATGTCTCCCCAGACACTGGAAGACTTTCGGATCAGCATGGAACTCAGCCTGGACGGTATCGGTGCTGCCCTGCGATCTGAAGACGGTTTCACAGTGGTTGCCGAAATCGTACCCGGCGGTGCCGCTGATGCCGACGGACGCTTGAAACCAGGGGACAAAATCGTCGCCGTGGCTCAGGAAGATGGCGATTTTGTTGATGTTGTCGAAATGAAACTCAGCAAGGTGGTCCGGTATATCCGTGGAAAACGCGGTACCATCGTGCAACTGCGAGTCAAAAAAGAAAAGAATAACGCCGTTGAAACCTATGAGCTGACCCGCAAAAAAATCGAGTTGAGCACATCGGAAGTCAAAGGCAAAATCATTGAAACCGGCGAAAGACTTCCGGGCAAAACCGGCCGCATCGGCGTCATCAGCATTCCCTCTTTCTATCGCGATTTCCGTGGTGCACAGCGGGGTGATGAAAACTTCAAAAGTACCGCTCGCGATGTTCGTAAAGTCCTGTATGACTTCCGTGACCAGGGTGGCGTCGATGGTGTCGTCGTCGATCTGCGATTCAACGGCGGTGGTGCACTCAGCGAAGCCATCGAAGTTTCAGGCCTGTTTGTGGATGAAGGCCCGGTTGTTCAAGTTAAACAGATGGACGGCGAACGAAAAATTCACAGCGATGTCGAACCAGGTGCGGTCTACACCGGGCCTCTGGTCGTTGTTTGTAACCGGCTTTCCGCATCCGCTTCTGAAATTTTCGCTGGCGTCATCAAAGACTACAAACGCGGACTGATTATCGGCGACACAACCACGCACGGTAAAGGGACCGTACAGAATGTGATGCCCGTCAGCAACCAGATGTTCTCATTCCTGCGTGGACAGGACTTGGGAGCACTGAAACTGACGATCAACCAGTTCTATCGCGTCAACGGCGACAGTACTCAAAACCGGGGCGTTCGCTCTGACATTGTACTGCCTTCATTGATCGACAATATGGATCTGGGCGAATCCTTCCTGGATGATGCCATGGAATTCGATCAGACCGAGGTCGCTCAGTTTGCTCCTGTCGGTATGGTAAATCCACAGATTCTGGATCAGCTGAAACAGTCCAGTTCAAAGCGGATTGTTGCTGACAAGGAATTCAAAGAAACGCAGGAAGAGATCGACAAATACCTGCAGAAGAAAAACCAGAAAACCATCTCTCTGAATGAAGTTACTCGACGCAAAGAATTGTCCAGCGACAAAGAAAAAGAGAAGGAAGCCAAGAAAAAAGAAGAAGAAAAAGCAAAGAAAGAAGCAGCCGACAAGGAGATCTTCAAGAAGGATTACTACAACGATGAAATCCTGAATATCACCGTCGATTACATGAACGTACTCAAAAACATGAATACCGTTCAGCGTTAATCCTGCTTCAGGATTTTACTGACTCCCCCTTGACTCCGGTCTCTCATTTCAGAGGCCGGAGTTTTTTTATTCAGGTTTCAGCCGACTCTCAGCAGTGGTTCAAATTGAACATTCCATTCATTGATCCACTTCTGCATGGAATCCGAGTCACTGGATCCGCTATAATCAATTCTGTTTTCTGCGTCACTGGCTCATTTTCAGGTTCCACTATGCCGAACTCACAGCACCTGCCCCGCTATCTTCCAGAGCAGACTTATGAGTGGAATTACAAGCACGCCCCCGAGCCCGTTGATCTGGAAGTCCCCTCTTTTCCCGGTTGCTGGACATTCTGCGGTCTGCCTGTTCCCTCTCCACTGGGGATTCCCGCTGGTCCCTTATTAAATGGGAAATGGGTGCTGTATTATGCCAGCCTCGGCTTTGATGTACTGACCTACAAAACGGTACGTTCCTCCTCCCGCTCCTGCTATCCCCTGCCCAACCTGCAACCGGTGCAGACCTCCTCACTCGAAGGTACTGAAACCGCAGTGAAACTCTCAGCAGAAATGCAGGGCAGCTGGGCGGTCTCCTTTGGGATGCCTTCTGCTGAACCTGATGTATGGCGTCGCGATGTGGAACAGACCCGCAAACAGTTGCCGGCAGAAAAACGGCTCTCCGTCTCTGTCGTCGGCAGCCTGCAACCCGACTGGTCACTGGAAGATCTGGCCGACGATTATGCGCGCTGTGCAAAATGGGCCATCGAAAGTGGGGCCGACTGCGTGGAAACCAATTTCTCCTGCCCGAATGTCTGCACCCGTGATGGCCAGCTTTACCAGCAGCCCGAGGCAGCGGCACTTGTTGCCAGTCGTGTCAAAGCGGTATCAGGAACGGTTCCCTACCTGATTAAAATCGGCCACCTGTCGCAAAAAGCAGAGGCCCATGCGTTTCTCCAGGCCATACTTCCTTTTGCTGCAGGAATTGTCATGACCAACAGTGTGGCAACAACGGTCGTCGATGATCAGGGAACGCCACTCTTCTCGGGAGAACAGCGTGGAATTTGTGGTGCAGCAACCAGACAGGCTTCGCTGAATCAACTGCGTTTGTTTACAGAATTGATCGCTGAACTCCCCGCCGACCAACCCCGCCCCGATCTGATTTCGTGTGGCGGTATTGGTTCTGCCTGTGATGTGCGGGCGTTCCTGGCAGCCGGCGCCAACGCCACACATCTGGCGACGGCTGCCATGTGTGATCCCCTGATCGCCTGTCAGATTCGCAAAGAGCTGGCTGCGAACTCCTGATCACTTTTCGGAAAACCTGGCAGACACATTAAGTTTCACTTGCGCCAGCGTTTTTTCTGAATCCCCTGGTTTGTCGCTCGACCAGCAACCACGGGTACCGTAAGATGAGGACATGAATGCCATTGTTGTTAAAAACCTGGAAAAAACCTACAAAGTCTACCAGAAAAATGAGGGGGTCTTCGCCTCAATCAAGGGACTGTGGCGGCGCGACTATAAAACGGTTCACGCTGTTTCCGACGTCAGTTTTTCAATCGAACAAGGCGAAATTGTGGCCTTTCTCGGTCCAAATGGTGCAGGAAAAACGACCACCCTCAAGCTGCTTTCTGGCCTCATTTTCCCTTCTGCTGGAGAAGCCACGGTACTGGGACATATCCCCTGGAAGCGGGAAAATGAATATCGACGTCGTTTTTCCCTGGTCATGGGACAGAAAAACCAGCTCTGGTGGGACCTGCCAGCTCAGGAATCGTTCCGGCTGCATAAAGAGATTTACCGCATCGATCCGCAGCAGTATGAGCGCCGTATTGACGAACTGACCAGCCTGCTCGAAGTCCGTCATCTGATCGGGCAGCCTGTACGGGAGCTCTCTTTGGGCGAACGGATGCGAATGGAACTGATTGCGGCATTGCTGCATAAACCGGACGTACTGCTCCTGGATGAACCCACGATCGGCCTGGACGTGGTTTCGCAGCGCCGTGTGCAGGAGTTCCTGAAATATTACCAGATCGAACAGAAAACCACGGTTGTCCTGACCAGTCACTACATGAAAGATGTGGAGGCCCTCTGCAAACGTGCCGTCATCATCAATCAGGGGCAGATTAAACATGATGGCCCCCTCAGTGATATCCTGGACCGATTCAGCAACTATAAGATCATGGACGTGCAATTTGATGGCGATGACATGCCCCGTGACTTTTCACAATGGGGAGAAGTCATTGAAAACGAGGCACCACGTGTGAAGCTGAAAGTTCCCCGCAACAAAATACCGGAAATCCTGTCGAACCTGCTTTCCAAGTATCGCATTCTGGATGTAGGCGTACAGGAAAGACCCCTCGAAGAAGTCATCGCAGAAGTATTTACCGAGCAGAAAAACGATGCCCGGCGTCTGCAGGACGAACAGAGTCTCCTGCAGTCTGCCTCTGATTAAAACCACCCGCTCCCGATTTGGATTTCGTCCCTGTTGATAACAGCCTCATGATTGCCAGCCTGCGAACTCACTGGATTATCCTTAAGACCTCGATCGAGGAACGCCTCGTCTATCGGGGAGACTTTGTCTTTGCCACATTCGTGCGGTTCCTTCCCATCGTCACACAGATATTCCTCTGGGGTGCCATTTACGGGATCCATTCGACAAATCCAGTCGCTTCGATCAAAGGCTATAATTACAAAGAGATGGTCGCCTATTACCTGCTGGTAATGGTCGGTCGCGCGTTTTCCAGTATGCCCGGCCTGGCCAATGGCATCGCCAATGATGTGCGGGATGGAACGATCAAAAAATACCTGATTCAGCCCATCGACATGCTGGGCTATCTGTTCTGGGCCCGGATGGCTCATAAGCTGGTTTATTACATGGTCGCAATCGGTCCGTTCATTCTACTCTTCTACCTCTGTCGCGACTACTTCGTCGGCTGGCCGGATGCATTTACGGTTACCGTCTGGGTCTTGTCGCTGTTGATGGCATTTCTTGTCGGATTTTTAATCGAATCACTGATCGGCTTGATCGCATTCTGGTTCCTGGAAGTCAGTTCGCTGATCTTTATCTATATGATGCTGAATTATTTTCTCTCCGGACATATGATTCCCCTCGACCTGTTTCCGGAACCCCTGAGCAGCTGGATGCAGATGCTGCCGTTCAAGTACCTGGCCTATTTCCCGGGAACTGTCATTCTGGGTAAATATACCCATCAGGAACTGATTTTCGAATTGTCTATTGAAGTCGTCTGGATCATCGTCCTGTTTTCTCTAAATCGCATTGCCTTTCAGCGCGGTATCCGCCGTTATAGCGCCTTCGGGGGATAAATCCTTCAATTCAGGGATTTATGGTCTTAATGAATACTTAACATCATCCCGTTTTTGCGTAATCGGACTGCCTGGACCGTCAACTTTCCGGTTTTCCCCCTTAGACGAATCCCCGCCAGTCTGCTAAAATCATTTCAAAGGGTTCAGGGCACTTTCTTCACAAGTGTCAGTTTGTTGAACGAGAGTCTCTTCTCCCTCCCTGGGTAACGAACTAGTTTCAGCCGGTTTGTGTCCAGTCGTTGTACCCGCCTGCTGCCCCAATTACGAATTTAAGACAGTCCTGAAATCCATTCCTGTCGGTCAGGGTTTCTGATTTCGTAAATGCAGTTAAATACAGGCAGTTTTCAGAGCTGTCTGGTCCTGAATACGTCAATATGTCCTAACCAAAATTAATCAAATGTCTATTACTCCTATTATCCCTACTGATGAAGAGGAACCCATCTATAACGGGTTATTCTGGCTCTGCTATCTGGCAAATGTTATGCTGGTCACCGCGAACGCCATTACATTCCGTTTCGCAGATCTGATCACCTATCTCGGGGGAACCGAAGAACTGGTCGGTGATATCGTTGGCTGTGGTGTCTTTGTCGCCTTGATTGCCCGCTTCTTTCTGGGACAGGGCATCGACCGCTATGGAGTGCGCCGACTCTGGGCACTTTCTGCTTTGATCTTTGTCGTTGGTGCTGGAGGCATGACCGTCTGCCGATCATTGGGATGGGAAATATTCGCGTTACGCATGTGTTTTGCCACGGGGATTGCCGGAATGTTTACCTGCTCTGTGGTCCATATCCAGCAGAAAGTTCCTCAGCACCGTCGAACGGAAGTCATTGGCAGTCTCGGCAGCAGTGGCTTTGTCGGCATGATTCTGGGGACCCAGACCAGTGACTGGATGCTAAGCTCGTTTGCACCCGGGAATGCCCAGTTTTATGCCTTGTTCGGTATCCCCGCTTTTCTGGGGCTCTGTTACTTTGCAATCGTCATTTATGTCACCAGCAATGATACTCACCGCAGACCCAGGGTCACGCCAGCCGCCCATCAGCTGCTGTTCCGTTACTGGCCCGGACAGGTTGTCGTCGTCGCCATCATGATGGGACTCAGCTTTACCGTCATCAGCGTCTTTTTGACGCGGTTCGTCTCCCAGAAAGAACTGGGGGGAATCGGCACCTTCTTCGCCGGTTATGCTGTCTCCGCGTTCGTGATCCGGATTGTGACACGACGCTGGGGCGAAACTGTCGGACGTAATAAAATGATCACACTGGGATTGATGGGACACGCCATCGGCCACACGATACTGCCTTCCATTACTGAAGAATGGCAGTTAATCGGTCCTTCCATCCTGTGCGGGTTTGGACACGCCCTGCTCTTCCCGGCGGTAGTTTCACTGGGAACCGAATCCTTTCCCCGACATTACCGGGGAACAGGAACAACGATCGTGCTGGGCTTTTTCGATGCAGGTGCCATCATTTTTGCCCCGATTCTGGGAATCATTATTGACCGCTGGGGGTTTACTCCCATGTTCTATACTTCGGCTTCTGTGATGACGCTGACTGCCACCGTTTACACATTGACTGCCAATCACAGCCTGAGTAAAGACATCGCTGTTCCACAACAACAGGAGTTCTGCCCCTCTCTCGAGGAAGCCATTGATTGATCAATTCCGCCCTGGAGTCCGCAATCAGAAGCACACAGGGTGCCCGGCTTTAGACTGTGTCCAGTTTTACTGTAACATCTCGAGGGCTATTTGGATCGAGTATCATAGATCGGGAGACGCTCTGGTTAAATCTGTCGCGTTTTAGCGGATAGCGCCGGATTCAATATCTTTCACGACTTCAGCCAGAACCGCAGGATCTTCTGATTTGAGAACATGATCAATCCTCGAAGCCGGAACATTGAGTCGCTCCATCAGTTCCTGTGCTTTTTCCCAGAGTTTGGCTTTCTTCTTGCCTTCCGTCAGAAAGAGATTGGTGCAAAGTTCAGACAACCGCTGTTGATCAATTGAATCTCGATTGTCATAGTAACGTTTGATCACGTCTTTTTGGTAATTTGAATAATCGGCCATCTGAAAAACGAGACTCCTGTGATCAATTCAACTCAAAACGGACTGGAATGCCTGACAGGCTTATTGCAACTGAGATATAGAAGACTTTTATCGGTTTAAAAGTTCCCGAGACTGACTAAAATTTAGACTCTGTCGCAACAAATTGAAATGATTGATTTTATGCATCTGCCCCCTGAAAAGGGAAGAGAAAAAGTATCCGGAGCTCGAATGAGGGTTCCAGTCCAGAGAATCTCTAAAAATTGTGCTAAATCCGCACTCCCAAGTCGTTACAATTAACGTAAAATACCCACTACATATAAATATTGCATTTTACCCGGATTAAAAATAAGCGCAACCGGGGATTTAGACGATAAGACATCATATAGTATTCACAACAAATGGCCGAAAGTTCTGATTAGTTGACTCACCAATTTTCTGGGAGTAACATTTTATGCGTTCTCAGCAGTATCTAATGTAATCACTATCTGATACTCACAACTGTTTGAATCATCTATTAGAAAAAGTGCTGATAGTTCATAAGTCCGGAGCGAAACGTGTCCGTCACACAATTTACTGAGCAGGAATTAAAAGATCTCGAAGAAAAAACGACGATTCCTCGTTTTTTATTCTTACCCCTGGGATTAATAGGGCTCTGGTGCCTGGCTGTCTACTGGCCAAGTCAGGCAATCGGCTGGCAGATTTTCTGGACACTGTTTACCTCATATTGCCTTTTCTGCTGGACCAGTTGTTTCCACGAATGCTCTCACCATACCCTGTCTGGTTCCAAAAATGCCAGCATCTGGTTGGGTCGTGTATTGGGGACCGCGATGTTTGTGCCCTACACCGTCTATCGTGAGAGTCATATTCGTCACCATGCCTATCTGAATAAACCCAGCGACTGGGAGCTCTGGCCTTATTCAGACCCCAATACTTCGTTGCGGTTCCGCAGAATCTTTATCTGGTTCGATCTGGGGATGGGCCTGTTTATGGCGCCGTACATTTACGGTCGCATCTTCTGGCATAAAGATTCCCCGCTTACGGACCCCAAAGTCCGTCGAACGATTCGGTATGAATATGCGGTCATGGTTCTCTTCTGGGGCACTGTTTTAGGGCTGTGTGCGTACTACGGTGCTCTCTGGGGCCTGTTAAGAGTCTGGTTTCTGCCTCATTACCTGGCGGGTATTTATCAGAATACACGTAAATTTACAGAACACCTGGGCATGAGCAGTTATGACCCCATGCTGGGTACCCGCACCGTCGTCGGCTCCAATCTGATAACGAAGCTCTGCACGTACTTTAATTTTGATATTTTTGTGCATGGTCCGCATCACCGTCATCCACGTATTGCCCATAACCTGCTGCTGCAGAAGATGGATGACTACCAGGAAAAGAACCCGGAAGTCAAATACCCCGTCTTCACGACTTACTGGGGTGCGATCATTGACATGGCACCTGCCTTTATCTTTAAGCCCGGCGTAGGCATGAATGCCGGTGCTCCACCGCCAGCCAAAGAAAAGAAGCAGATTGACAACTTTGTACAGGATGTCGCTAAAGAAGTGATCGCCGATGACGATCTCGTCACCAAACCGGTCGATTAACCTCTACGCGGGCAAGTCTGAACACCTGGCGTGCATTTTACTGATACATGACACCTTATCTGCGCGCAATCAGTGAGATTGCAGGCCTCTCGCCTGAAGTCACCTAAGTGTCGCGCTTGTAAAAAGGCAGCTCAGTCACATTGACAGGGTATCGTTTGCCTCGGATATCTGCTTCCAGAATCTGCCCTGCATCGGCGAATCCGGCTTCAACATAAGCCATCCCGATCGGCAGATCCAGGGTAGGTGAAAAGGACCCGGATGTCACCATCCCCACCTGCTGATCTCCTGAGAACAACAGCGAACCCTCACGGGCTGCCCGCTTCCCCTCCAGGGTAAAACCAACACGGACTTTTCGATCATCGCGTGCCTTGGCAGCGATCAATGCCTCTTTCCCGATGAAATCAGCGGCCTTTAGTTTCACTGCGAAATTCAGACCCGCAGTATAAGGATCGGTCGATTCATCCAGTTCATGACCATACAAAGGCATCGCCGCCTCCAGTCGCAGAGTATCCCGGCATCCCAGGCCAGCAGGAATCAGTCCTGAGGACTCTCCCCCGGCGATCAAACGCTCCCAGAGCGCCGCTCCTTCTGACTGATCAAGCACGACTTCAAAGCCGTCTTCGCCGGTATAGCCCGTGCGACTGACCAGCGCGTCAACACCTGAGACCCTGGTTTCAATCCCGTAATAATATTTGATTTCGCTCAGTTCTGCTTCCACCAGGGGATTGAGAATCGACAACGATTGCGGGCCCTGTAATGCCAGCATGAATTTATCACGGGTCTGGTCTTCAATCCGAACATCAAAACCACTCCGCTGCCCTTCAATCCAGTCCACGATTTTCAGACGATTGGAAGCATTCACCACCAGCATATAAAAGTCAGAGAAACGGTAGACCAGTACGTCGTCCAGAATGCCTCCGCATTCATTTGTGACCAGCGAATAGCGAATCTGTCCCGGCTTGAGTGATTCCACGCTGTTCGTCAACAACCGATCCAGGAAACGGCACGCATCGGGCCCGGTGAAAAACAGCCGTCCCATGTGGGCAATGTCAAACAGTCCTGCCGCATTACGGACTGCCTGATGTTCTGTGGTGATATTGGAATAGAGCAAAGGCATTTCCCAGCCCGCAAAATCGACCATACGGCCACCATGGTCGACATGCCACTGATGACAGGCAGTATATAATAATGAATCGGACACGGACTTCTCTCTTCTCTATTGGCTGTTACAGACTGAATGGATCATCAAAAACAGGCAGATTCGCCGTCGATCACAAGGCGCATCTATTGTGGAAGCTCGGCTGGAATCTCGCAATCAACACACTCCGGGAATCTGAAATTTCCCAGACTCTTTCATTATAAAAAAAGCGAGGTCGACGATTAAGCAGACCTCGCTTTCGAATGAATGATTCAAAATCAAACGCAGTTTACTCCTTTGCACACAGCTTGGCACGCATATATTCGCGATTCAGGCGGGCAATGTTCGAGACCGAAATCTCAGCCGGACAGGCAGCCGAGCATTCCTCTGTATTCGTGCAGTTGCCAAATCCTTCCAGATCCATTTGCGCCACCATATTCTGGACGCGACTGTCTCGCTCTGGCTTGCCTTGAGGCAGCGTTGATAAGTGGGAAACTTTGGCAGAAACAAACAGCATCGCTGAGGCATTCTTACAGGCCGCGACACAGGCACCACAGCCAATGCAGGCCGCTGCATCCATCGCAGTCTCCTGAACGGGCGCGGGCACTGGAATTGCATTTGCCTCAGGAGCATTTCCGGTACTGACCGAAATATAGCCCCCTTTCTCGATGATGCGATCAAAGGCACTGCGGTCGACCACCAGGTCACGCACGACCGGAAATGCCTGAGCACGCCAGGGCTCAACCACAATCGTATCACCATTCTTAAAGCGTCGCATATGTAACTGACAGGTCGTTGTACCTGTATCCGGGCCGTGCGCCTGACCATTAATCATCAGGCTGCACATGCCACAAATCCCTTCGCGGCAGTCATGATCAAAGGCGATCATCTCTTCACCTTGTGCATGCAGTTGCTCATTCAGGACGTCCAGCATTTCCAGGAAGGACATATGCGTCGAAATCCCGGTCAGCTTGTATTCCACGTATTGGCCCACGGCATCTGCGCCGGGTTGCCGCCACACTCTGAGCGTCAGATCCAGTGTCTCGCTCATTATTTATAACTCCTCGTTGCCAGAGGTACTTCGACAAATTCTAATTGCTCACGGTGTTCCACAGGCTCATTGCCTACTCCCGTGAATTCCCAGGCTGCTACGTGACAGAAATTCTCATCATCGCGGAGCGCCTCATTTTCAGGAGACTGGTGCTCTTCACGGAAATGTCCGCCGCAGGATTCTTCCCGAACCAGCGCGTCACGCACCATCAACTCACCAAACTCCAGGAAGTCGGCCAGACGGCCGGCATGTTCCAGGTTCTGATTCAGTTGCTCACCCTGGCCGATCACTTTGATGCTGGACCAGAACTCGTCTCGCAGGTCTCTAATTTTGCCCATCGCTGTTTCCAGCCCCTGTCGTTCCCGTGACATTCCACAGTATTCCCAGAGGATGTGTCCCAGTTCGCGATGGATGCTGTCTGAGGAACGGGTTCCCTGCACACCCAGAATTTTTGCATTCCAGTCCTGGGCATTCGCCATGGCTTCCGTAAATGCTTCATCATCAGTCGAAACGGAAGGGAGATTCTGCGAACCAAGATAGTGCCCTGTGGTATAAGGTGCCACAAAGTAGCCATCTGCGAGCCCCTGCATCAGAGCCGACGCTCCCAGGCGGTTTGCACCATGATCCGAAAAGTTGGCTTCCCCCAGGACAAACAGACCGGGGATTGTACTCTGCAGATGATAGTCCACCCATAGTCCCCCCATCGTGTAATGCACGGCAGGATAAATACGCATCGGAACCTGGTAAGGATCTTCGCCTGTGATCTTGTGGTACATGTGAAACAGGTTGCCGTACTTGGCTTCAATCGCATGACGGCCATCGCGGGCAATCGCATCGCGGAAGTCCAGGAAAACGGCCTGTCCGGTTGAACCAACACCGTAACCGGCATCGCAACGCTCCTTCGCAGCACGAGAAGCCACATCGCGGGGCACCAGGTTACCAAACGCAGGATAGCGACGTTCAAGATAGTAATCCCGTTCGCTGTCTGGAATCTCGTTTCCGCGACGTTGATCGCCGGCAGCCTGAGGCACCCAGACCCGGCCATCATTTCGGAGGCTCTCACTCATCAGTGTCAGCTTGGACTGATAGTCACCACTGACGGGAATACACGTCGGATGGATCTGCGTGTAACAGGGATTTGCAAAAAAGGCACCCCGTTTGTGACAGCGCCAGGCTGCGGTTACATTGGACCCCTTGGCATTCGTCGACAGATAGAATGCGTTTCCATACCCCCCGGTGCACAGCAGAACGCAGTCCGCGGAATATTTTTCAAATTCGCCGGTAATCAGGTTGCGGACGATAATCCCCCGCGCGACACCATCAACCTTGACCAGGTCCAGCATTTCCCGTCGGGGAAAGAGCTGAATACGACCGGCGCCCACCTGTCGCATCAGGGCACTGTAGGCTCCCAGCAACAGCTGCTGCCCGGTCTGTCCGCGGGCATAAAATGTGCGAGACACCTGGGCACCACCGAACGAACGGTTTGCCAGGGTTCCGCCATAATCGCGGGCAAAAGGAACTCCCTGTGCCGCACACTGGTCGATAATGTTATTACTGACCTGTGCCAGACGATGCACGTTGGCTTCGCGGCTGCGGAAGTCTCCCCCTTTGACAGTATCGTAAAACAGTCGCCACACACTGTCACCATCGTTGGGATAGTTCTTGGCAGCGTTGATTCCGCCCTGGGCAGCAATACTGTGTGCTCGACGTGGCGAATCTTGAAAACAGAAGGACTGAACCTGATAGCCCAGTTCCGCCAGGGACGCCGCAGCAGATGCACCTGCCAGCCCGGTACCGACTACGATGATTTTTTTCTTGCGCTTGTTCGCCGGGTTAACCAGCTTCATTTCCTTCTTGCAACGATCCCATTTCTCGGCCATCGGCCCTTCAGGAACGCGAGAATTTAAAACCGTGGTAGCCGCCTCGGCCATGATGTAAACCTTCACAACGGAAACTGTTGAACTATTAAATAATGCGCGAGTTCAATCGGAACTGAATCTCAGACATTTAATGAATAAATAATCCCCAAATGGGCAGACTGGCAAAACCGATGGCAATCACTGCTGCAAACAGAATCGCAAACTTCTTGATCCAAGGTGTATATTTGGGATGATTCAGACCCAGTGACTGAAATGCACTCCAGAAACCATGGGATAAGTGGAACCCGAGAATGATCGTCCCGATGATATAAACAGCAGCACTCCAGCTGCCGAGCACTTGAACGATAATGCTGTAAGGATCCGCCTCGACGACTCCTTCCGGTGTTTCAACGGTATAAGCTACCGCAGGATTCAGGTGCAGTTTCATATCAATCATATGCACGATCAGAAAAATCAGAATGATCGAGCCGGAAAGAAACATCCAGGAACTGGTACGTCCCATGGGAGTTTTTCCAAAAAAAGAGGGAGGCTCTTCAATCTTACTCTGTTTCTCATGATAGCTGATGTGTCGCGCTTTACGATTGTCACTGGTCAGCTTGAAAGCCAGAGCGATGTGTGCAAACAGCAGTAGAAACAAACCTGTTTCTGCGACCGGCAGCAGCAGCATACTGTGCAAATCGTGCGCATAGGAATTGTAGGCATCTGCTCCCACATACACGAGCAGATTCCCCGCCAGATGCACTACCAGAAAGCTACAGAGTAAAAGTCCGGTAATCCCCATCACGAACTTCTGACCCAGCGAAGACGACAGTAATGTCATGATCCATTTTGTCGCTGATTTTCCGCCGGCTGTCGGAGAGGGTTGCTGTTTCTCAGCTGTTTTCGTCACCATAATCTAGCTCTCACACGGATGCCCAGAGGCACACCATGAATAAGATTGTGATAAATAATTTTGATGCGAGCAACTGACTGTCAATCACTCCACTGGCCATAATTCAGAATGCCAACTGGCTGATTCTAAATTAGAGACTTTACTTAAGTTATTATATTTCTTTGCCTTCGAACATCAATCATTACATAATTATAAACTTAGATGCTTTTGCAAAATTTAAGGTTTTCTAGAAGCAATTCGAATATTTTCAAGCCATGCCGCATTTTATTTCGATTCAATTCCAGAAAGTGAGTTCCTATTCTCAGAACAGGGAAGCCCTGCACTATTACATCGGTTACTTCCACGCTGTTCTTCGTTACCCTTGATCAATTGCTCTTTATTTTCGTTTTTTCTTCCGGGTCTTCTTTGATTTGGCTTTGCGCACACTCTCTTTCTTTTTTGACTTCGCAGCCCCGGCAGGAGCTCTCTTTTCCGGTGCACCAGATCCCTTCTTTTTTGTCTTCCCATATTGCTTGGGGCGAGGCAGTCGAAAATCCAGCTCGCGGCGGTCCAGATCAATCTTCTCGACTTCGACCGTCAACAGATCACCTACGCGATACTCCTGGCCAGTCCGTTCTCCCACGATACTGAATTTGGGAACTTCCTGATGGAAATAATCATGTTTCCCCAGACGACTGATGTGCAGCAAACCTTCCACAGGCACATCCGTTCCCCTGCAGAACATACCAAAGGTTTCCACCCCGGTAATCATGGTTTCCAGCGTCCTGATGTTATTATCGATCATCCAGGTCAATAGTTTGACCTTTGTCAGTTCCCGTTCGGCAGATTCTGCGCGACGCTCCCGCAACGACAGTTCATGCCCCAGCTGACGGAGTCCCTGCGGGCTCTGCCCTTTTCCTTTATCGGGTCGTTCCAGGATTTCATCGATCATGCGATGTATGGTTAAATCGGGGTAACGACGGATCGGACTGGTAAAATGACAATAATGATCAACGGCTAACGCATAGTGCCCTAACTCCTCATCTGTATATTCCGCCTGCTTCAGGCTCCTGAGCAACGCGTAATTAATAGCCTGCTCCACAGGAGTTCCATGAACTTCATTAACCAGCTTCTGCAGATCTTTGCGACTCTGAACTTTATTCAGGGTAAACCCGAGGGCATTCGCGAATTCGGCAAAGGCGAGCTGACGAGGCATTTCTGGAGAAGGATGGACGCGACGCAAAAAACGTAATCCACGATCATGAAACGCTTCTGCAATTGAAATATTGGCAGCCAGCATGAATTCTTCAATGATCTGATGACTTTCATCATGCTCACGTTCGACGGCACCGGTAACACGATGTTTGTCATCGAATGTCAACTTCACTTCAGCCAGATGCAATTCCAGAGCACCTGCAGAAAAGCGGCGCCCTCGCAACATCATTGCCAGTTGATACATGTTTTTCAGCAGTTCACGCACTTCCGCTGAAACGTGTTTCCCTTCTTCATCCCGCTCCTGGACAATAGGCAATACCTGCTCATAGGCAAATCGCTGCTGTACTTTGATCGCAGTATTGGCAAATTCGGTATGAACGGGAATCCCTTCTGGAGTGAATTCGATGAAAGCTGATTTGGTAAACCGGACCTGCCCTTCCTGCAGACTGGCCAGGCCATTGGAAATAATCTCCGGCAACATTGGAATCACTCTGCCTGGCAGATAAACGCTGGTACCGCGGTGTTTGGCCTCGCGATCCAACAGGGAACCCTCTTTGACAAAGTGCGCCACATCTGCAATATGTACCCCCAGCAGCCAGTGCCCTTTTTCATCCCTTGTAAGGGAAATCGCATCATCGAAATCACGCGCATCCGCAGGATCGATGGTCACAATCGTTTCTCTGGTCAGGTCACGTCGATTCCCGAGTTTTGTTTCGTCGAACAGGCTGGCCTGCTCGCGCGCTTCAGCCAGAACTTCCTCTGGAAAATCGAGAGGAATCCCAAACTCGTAGATGATCGACAAGAGGTCGACACCAGCTTTTCCATGAGGCCCGAGTACTTTGGCAATGACGCCCTGGCCCAGGTAATTTTTAGAAGGAAAGTGCAGTATATCGATGACAACTTTATCTTCCGAACGCACTCCCTTGGCCCCGGGATCACCTACATGGATCGGCGAATTGAAGATTTTGCCGTCCACGTGCACATAACCTTCCCCCTGTGTTTCAAAATAGGTACCCACAAAGGTCGTCGATGCCCGTTCGATTATCTCTACCACGCGGCCACAAATCTGCCCCCCACTCCGCTGGCGATTGATGGCCGTCGCATACACTTCATCACCGGTCTGTGCATCACCCAGATCGCGTTCCGAGATGTAGAGATCCCCGGCATGTCGCTGATCATGCGCAATATCATCCGGTTTATGATGAGGAATCAGATAGCCGGCACCGGAATTTGTTTTCTTGATTGTACCGGCGATCCAGCCCTCCTTTTTAACAGGTCGGATCAGCCCGGAATCGGAAATCAGGATCTCCTTGCGGGATCGCAGGTTGGCCATCGCCTGTTCAAATTCCGGAGAACTTGATTTTGAGCCCCCTACTTTTTTCAGCAGTGCCTTTTCACGCACCGGTGTGTAACCGGTTCTGTTCACATAATCGAGAATTTTCTTCTCAAAGTCGGGCATGACCTCAATCCTCGGTTATTCCCTTGAACAATTTTCGCTGCAAGCGGGGCGAATAAGGGGTCCAGTTTGATGTGGAATTCAGATCATCGTCAATGAATCTCGCAAACTCATTCACTTTGGCATCCAGGTTATCCAGATGATGCAATGCCACTGCTTCCGGTGTCATCGGCAGACGCGCGCTGCCGAACTCATAGGTCCCATGATGACTGACAATCATGTGCTTCAGACGCAACTCTGCTTCTTTGGGAAACGATTCGCCTGTCATCTCCTGATAAGCACGGATTTTCTCGGTCAGCATCTCGACGCCAATGATCAGGTGTCCCAGCAACTGACCTTCATCCGTATAGATAAATTCATTTTCATATCCGAGCTCCCGGACCTTGCCCAGGTCATGCAGGAAGACCCCCGCCAGCAGCAGACTCATATCCGCTTTAGGATAGAGGTCAGAAATGCGCTGCGCCGTTTCCATCAGATTGACAACATGTTCGATCAAGCCGCCGTGATAGGCATGATGGGTTTTGACACCCGCGGGGGCTCTGCAGAATTCATCCATCAAGGCTTCGTCGACCAGGAAACATTCCATCAGCGTACGGATTTCATTGTTTTCGATTCCCAGCAGCATCTCACGCAGTTTCGTCAGCAGTTGCTGTACATCCTGGGGTGCCTGTGGCTGGAAATCTGCCGGATCAAGGTTTTCTGCAGAGACCGGCTCAATATAAGTCAAAATGATCTGCAGGGTCCCCTGAAAGAGATGCACTTTCCCTTTGGCCTGCACATAATTGCCCGACTGAAAATGCTGCATCCGCTCTTCAAGCACATTCCACATCCGGGCATTCACGACACCCGTCGAATCCCGCAGGTCGGCCGACAGAAACAGGCTGGCATTGCGATTTGCACGTAACTGCTTATCAACTAATAGATAAACCTCATTGACTGTATCACCATCCTTGAGTTGATTTATATTTTGTCGAGACATCTCGATTCGGCTTTCAGAATCACTTTTAAAACGCTGTTGTCGATCTTAAGTTTCGCTAAGAAACACAATGGAACGATCTTAAGCCGTTCCATTCTACTCAACAAGTCCGACACCAGTCCGTTCTGAAAGTCTCTACCATTTGCCTGAAATGATGCCCGTCCATTCCCCAATCATGATCTTTCCGATCCTCGACGAAACTCGATAAACTACTGATTTCATGGAACTTAGAGCCACGGGAATATTTTCACTCCGAACAAGTCCGAACCTTTTGAAGACGAATCGGTTCTGCTAGACTGTGTCCAGTTTGACTGTTGCCTCTCCCGGGGCGCAGATACGACTTCATAAATATTTTCTCATCAGATACTTAAGGAAATAACGTGCGCTGGTCGAATACTCTGATCCCCACCATCAAAGAAGTTCCCGCTGATGCGGAGATTCCCAGCCATCAGCTCATGTTACGAGCCGGTCTGATCCGCCAGTTGATGGCGGGCGCCTATACTTACCTCCCACTGGGATGGAAGGCAATTCAGAAAGCCGCCCAGATTGTCCGTGAAGAAATGGACGCTGCTGGGGCCGCAGAACTCCACATGCCTGCCTTGCAACCGATCGGCTTGTTTGAACGCACACAACGAAAAGAAGCCTTCGGCTCTGTGCTGATTCAGTTCAATGTTCCCCGGGGAAATCGACAGATTCCCATGGCACTTGGACCGACCCACGAAGAAGTGGTCACCGATCTCATCAGCCACTGCATCAGCAGCTACAAACAGCTGCCTCTGACGGTCTATCAGATTCAGACTAAATTCCGCAACGAAGAACGCCCCCGCTTCGGCGTCCTGCGTACCAGCGAATTTTTGATGAAAGACGCCTACAGCTTCAGCTCTTCCGTAGAACAGCTCGACGAAATCTACGACCGCATGTACCGCGCCTACTGCCGGATTTTTGCCCGTTGTGGTTTGAAATACCTGCCTGTCGAAGCAGAAAGCGGTCCGATTGGCGGCGACGCTTCGCATGAATTCATGATCCCCGCCGAAAACGGTGAAGACTCGATCGTCTACTGTGAAGCTTCAGGTTATGCAGCCAACATGGAACGAGCTGACACCGGTCGTACTTCACCGGAAATTGTCACCAGCGGCAATGCAGCCGCCCTGGAGAAAAAATCCACTCCCGAAGCCACCAGCATTGAACAGGTCAGCAAACTCCTGGGATGCGAACCATCTCAAATGATCAAAACCCTGATTTATCTGGCGGACGGCGAACCCGTGGCCGTTCTGATCCGCGGCGATCACGAAGCCAACGAAGGCAAAATCCGCCGCGCCCTGTCAGCCAGCTCAGCCGAGCTAGCCGATGACAAGACCATCCAGCAGGTGACAAACGCACCAACCGGATTTGCCGGACCGGTTGGCATCAAATGTAAAATCATCGCCGATCATGATGTCCCAGTCATCGAAAACGCAATCACCGGCGCAAACGAAGCGGACGCCCATTACCTGAATGTGAATGTTGGCCGGGACTACCAGCTGGAAACCACCTTCGACCTGCGAAATGCCGAAGCGGGCGACCCCTGCCCGAAGAGTGGCGAACCACTCACAATTGTGCATGGCATCGAAGTTGGCCATGTGTTCAAACTGGGAACTAAATACACGGAAGCCCTGGATGCCAACTTTCTGGACGAAAAAGAAAAGCGGCATCCGATCATCATGGGTTGCTACGGGATTGGCGTGAATCGAATTGTCGCAGGTCTGGCAGAAACACGACACGACGAGAACGGCCTCATCTGGCCCCTTTCCATTGCCCCCTATGAAGTACTGGTGATTCCGTTGAACATAAAAGACGACGAAGTCATGCAGACCGCGGAACGCTATTACAACGAACTTAAAGCAGCCGGCGTTGATGTCCTGTTTGATGATCGTAATGCCCGGCCCGGCGTTAAATTCAAAGACGCGGACCTGATCGGCATTCCCTATCGGGTCGTCATCGGCGGTAAGGGGTTGCAAAATGGAGAAATCGAAACCAAGTGGCGGACTGCTGAAAATGCAGAGATGATCGCCCTTGATGCCGGCATCAAGCCTGTTCTTGAAGCTCTGGAATCACGCAAGGCGGAAGAGTACCAGGCAGCGAATGTCCCTGAGTGAATTGCTGACATCGTAATAAGCGACTTTCCATAATAAATACAGGCCGGCAGAGAGATTCACTCTGCCGGCCTGTTAGCAATTCCATCTTTCATCGAAGCCGGATTACTTCAGCTCTTTGATCCGAATGTTTTTCCAGGCAACGGAATAAGGACCGGTTCCCTTTTTGATTCCGTGAACCTGCAGGCCGATGAATCCTGTGGGATGAGATTTATAAACACGCTCATCGACCAGATCTGATACCTGCTCCCCGTTGATCCAGGTTTGGATTCTGGGACCATTGGCGACAACCCGGAATTGGTTCCATTCGCCATCCTTCAGATTCTTGTGGGGCGTACGCTTGTCTTCCGGGGTCATCCAGCCAATACCTTTGCCATCGTACTTGATCGCTTCACCATAGATGTAGCCGGCTTCTGCACCGTTGTCGCCACTGGCTTCAATTTCGACCTGAGGGCCATTTACGCGGCCATCTCCGTTCTCCTGCTGGCTGCGAATCTGGACCCCGGAGTTCAGGTTATTGTGAACCTTAACTTCAAATTCCAGTTCGAAATTACCATAGTTTTTCTTCGTACACAAAAACGAATTCGGGCTGCCTTCTGAGGTTGTGCCTTCAATCGTGCCATCCTTCACCATATAGGTGGCAGTTCCATTGTGTTGAACCCAGTTATTAAGTGTTTTCCCGTCAAACAGGCTCACCCAACCGGAGTCTGCGCCGGCGTGAAGACTGACGCTCAGACTGACAACAGCTAATACCGCTACACCTAATCCCAGAAAGGAATGTCGTTTCATTTTTCTCTCCCAAATAATCACAATGTTGATAGTTCTTCGTAAGTAGTTCAAAAGCCTGGTTCAGCGAAATGCGTTTCTCAGGCAGACAGAATTGTTCAATCGATCGACGAGGACAGGACAGGTCCGGGCGCATTAATCTTCTGAGCCTGCTTTGCATCACCGGGCATCTCACGATGTTCAAATTCGGGAGGTTTCGGTTCTCCCGGACGCTGATTTCGATCGGGAGTCGGAGTCTCAGGAATGGTATCTCCGGTTTGAACCGCCCATTGATCGAGGGCCTTCCTGAGCCGAGCCAGTTCCGCGGCATGCTCCGGTTTCGACGCCAGGTTATGAAACTGATAAGGATCTTCTGAAACCCGATACAGTTCTTCCTGTGGACGAGGTTTTAAAAATACGTCCTGCTGAAATTCATTCAGTTGCCCCGCTTTGAACCGTTCCCAGAGCACTTCGCCTGAAGGGAATTCTATCGATTCGACACACAGGTTGCGCTGCTCTGGCCAGGCATTACGAATGTAAAGCCAGTCACCGTTTCTCACCATCCGTTCGTGGGCTTTGAAGACATGCCAGTTATGTTCAGCAAAGGCAAAGTCACGCACTTTCGCTTCCGGCTGTTTGAGAACTTTTTCAAAACTGACGCCCTGAATGCGTGGATCGAGGGGTACACCTGCCACTTCCAGAAATGTAGGGCCGATGTCCATTGAACTGACCAGGCTGTTACTCACACCACCGGCTTTAATAACTGCGGGCCAGCGGACAATCAGTGGGGTTTTAATGCCACTGTCATACAGTCGGGTTTTACAGCGTGGAAAGGGGCGACCGTTGTCTGAGAAAAACAGGACGAGCGTATTATCAGCGATCCCCTGGGCATCCAGTTCATCCAGGATCCGGCCGGTAAAATAATCAATGCGACTGATCTCGTCGTAATACTGTGCCAGGTCACGGCGTGTTTCTTCACAGTCAATCAGATAGGGAGGAACAACGACTTCGGAAGGCTGATGGGGCTGATATTCGTTGGATGCCTGCCACGCGCGGTGGGCATCGACGGATGCGAACCAGCAGAAAAAGGGTTTGTCTTTGGGACGTTTTTTCAGAATGGGAACCCAGTCTGCTTCGCGTCCCGGTCCCTTCCCTTTTGACACGAGATCGAAGGCGGTCAATGCATAATTACCCATATGCTGTTTACCTGAGATCACCGTGTAGTAACCGGCATCACGTAATAACTGTGGAAAGAGCACCTGACCTTGAGGAAGAGGCGTATGCAGTTCCGGGGCACCCGTATTATGGGGATAACGGCCGGTAATCACACTGCAACGGCTCGGGCTGCAACTGCTGATCGTCAGATAGGCATTATCAAACCGCAGACCTTCTTTGGCCAGTCGATCCAGATTGGGAGTTCGCAGGGACGGATGGCCGTAGCACCCCAGATCGTTCCAGGAAACATCGTCTGCCAGGATCATGACAATGTTCGGCGGAGCGGCAATAATGCGCTCAGACTGAAATAGTGATGCCAGCAGAAAAGCTGCCAACAGATAAAAGAGATGGTTCAAGAAAGAAAATCGAACCTGCATGATGCACGCTACCTCATTCAGAATTAGAGAATTCAGGTCTCGACCTGCCAGACACTGTAGACTCTACAGTACTACAACAGGTCGGACTTCTCAATCATGAGGAGGGAATTCAGATGCTAAGTTCCAGGCAATCAATTTCATAACAATAGTTAGTAAAGGCAGAGTTAATCGACTTCGGGATCAATGCCAAAATCTTCCGGTTCTTCTTTATCCAGAAACAGGTTTTCATCTGTTTCCGTCTGTTCTTCCTCTTCAGCAGGTTCAAACGAAATCGTCAGGTGTACCTGATGTTTTACGACAGGGTTGAACTGAGACCCCAAAGGTTCAAATCGCAGATGAATATTTGCTTCTGATGCAATTTCATCAGCTGTTTTCTCAGCACTGTCTGCCAGATCACTCTGGCCGCTTTCGCGATAACAGGCGCCCAGAGATTTCCAGGGCAACTGGCTATGTGGTATCGGCAATAAATCAGCCGCGTATTGTAAAGGTTTAATCGCTTCGGAGTAGCGTCCGACTCGTTTTAAAGATTCCCCTCGTAAAAAAGAATACGAGGCAGTTAACGATCCCGGATCGATAATCTGATCCAGTTCTCTGAGCGCCTGTCGAGGCATACCCAGTTCAAGATAGCCTTCAGCGGCCATCAGTTGTCTTACTGTTTTTTGAGGAATTCGAGGGATCATCATTTTTAATACCTCCCGTTTCACCATCTCATTGGTGAGTGTCACTGGGTTGAATATATGGGAAATCAACGCCTCAGGGCTCATTCACATTATTTGTTGTACTTAAAAACGCAATTCAAAGCCCGCTGGATCAATTTTACCGCACACAATGTGCCAAATCTGCCTCCGCTTCTATTGAAATAAACCTAAAGCATTCACACAAAATAACTTATACCGCCTCATGATCTGTAAACCAGAACTCGACAGTGCCAATTTGGCGGTTGTTTTGGCATCAAACTGGTGGCAGATTGCTCCAAAGTTGTACAACCGCAGGGCTTTTCATTAGACAAGACAGAAGGGAAACCGGTTCGCGCCAGCTCAAACTGAAACAAGGCTGCCCGACATACTGATTTGTCAGGTCACTGTGGATACTTACGTACAAAACAGTGTTTAATCGGAAATTATTTTGCGAAACGTTTCATCGACTTCAAATATTTCCAGCGATTCAGACTCTTCTGGAGCGGTGACAGGCGCTTTCTGAACTTCCTCAGGACTTTGGGGCCACACTGTTGAGATTCGAGACGTATCTCCCTGCAGCCAGTCGTGATGTCCGTTGGCTTTTTCCGGTTGTAAAAAGAGAACCGTTTTTATTTTAGAGGGCTCGATCTCAAGTTCTGATTTGGCCTGCTTGGTGGACTTCCCGGCAGCCTGTGTCTTTTGTGCTGCTACAGGTTCGATTTTCGGTTGATCCGACTTCTTAGCAGAAGCCTCTTTGTTCTTTTCTTTGCCGACTGTCTCAGCTTTGATCCATTCTTCCAGCGTTTTGACATCCCGTTTTTTCGTTTCCTGTTTGATCTCTGATTTCACCGGCGTCTCAACAAAGCGGGCCGACTCCAGATAATCCACCGTACTGTCATTGGCAAATTCCTCACCATTTCCCAGGGGAATTTCGATTTTAGCCCCAGCAAACTGGGCGCCATCTTTGTAAATCGTCCCACGCTGAAAAGGTCCTGCCCCTAAGATCCAGGTATCACGGGCGGTACTCTTGGCCTGAAGGACACCTGACTGCCAGACCCGCTCACGTGTTTTCTGGTTATAGGCAAACACACTGATTTTCGCTGCGGCGGTCTGGTTATTCTTCTTCGCCAGCGAGATTTCGGGGATCGTGGGAATGGCAGGAGCGGCCGGCATCAATGTCGCAGCGGAAGAAAGCATATTACTGGCCGGGATTCCATAATTTACTTCGTGGCCATTCGTAGCCAACGTGCCGACGCGCGCCTCAATGACGTAGTCCGCATCCTCTTTCTTCTCCTGTATCAAACAGTTGGCGGCGACGATCTGCTGTCGTAAGGAACTGATGATATAGTCTCCGTTGACAAAACCAACCCCTTTGATGTTTTTAATATAGGATGTATCAAAATAGACTTTTTTATTTGCCAGTGTGCTGAAATCGAGGTGTGAAATGGTCTGGTCGACGGCATCGGATGTCAGTAACTGCTCTGTCGCACTGTTGCTGATCATTTTTCCGCAACCTGATAACAGGATCAGCAGTCCAATGAGCAGATAGCCCTGAATGCGATTAGTAAGGCACCGATTAAAATCAAACATGAGTCTTGGCGATCGTCTTTTCAGCACAAAGTTCGTCGACACGATTTCCACCGACTGAGCGGGAAAAATCCCGACAGGCAGCAGCCCGGAAATACAGTGTGAAATGCAACACCCATACGTAACCACAGAGATCAATATACGCATTGACTCTTTGATTGTATTTGATGTTGATAATTGTGTGGGAAAGTTGGCCAGAACCAGGAAGGAACTTTGACCAGGAGGTAAGTCTGACTCGTTCTGTATGGGCTACAGAGCAAGGCAGGTGTCCATGCCGGGATGATTTCTTAAATGAGAGGAGTTAAGTAATCACCCGAGGGTCAAAGTATAGCGAACACATCGTGAAACTCAAATATGATTTTGATCTTAAACTAATTTACGTATTCTAAATCTGCATATAGACTTATATCAAAACAACAAACACAGGTTTACTCAAAAAACTCTGTGTTTTTTGGTTTTTTAACGAGGAATGCGGGGACTCACACCCCGATTCGACAATGAAAATTCGGTCATCCGTGAAACAGAATCGGGCCAGTTCCAGGATGATCCATGGTCCCGTGTCAAACACAGGACTTCACAGCTCGCTTCGATCTCTTCCACTGCTTCAGCCGTCAGTGAGGCGACCTCTGCCAGTTCCTTGTAGCCCCCCAGGCGAAAACATTCGCTCAAGGCACTCCAGGCTTTACGACTTTCCATGACAGGAAACAGGCGTGCTGCCTGATGAAGAGGATCAATCGCCTCCTGATATCGTTCCTGACGCAGGTAAGCTTCCCCTGTGAGAAACAGACGCATGGCTTCCAGGGGACCCGCATCTTCTAAAGAAGCAAGGGCATCCAGGGCCTGAATAGGCATCCCCAGCTCCAGGTATCCCTCGGCGGCCATAATTTTGTGAATTACTTTGGGAGAAACATTGTCAAACATAATCAATTCCTTTTTTTACCGGTGGGGCAAGCAATCCATTGCCCGGTTGCGATGTTGTTTCCAAAAACGTCTCAATCCTCTGAAACGCTGACTTGATGGATTTTATAAATGCAACCTCCATACCAAATGGAATACCGCGGACGAGGATTTCACCTATCTCAAGACAGTGAAACACCTTCAACCACAGAGAATTTTCCCTTCGTATATTCAGGATCAACCAAAATGCAGTTTCTACCCGGACTGTTTCTGTAACATCTACATCTCCCGATCTATAGAACGGGTATTATTCGAAGCGGACGCAATCCCATGCGAAAACTTGCACTTCGCTTGAGAAACCTGCATGATAGAGACTACCTAATTCACGAGCCTTTACCTGTGACATGACTTCTTACGAGACTGAGGATGAACTTTATGCTGTCACACTGCCAACCTGCTGTTCGATGTTGCTTTTCATTAGTGTGGTGCCTGCTGCTCACTCTGTCTCACTTGATCATCTGCCCACAGTCAGAGAGTGCCGCCGCGGAACCAGGCCGCCCTAATATTCTGTTTATCTTCACCGATGATCATGCCTCGCATGCCATGAGTTGTTATGGCTCGAAAGTCAATGAGACCCCGAACCTGGATCGCATCGCCCGTGAAGGCATGCGGTTTAATAACTGTTTCTGCACGAACAGTATCTGTGGTCCCAGTCGCGCAGTCATTCTGACCGGCAAACACAGTCATTTGAATGGCTTCAAACAGAACGGCAACAAATTTGACGGCGCGCAGCAGACGTTCCCCAAAATCCTCCGAAAGTATGGCTATCAGACTGCGATTGTCGGGAAATGGCATCTGGCCTCCGACCCGACGGGTTTCGACTATTCTGAAATTCTGATTGGACAGGGGCCTTATTATAACCCACCGATGATCAAGAACGGGGAACGTGTCAAACACGAAGGGTACACCACGGATATCATCACCGATCTGGCACTCGACTACCTTAAAAATGATCGCGATCCTGACAAACCTTTTATGTTGATGTTTCAACACAAGGCACCGCATCGTAACTGGCAACCCGGCCCCAAATACCTCCACATGTATGACGATGTGACCATCCCGGAACCGGATAACCTGTTTGATAATTATGAAGGTCGTGGTACTGCAGCCCATCAGCAGGATATGACCATCGCCAAAACGATGACTCCGTTTGACCTGAAATTAACTCCCCCCACCAATCTGACCCCCGAGCAGTTAGCAACCTGGAATGCCGCATATGAACCCAAAAATGAAGCATTCCGCAAAGCAAATCTCACGGGAAAAGATCTGGTACGCTGGAAATATCAGCGTTACATGAAGGACTATCTCAGATGTGTTGCCTCTGTCGATGAGAATGTGGGCCGCATGCTGGACTACCTGGAATCGTCAGGCCTGGCAAAGAATACCGTCGTAATCTACTCGTCAGACCAGGGCTTTTACCTGGGAGATCATGGCTGGTTTGACAAACGTTTCATGTATGAAGAGTCATACCGGATGCCCTTGCTGGCACGCTGGCCCGGCGTTATCAAACCCGGCAGTGTGAATAACGACCTGGTATCCAACCTGGATTTCGCGGAAACCTTTCTGGACCTGGCCCACGCACCGATCCCTGCTGATATGCAGGGAGTCAGTCTGGTACCTCTCTTCAAAGGGGAAGAGGTGAAATGGCGTGAAAGCCTCTATTACCATTACTATGAATTCTACAATGATCGACGTTCCGCTCACATGGTCCGCCGGCACAACGGGGTCCGTACAAAGCGATATAAGCTGATCGATTTCTACAATCTTGGTGAATGGGAACTTTACGATCTGGAGAAAGATCCCCGGGAGATGAAAAACGTTTACTCAGAACCGGAATATGCCCAGGTGGTCAAAGACCTGAAAGCGGAACTGAAGCTGCTGCAGGCAAAATATCAGGTTCCTGATGACACAGGTTCTGTGGAGAAAGATCCACCTTCACTTCGTCTCAAACCGAGAAAAAGTGGGGCCGCACGAAAAAAGAAACCCGCTGGAAAAAAATAATTCCGGCAGGTTGAAGCTGCGACCGGATTAAAGATGCCTGCATCATCCCTGGTCGCCTGTAAGACGGCGAAAGCGGAGTGCAGCGACGGCATATTGACGCGTGCCCAGGTCCCAGCGCCAGGGAGGCAGCATCTCGACATCTTGAACCAGTTTTGCAAGCGGCGCTTTGCCTTTCAATTGCGCAAACAACAGTCCCGGATGCACGCCGTGAAAAAAATTACGTGATGACAGCAGCTGAGACAAATACTGGGTGAATTGAAAATCGGGAACATCCTTCAAATCTGCTGCAGATTCCGAAGAGACAAAGTCACTGATAATGAGTCCCGCGCCCCCCTTGCCAATCAAATCCAGCACGGTGCGGAAATGCTGCTCGCGCACGGCAACCATCAGTTCCTCAAACTGGGGATGGGTCTCGCCAAGGGCATGTACAACCTGAAGAATCAGCTGACTCAAGATACAAGTGGAACAGACCACTTCAAAAGGGCCGGGAAGACTCCATTCGGGAGACTCAGATAACGCGTCCCTAATCTTCCGCAGATCGCCCTCCCCTTGACGATGCTCCGATTTATAAGCTGCCAGCATGTCACCAACTCCGGTCAGATCCAGCACATGCAGGCAGATCGCCGGATTTTCAGAGACCGACTGAAAATCAACAGCATATCTCAATGCAGATTCGTCCAGATCTACCAGATGAATTTCGCTGTACACTTGAGACAGTTTCTGCAAATCCAGGTCGTTACAGTTTCCCGCCCCCAGCACACATAATCGCCCCCGGGAAGAATCGGCCAGGTCTGTCAGATATCCTGTGATTAAATTGCGATGCGATGCCCCCTGCTCCCAGTTAGGACGACTCGCCAGGTTAAATCGAATTTCTTCCTCAAATAATTCATTCATCACAGTCGTTGAAATACTCCTCTTTCCAGAATCGCAACTCGGATTATACAGGTGAGGACAACTGTAAGTCATGCAGGGGATATATCAATCGAAAACTGGCTGGAATTACATTTTTCGCTATCACTAATCCCTGGTTTCAGCCAAACTAGAGCATATTATTCCCGATTCCTCTCTGTTACTCCGAATGTCATTTGAAATGCTTTTCTTTGTTATCGCCTGTCTTATTCCCTCATTTCTCATTTCGTTTCTTGCCACAGCAGCGATGCGGAAACTGGCACCGCGCTGGGGGCTGATTGATCAGCCTGCCCAACGCAAAGTGCATATCACTCCCACTCCCCTTGGTGGAGGTGTCGGCATCTGGCTGGGAGTCATCATTCCGATCGTCTGCGCGCAGCTGATCGCACTGGTGCTTGTCAAATCAGGCAGCAATCCGTCATGGATTCCCGCGGAACTCATTGTCCATCTGGATGGAGTTCTCTATCGCTCGGAACAACTCTGGATGGTGCTCGCGGGAGGGACAGTTCTTGCTGTCATGGGACTGCTTGACGATAAACTCAATATCTCATGGAAGCCACGCCTGATCATTCAACTGCTTGTGGCTGGTGGTCTGGTAATGGGGGGCATCCGGGGTTCTCTCTTTATTCAGCAACCCTGGATCGGGATGCTGCTGACAGTCGCCTGGATCATTGTCCTGGTCAACTCATTAAACTTTCTGGACAACATGGACGGCCTCACATCGGGCATCGGGCTGATTGCAGCCATCCTGTTTGCAATAATCATGTTGCGTTTTACAGGTGAACCACGCTGGCTGGTCGCAGGCGTTCTCCTTGTTCTCGCAGGAGCAATTGCCGGGTTTTTATGCCATAACTGGCCTCCCGCAAAAATCTTTATGGGAGACTCGGGCAGTTATTTCATCGGGCTGATTCTGTCTACGATGACCATTCTGGGTACATTTTATCCCGGCACAACTCCCACCGGCGATGTCATCGTGAATCGGCATGTCATCCTGGCCCCGCTTTGCATTCTGGCGATCCCCCTGTATGATTTCTGTACGGTGATGATCATTCGATTGAAAGAAGGTCGCAGCCCGTTTCATGCAGATAAAAGCCATTTCTCACACCGCCTGGTCGAGCTCGGCTTAAGTAAACGGGCTACAGTTCTCACCATCCACCTGGCGACATTGACCACGGGAATCGGCGGACTGATTCTGTATGAAGTTTCGTCCTGGAGCGCTGCTCTGCTGGTCATACTCATGATTCTGTGTGTCCTTTCGATCGTGACGATCCTGGAAAATGTAGGTCGGAAAAATCGGGAATGAGTAAGCAGCGTAAAAAAAAACCGCCACAGCCGATTCGAGTTGAGACGACTCCAACAGCGTCCTCTCTCTTCTGGCTGACCAGTCTGCTCCAGGGAACCCAACTGTTTCTGGCTGGCACGCTCATTTTAGCTCGTTACTTTGTACCAGCAGAATCTGCACCGGACGGGGATACGCTCACGTTCGCGTTGGGCTGGTTTCTGGTCACGATTCTGTATGCCGCCGGTTTTGTGACAGATCGCTCCCGATCGTTTCGGCTGGACCTGTTTGACTGCGCCGTCTGGATGCTGGTAGCAGGTCAGGTTCTCTCTACACTGGTCATGATCGGTTTCGGAGAAGGTCAGCAGCGGGCTGCTTTGAACATGATGTGGGAATGGGTCGCGCTGGGTTGCAGCTTCTCCCTGATCCGCCGCCTGATTGCCACATCTGCATTGCGCGGCACATTGATTGTGGGATTCATCACGACTGTCGTAGTTCTCGCCGTTTATGGCATCTGGCAGCATCATTGGATGTACGACCAGCTCTCAAAAGAGTATCTGGTGACCCGGCAACAGTATGATGCCACGCGTTCTCCCGAAGCCCAGCAGAAACTGCTTTCGATGGGAGTTCCCGCCCATGCCCTCCACGGGAGCGGCCGCGAACTGTTTGAACGACGACTGTTGGACAGTTCCGAACCCCTGGGCATGTTTGCTCTCGCAAATACATTTGCCGGCCTGTTGACTGTTGGCTTTCTGCTTTCGTTTGCAGTAACCATTGATTGTTTTTTCCGGAAATCTGCGTCCTCCAGTTCGCTCTGGAATCAGTGGAAACCCGGAGTTTTTCTGCTGTCGACCATGCTGATCGGCTACTGCCTGATCCTGACCAAAAGCCGCACTGCCTGGGTCGGTCTCATCGGTGGCCTTGTCAGTCTGGGACTGCTGAAACTGCTTCAATCAGGCCGGAGCTCAACAGCCGATCCTCAACGCTGGAAAAAACAGCTTGTCAAATGGGGAGGTCTGGCCACGATTCTCTGTATTGGTTTTTTGCTGTTGGCCACGTTGAGTGGAGGTGTTGACCGGGCAGTGTTGACCGAAGCCCCAAAGTCTCTTCAATACCGTATCGAATACTGGACGGCCACCTGGGATGTCATCAAAGAAAATCCGATCTGGGGGACAGGTCCGGGAAACTTCCGATCACATTACCTGAAATTCAAGCTGCCTGGATCCAGTGAAGAAATCGCGGATCCACATAATTTCATCCTCGATGTCTGGGCGAATGCAGGCCTGATTGCATTCGCTGGATTACTGCTGATTCTGTGCCTGGCCTGCTACCGCTGGTTGATCAAACCATTGCCCGATCTTAATACTGCGGAACAGCAGGCTCCCTTAACCGGGAACCTCTTTTCGCAATCGCAACTGGCACTGCTGTCAGGGTTCGGGCTCTCATTTGCCCTGCTTTGGGGGATGCAACTGTTTCTGTTTTCTGTCGATGAATCAATTCTCTGGCTGTTTTGCCTGGGCTGGCTGGTACTCTTCTTCATTTTAAATACCAGTGCTAATTTGAGTGTAGCTGATCCTGATGCAAACGCCTCAATATTGCCCCTCGCGTTCGGAGCAGCTTTTATCAGCTTATGCATCCATTTATCTGGTGCGGGGGGCATTGCCATGCCCGCGATCACTCAGACCTGGCTGCTGCTGCTGGCACTTGCTTTTCCCATTATTACCAGGCCCGCCATACCTGACGCAAGTTCAGTAGACCAGGCAAATCCAAGCTCATCTCAAACCGAGGCACCTATACATTTGCGAGCAATCCCCCTGAGTGCCTGTCTGATCCTGACGTTTTTCTTTATCTGGTCTTCGTTTGCGCCAACGATCCAGCGGAAATCGCTCGTATTACAAGCGGAACAGTCACTCATGCGTGGCTCATCGGTTCGAAATGCGCAACGTTATTTCAGTCAGGCCAGTCAGGTAGATTCAATCTCTCCGGGTCCCTGGCAGGCTTTGGCTGAGATTGAATTTCGAGAGGGAGAACAGAATCGCAGTGCATTTGAACGGGGTGTCGAGTTGAAAGAAGCTGCAATTCAAAGAGATCCAATGAATCCGCTCCATTATTTCGATCTGGGTCGACAATGGGAACAGCAGTATCAGGCCTCGCACCAGCAGGATGATCTCACAGCTGCACTCGAAAGCTTCCAGCGTGCCGTGGCAGGATATCCCAATAATTCCCTTTATCGAGCTGAATTTGCAAAAGCTCTGTCAGAAGCAGGCAAGTCTGCCGAGAGCCAGCACGAGGCTCGCCGCGCGATTGAACTGGATGAAGCCAACAGACGTGGTCAGCATGTGGACAAATACTTAAATGAAGATATGGTAAGTCGAATGAAAGAAATAATTAACGCAACTCCATCGAATCAGAATTGAACTCGGTCGCGCTTAGGCCCATAATAACTGAGTGTTCTCTGTAGGGATCCAGTCTGATCTGAATTTCCCGACATTATTATTGTGGTCCATTATATTCAAACTACTTCTTTGCTGGTGAAATCATGAATTTACGAGCCGTTACGGCGTTAATTGCTCTTGTTATTGCACTTGCTGGTACAGTCTGGCTGGGTCGAGGCAATGGAGACATCCAGCCTGCGGCTCCTGTTCCAAAACAGACTGATCCCTCTGACGATCGCCCGAAAATTTCACCCACCGGCCCCTACCCCAAAGCGGTCGTAGACACTCCACTTTACAACTTTGGCAGTATGGCTGTGGGGCAATCGCTGTCTCATAATTTCATTCTGAAGAATGAGGGAGAAGTACCACTGGAAGTCCAGAAAGGTGCCACTACCTGCAAATGCACACTGAGTGAAATGAAGGAAAACATGGTTGCCCCTGGCGAGTCAATCAAAATTGAATTGACCTGGACCCCCAAAAGCCCCCAGCAAAACTTTGGGCAAACAGCCACCATTTACACCAACGACCCGAAAAATCAGGAACTCAAGCTGCAGATCGAAGGCACTGCGAACAACCTGATCGCTTTTACGGGCGACTTTGAAGGCAGTCCTCACTGGTCCCTGCCCACCATGTCCACTACAGATCCGGTCTCGTTTTCGGGAAAAATACACACCAAATATCTGGATGAATTTAAGATTCTGGGAATTGAATCGAGTAAGCCGGGACTGACTTCGAAATTCAGACCACTCACGGCGGAAGAATTGAAAGAAGCTGATACGAAATCCGGCTATACAATTGAAGTCACTGCAGACCCTGAACAATTTCCATTGGGAGGATTCACCGAACGGCTCACTGTCAAAACGGATATCCCGCATGATTTATCGCCGCCGGGTACCGAGGAGAAACACGATCACCCCGAGGGTCACGACCACAAACACGATCATGAGCATGCAACACCAGAAGGACCGCGAACTTTTGTGATCCAGGTTTCAGGAAATCACACCGGCCCCATCCGGATTGTTCCTACCTATGGCGTGCACTGGAATCCCAATACCATGATTTTGAACCTGGGGGAATTCCCGGCAAAGCAAGGCAAGACCGTCACTCTCTCCATGTTTGTCGAAGGGACTGAACATTCACTGGAAATCGTTGACCAGGAAATTGCACCTGATTTTCTAGAATTTGAATTGAAAAAAGACGACAAATTTGAGTCAAAAACCAAGCAGCGATATGAACTGAAATTTGCCGTCCCTGCCGAGATGTCTCCGGTTTCCTTCGGGAGAACGAATCTCGCCAAAGTCAAACTGCAGACGAATCATCCGAATGCCAAGGAGATCGAATTTCGCGTTCAGTTTATCTCACTGTGATTCCCAGTCCCGAAGAGAAAATGATCCCGCATTCGACACAACCTGTAACCTTTTATTGTTGAAGACCTTTCCAGGGCCAGGGTCAGATCCACTTTGACGCAACACCATGTATTGAGCTAAAATAAACCATGAGGAAGCTCCCCATCGTTTACTTTCCTCAATCACCTCCACGGAAGGTCAAACTGAATGTTAAGCAACCGAATTTCAACTCAGATTCTTTTTCTCGCGCTTCTGATCATCCCCCTGCAGACAGGGTGTGAATCGAGTTCCTCGCCAGAAACCAGCGTCGTCTCTGAAGATATAAAAGCTCCCGATACAATTCCAAAGCAACCAGAAGTGACTGAACCTGCTGTTCAGAAAGCCCCTGCTACCGCTACGGTTCAACCGGAAGCTCCTGCTGCGAAATCTCCGCACGCTGCCACATCAGTATCCAGGACAGCAGCTCCCGCCGGTTCCCCGAAACCCCTGTTCAAAGACTGGCCTGCCCCCAAACTGGCGATCGTCCTGACGGGAGAACGGCACGGTTATCTGGAGCCCTGTGGCTGTACTCAAAATCAGACAGGAGGCGTTTCACTGCTGGCCAATCTCTTCAAACAGATCGAAGACAGAAAATGGCCCGTGACGGCTTTTGATCTGGGAGGTTTGGTCAAACGCAATCGCCGTCAGAGTCAGATTAAATATGAAACCATTCTGGCATCCATGAAAGACATGAATTACGCGGGCGTCGGCCTCGGCCCTGAAGAACTGAGATTCGGGGCTGACATTTTCCTGCAACTGCACAATCCGGAACCGCAGGCCCCCAATACCACGCCCACATTTCTGGCTGCCAACATCCTCATTCTGGAAACGCCCGGACTTGGTAAAACGGCATTCAAAATCGTTGAAGTCGGCGGCGTGAAAATGGCAGTCACTTCCATCCTGAGCAAAAGCCAGGCTGAGAAGTTTCCCGACATCACCTGGCAGGAACCCGCAAAAGTATTACCCGACGTCATTCAACAGATGCAGGCCGCTAAGCCCGACCTGATGATACTCCTCTCCCAGTCGGAAAAAGAAGAATCAAAAGCACTCGCCGAAAAATTCCCCCAGTTTGATCTGCTCCTGACAGCAGGTGGCGTGGAAGATCCACTCGGAGAACCGACATTCATCGGAAACACGATGATGGTCGATGTCGGCCATAAAGGGAAAAGTGCCGGAGTGGTCGGTTACTACCCTGATCAGGCTGACAAAGCAGATCCTTCGAAACGCTTCCGCTTCACGGTCATTGAGCTGGATAAACAGCGGTTCAAAGATACCCCGAAAATGGCCGAGCACATGCAGTTCTACCAGGATCGTCTGAAACAGGAAGACCTCGCCGCGAAAGAACTCCCCATCGACCATCCCCGTGGTGCCACGTTTGTGGGTGCAGAAACCTGTGGCGAATGTCACACCAAAGCCTATGAAAAATGGCTCACCACCGCACATGCCCACGCCTACGAAAGCCTGATTAAAGGTCGCAAAGACCAGATCGAACGAGGCGAGAAAATCGTCTCACGAATTTACGATCCCGAATGTCTCTCCTGCCATGTCACCGGCTGGCAACCCCAGGAGGTCATTCGTTACGAAAGCGGATTCGTCAACAAGCAGGAATCTCCCCATCTGCTGGGTCAGCAGTGCGAGAACTGCCACGGTCCCGGCAGCGGCCATATCGAGCTGGTCGAAATGGATAAGCTCGAAGAAGCGAAGAAGGTCATGCGAGTCACGCTTGCCGAAGCCAAAAAGAATACCTGTTTTCAGTGTCACGATCTCGATAACAGCCCCAAATTTGAATTCGATTCCTACTGGGAAAAAATTAAACACCCCTGGCGCGATTAATTGCTCACACAGGAGCGATCGCCACTCCCTTCACTTTATTTCGGATAGCTCTCGTTACATGCTGGAAGTCGAACAAAAATTTCGGATTCATGACAAAGATCAACTCATCGACCAGCTGGCACAGCTGGGGGCCACAAGTGGTGAACCGATCGAACAGCATGACTACTATTTTGCACATCCCGTACGGAACTTCGCGGAAACCGATGAAGCACTCCGCATCCGCCGCAATGGCACCGATAACCGGATTACCTATAAAGGTCCGAAACGGGCCACCGTCAGTAAGGTTCGAAAAGAAATTGAACTCGGTTTTGAGTCGGGAGAATCCGCGTTTGAACAACTGGCCGAAACGCTGGAACTGCTGGGATTCGAACAGGTCCGCACGGTCAAAAAACGACGCACCCCTTATGCTTATGTTCACAATCAGCAAACTTTCGAAATCACGATCGACGAAGTTCAGGAACTGGGGACGTTTGCTGAAATCGAGCTGCTTGCTGAAGAAGATCAACTCGCAGCAGCAGAAGCCGCGATCATCGAACTGGCAAAATCTCTTGGACTTTCCAATCAAATTCGACTGTCCTATCTGGGGATGCTGATGGATCGGGAAGCGGAAGTGTCCTCAGAATAAGCTTCTTCAAATTTTCGAATCTTTCCCCGCTTTTATTCCTTTTCAGACTGGTGAGATTCTGAAATAATTGCCGACAGCTATAAATGTCTCATGTTTTCTATTGTGACAAGAGAGTATTTATTTTAATATACCTTTGCTCACAATAGACATTTCTTTTAAAAACCATGGGTCGAGACGGCGTTCAGTAGTAGCGTCCCCGCAATTCTCGATAAATTAGGCAGTTGCTTCGCCTGACGAACTCGAACTCATTGCGGGGCAAGTGCATATTATTGAAGGAAGACCTTAATGGCCGCAAAAGCAAGATCAAAAAGAGCAACCCCTGCCCCGAGCACAAATGGCACGAATGATTCGGAAGGGATGCTGAAAAACGCTCTGGGACAAATTGAACAGGCCTTTGGCAGAGGCGCAATCATGAAACTGACGGGCGCAAATGCCCGGTCTGTTCCCTCAATTGCCAGTGGTGCACTTTCACTCGACCTGGCACTGGGAGGTGCCGGATTTCCGCGAGGTCGTATCATCGAACTTTACGGGCCTGAATCGAGTGGTAAAACCACGCTCGCACTGCACGTGATTGCCAATGCTCAGAAAGAGGGAGGCATTGCCGCGTTCATCGACGCCGAACATGCACTCGATCCCGTCTGGGCCAAAAAACTGGGGGTCAACATTTCCGAACTGCTCGTCAGTCAGCCAACCTATGGCGAAGAAGGCCTGCAGATTGCCGAAATGCTGATCAAATCGAACTCGGTGGATGTCATCGTAGTCGATTCCGTCGCCGCCCTGGTTCCTAAAGCGGAACTGGACGGGGAAATCGGAGATACACACGTGGGCCTGCAGGCCCGCATGATGAGCCAGGCGATGCGAAAACTGACTGGCGCCATTTCCAAATCGAAAACAACAGTGATTTTCATTAACCAGATCCGTGAAAAGATCGGCGTCATGTTCGGCAGCCCCGAAACGACCCCCGGCGGTCGCGCACTGAAATTCTATAGTTCGGTACGTGTGGATGTCCGCCGGATTGCCACGCTGAAAGATGGGGATACTGTGACCGGTATTCGCATGAAAGCCAAGATTGTCAAAAACAAAATCGCGCCCCCCTTCCGGATCGCGGAATTTGACATGCTCACAACAGGCGGAATTAATTACGAGCTGGATCTGCTGGATCTGGCAGTCGAAAACAAAATCGTCAAGAAGAGTGGCAGCTGGTTCAGCTACGGCGAATTACGACTGGGACAAGGGCGTGACAAATCCAAAGTCGTGCTCGAAGAAAATCCGGATATCTGTGAGGAAATCAAACAGAAAGTTCTGGCGGCACAAGGAGTCGTCCCCACTCCCGAAGAAGAGTCCGAACCGGAAACAGAGGCTGTCGAAGCCTGACCCGATGCCGGGCTACCCGGCTGAAAACAATCTGAATGACAGAACGACCTTGATGCCCGACCGGTATTCAAGGTCGTTTTGCATTGGGTTCTCCCTGTAAAAACAGTAAAATGTTACCGGGACGATCAAAGCGGGAAGCAGAAGCCTCTTTCCGCTCAAAAAACACTTCTGTTTCATTACAAGGCCCTGCATGTTTGATGCTCAACCAACAATATCTGCCCCTGGTCGACCGTGTTTAGTGAGAAAACTGTTCGCTGGATGTCTGTTACTCCCGCTCCTCTCTGGTTTACCACTCGGGGCGCAATCACCGGATGCCACTACTGTCGCATTGGCGGTTCAACAGCAGATTGTGAAAGCCATTGAACAGACGGAATCCTCCGTGGTGGCGATCTCAAAGATCAAAATCCCCAAGCAGAAATTTCAGTCACGCATCCCTGCCCCCTTCGGCATCGATCCCAATCAGGGTTTCAATATCTCTCAGGATCCCCAGGATCTCAATTTTATCCCCAATGAATTTGGTTCAGGAATTCTGATTCCAGACCCGACAAAACAGAATCGGATACTGGTGCTGACGAATTTCCATCTTACAGAAGGGGGACCAATCGCAGAACAGACCTCCATCCCGGAGAGCCGAATTTACGTACATACTGCGAACCGGCAGGGGTTTTATGCAGAGATTATCGCCGCAGATCCTCGCAGCGATCTGGCCGTTCTCACCCCCGTGCAGCCTGTGTCTCCGGAATACGCACGCTCTCTGACTCCCATCAGATATGGTAAAAATCAACCGGTAAAAAAAGGACAGTTCGTCATCGCTTTGGGGAATCCCTATGCCATCGCCCGCGATGGTTCCCCCAGTGCGAGCTGGGGGATTATCAGCAATTTTCATCGCTATCCGGTTCCTATTTTCAAACATTTTTTGAATCAGGAAATTGCCAAGGAAGAAACCCTGCATCACTTTGGCACTCTGCTGCAGGTCGATACCCATCTGGACCTGGGTACCAGTGGCGGTGCTCTGCTGGACCTCGAAGGCAACCTGATTGGCGTCACGACCGCACTGGCTGCGCTGGAGGGATACGAAAAGTCGGTTGGCTATGCGATCCCCATCGATCAATCGACTTTGAGAATCATCGACAGCCTCGCCGCCGGTCTCGAAGCCGAGTACGGTTTCCTGGGCATCGAACCTGGCACACTGGATCGGGGTCAGGTACGTAACAGCTTTCCTGGAGCCGTAGGGCTCGACGCCCCCTTTTACGTGGAAGCTTCTCGGGTCAAACAGCATTCACCGGCGCAACTGGCTGGAATGCAGCCACATGACCTCATCCTTTCCGTGAATGGTCAGAAATTGACTCATGATCTGGATCTGATGCGTGAAGTTGGTAAAGCTGGTGCAGGAAATGAGATAAAGCTTCAAATATTGAGAGGAAAAAAAGCGCGTGAGTTGACTCTGAACGTGAAACTGGGAAAATGGCCCGTAGCGGATGATGAAGGGATTGTGCAAACCCGCTATCGCCATCCTCTCTGGCGCGGACTTAGAGTCGATTATCCCACTGCTCGCCGGAAATATACATTCAGTCCGTTCAGTTATCCACCTGCTGTCGTCGTAACTCATGTTGCTCCGGACAGCCCTGCACAACAGGCCGGGCTCAAGGAAGGTGCCTTTATCAGCCAGATCAATGGACAGGCGGTTCAAACGCCGGATTCGTTCTATCAGGAAGCACAAAAAGTCAACAATTCACCGGTAACATTACTATATCTGGATGGCCAAAAGCTGATCCTTCCCCCAGCAAGCAATAAGAAACAATGAAAACAGACGAACTTCGCGAGAGTTATCTTTCCTTCTTTGAAGAAAAAGGCTGTGTTAAACGTCCTTCCGATGTCTTGGTTCCGCGAGATGACAAAACGGTTCTGTTCACGCCAGCCGGGATGAACCAGTTTAAGGATCAGTTTCTGGGAGTGGGAAAACTTGAATTCCCCAGTGCCACAACCTGCCAGATGTGCCTGCGAACCGGCGATATCCAGAACGTGGGTGTCACCGCGTATCACCATACGTTCTTCGAAATGCTGGGTAACTTCTCGTTCGGGGATTACTTCAAACGCGAAGCCATCCACTGGGCCTGGGAATATCTGACCGATAAGAAATATCTGGGACTTGATCCCAGTCTGCTCTCAGTCACCGTCTATCAGGAAGATGATGAAGCCTACAATATCTGGCACGATGAAATTAAACTGCCTGCGAACCGAATCAGTCGTGAAAACGAACACGAAAACTTCTGGCCCGCCGGTGCTCCCTCTGACGGACCCGATGGAGTTTGTGGCCCGTGTAGCGAAATTTTCTATCATCCCAATGGTGGGAAAGATAATGTCGAGATCTGGAACCTCGTCTTCACTCAGTTTAACCGGGTTGGAAATCCTCCTGATAATCTGAAGCCCCTTCCCAAAAAGAATATCGATACAGGAATGGGACTGGAGCGAACGGCCTCCGTACTCCAGGGAGTCCGCAGCAACTTTGAGATCGACACACTCAAACAGCTCTGCCTGGCCGCTGGTGATATTGTCGGTACGGGATACGATTTCGATGCGTCATCGGGGCGACCGGTTCGTCGTATCTCGGACCATGTACGGGCCATTACTTTCAGTATCCATGAAGGAGTCAACCCAGGTAGAGACAAAGAGAGCTATGTCGTCAGGCAATTACTCCGCCGCGCACTGCTGGAAGGCTACCTGCTCGGCAAACATGAACCGTTTCTGCACCGGCTGGTCCCGGCCGTTGTTGAGATTATGAAAGCTCCGTACCCCGACATCGCCAAAACAGTTGAAAACGTGCAAAGCACGATCAAAGAAGAAGAAGAGCAGTTCCTGGGTGTCATCGAAAAAGGACTCTCCCGTTTTGAAGGCTTCCTGAAATCGGCAGAACAGGCAGGCAGCTCGGTCATTTCCGGGGAAGACGCTTTCGACCTGCATCAGACCGATGGTTTCCTGATCGAACTGACGGAAGCCCTTGCTGCCAAAAACAACATGTCCGTGAACCGGACCGAGTTCAACAACATGATGCAGCGACATCAGAAAGACAGCGGCAGCGGTGCCTTCCTGGATTCTGTCATGTCAGAAGGACCACTGACCGCTCTTCACAAAACCATCAGCGAAACGGACTTCAAGGGTTATGAGACCACTACGACCGAATCCAAACTCATAGGCATCATTGCCGAAGACCGACTGGTCGAGTCCATGGTCGAAAAAGGCCATGCTCACCCGGTTGTCGTCGTACTTGACCAGACCCCTTTCTACGCAGAAGCCGGCGGACAGGTTGGTGATACCGGGTTCCTCGAAGCAGACGGAATCAAATTCGAAGTCACTAATACCCAGAAAAATGCCGGCCTATACCTTCACATTGGACATCTCTTGACGGGTAAACTGGAACAGGGGCAGACTCTCACAGCAACAGTCACAGAGCCGCGTCGTTCTGGAATCCAGCGTGCCCACTCAGCAACACACCTGCTGCATCATGCACTCCATACCGTTCTGGGAGAAAACGCCATGCAGCGTGGATCCAAGGTGGAAGAAGATACGCTCCGTTTCGACTTTTCCCACAGTAAAGCAGTCACTCCAGAAGAGATCAGCCGCATTGAGGACATTATCAACCAGCGCGTCTCCGAAGGGGCTCCTGTCACGACAGAACTGATGAAACTGCAGAAAGCCCGCGAACTCGGGGCCATGGCACTGTTTGGTGAAAAATATCCCGACTACGTTCGAGTAGTTCAAATGGGCGACTTCAGTACTGAACTCTGTGGGGGCACCCACCTTTCCAATACAGGGCAGGTTGGCTTATGCAAGATCATCAACGAAGAACTCGTCGCTAAAGGGGTGCGTCGTATCTATGCTCTCACTGGCCCGAAAGCACTGGAAAAAACCAGAGACACTGAGAAGCTGCTACTGGAGATTGCTGCTCAGCTGAAAGTCCCGCGTCCCGACGATCTGCCGGTCCGCATACAACATCTGCAGGATGAACTCCGCGAAACCAAAAAGCAGCTCACCAAATTTTCCAGTAAGTCACTCGCGGGAACCGCCGACGACCTGCTGGAAGAAGCACCTGTTGTGAACGATGTCAAAATCGTCGCCTACCATGCCCATGATGCTTCGCGCGATCAACTGCGGGAACTGGCTGACCATCTGCGGAAAAAAGGCAAACAGGTTGCCTTGATTCTGGGAACGGTCATCGACGGCAAAGTCGCGTTGATGGCTGCCGTCAATGCCGATCTGGTGAAACAGGGCCTCAAAGCCGGTGACTGTGTCAAAGCAGCCGCCAAGGTGGTAGGCGGTGGTGGCGGTGGTCGTCCCGACATGGCCGAAGCCGGCGGTAAAGATCCCGATAAACTGGACGAAGCACTCAAAACCGGCGCAGACTACTATCGCAGTCAGCTGGAAGCCTGAGTCTGACTGAATCCGGTTCTATCCCTTAGAGCAGATTACGGCGATTGAGTTCTGCGACAACACGTTGCACGATTTGTGAAACATCGTTGTTGCCGAGCTCTTCCGTAATTCCAGTGGCACAACCACCGATGGGCTCATTGGTAAAACCATGTTCGGAGAGCATGCACTGCAGAGTCCGACTCAGCGTCGAAATATCGGTCTTCTGCTCTGATGTGATTGGCTGCCGTCCCTGCCCCATCTGAAAGCCACGCAGTTCCACTGCAGCCCGGAATCCTTCCGGGAATTCAGCGGAATAAATCATCGTGTCGAACAAGGTCAACAGGTCATACTGCACACGGCGGGCTTCATCCAGTTGAGCCGACATCGTCAGGTCATACAACTTGCGTGTCAGTTCAGGAACAACGCCCGAACTCGCATTGGTCCCGCCATCCGCACCACTCAACAGTAACGGCATTAATGCGGCATCCCAGCCTGTCAGAAATGAGAACTCGGGACGATTCGGACGCACTGCCTGAATCATACGGATCATATTGGGAATGTCCCCTGAAGAATCTTTGATCGCCACGATCTTCTCGCACTCTTCTGACAGACGCTGAATCGTAGGCACATCAATGGGACTGGCGAACATCGGAATATTGTAAAGCGTCACGTCGATCGGAGTATTATCACCAATTTCCTTGAAATAAGCATAAACCGATGCTGGACTCAATTTGTAATAAAAGGGGGCTACAATCGCGACGGCACGGATCCCCAGGCCATGATAATACTCACAGGCCTTGATGGTTTCTCGAACATTCGCCTCGGCGGCACCGGCCAGAATGGGAACGCGGCCTCGAGTCTGATCTGCGATGATCGCGACGATCCGTCGACGCTCCTCTGGTGTGAATCGAGTAAATTCCCCCGTGGAACCATTGGGATACAGACCGTGCACCCCTTTTTCAATCAGCCAGTCGATATAACGTCTGAGCTCCGGCTCATTGATTTCGCCGTGAGAGTCAAAAGGGACCAGATTGGGTGTAAATATTCCACTGAGCTTGGATTGGGGATTCATTCTGGGAGCTACCTATACTTAAAAACAGATTCGCTAACTTACGGAGTATAGGAAGAGTATAGCATACATATCAAAGGGACGACACAGTTTCAGGCCTCTTCAACGGCCCCTTCTGCAGACTCTGGATCATCTTCGGAATCTGAATCATTCGTATCGATTATGCCCGCTTCGTCGGGTTCACGATCCTCAGAAAGGTTAAAATCCTCAGCACGCACCCCGGCATCCAATAGTTTTTGGGCCTCAGCTTCGGCAGATTTCCCGTAAAACTGCAGGATCAGAAATAATACAACCAGGCCGACCGGCAACAGAATATATGGCTGGATCCCGAAGCCTACCGGGATATATCCAAAGACTACCGATACGGTGGCAACGGTTAACGCGTAAGGCATTTGTGTCAGCACGTGATCCAGATGGTCAGATCCCGAAGCTGCGGAAGAGAGTACAGTGGTATCCGAAATCGGGGAGCAGTGATCTCCGAAAATCGCTCCCGCCAATACACCGCCGATTGTCCCCAGCATCAGATGATGATTCGGATCCGCTTCATTTAAGGGAACCAGCAGGCTGTAAGTCAATGAAATCGCTAAAGGCATCAGCAGCCCCATCGTGGACCAGGAACTTCCCGTCGCAAAACTGACAGCAGCCGCTAACAGAAATGTAATCGTTGGCATCCAGTTAGGAGACAGACTGCCTGAAAGCAGCTCCACCAGTACACCAGCGGTATTCAGATGGTTTTCATCACACACCGTCGCGACTGCCCAGGCCAGTACCAGAATCAGAATCGCCAGGAACATGCTCTTCGCTCCCGCGGACCAGGCCTCAACACATTCATTCAGGGACAGTGCTTTGGTAAAACTGCAACTGGCAACGGCGGAGATAGAAGCCAGAAAAGAGGAAATCAACAGCACCCGGTTGGGTGAAGCATGCTCCAGAATTTTACTCATTGATTGATCCAGTAACGGTTTCCCCTCCTCGAGCCGTTCCAGATTCAGCCGATCGATTTCAATCGTTCCCGTCCACCATAGACCAATCATCGCCAACCCGAGTAACACGGATAGTGGTATCAAAGCATTACGTAACAGTTGACGGCGGGCCAGTTCACCATTATCTGAACCCAGCTCAGCTTCCACGACATTAAAACGCCCCGGTCGCACCAGCTGGTTAAATGCAATCGCCCGCGTTTCGGCTTTGAGCATCGGTCCATAATCGTTACCCAGATAAGCCACTAACCAGACAAAAGCCAGCAGATGCAGCGGATAAAACCGATAAGGCAGACTGTATAAAAAAGTGGTGTAGTAATCCTCGCTGATCCCCAGACTGCTGTAGGTATCAGCTATATATCCGATTTCCACACCCACCCAGGTCGAGATGATCGCGATCCCGGATACCGGAGCCGCCGTGGAATCCACCAGAAATGCCAGCTTCTCGCGCGAAACTTTCATGCGGTCAGTAAAGGGACGCATGGAAGTTCCTACCAGCAGTGAGTTGGCATAGTCATCAAAAAACACGACCAGCCCCAGGAACCAGGTCATTAACTGACTGTGCTCACGCTTTGTTGAATAACGCGAGAGACGGTTGACCAGCGCAGCAGTTCCCCCGCCGGCCGACATCACTCCGACCATCGCCCCCAGAAACATCGTAAACAGAATGATCATCATATGGGAATAGCTGCTGCTACCCGGCTCGACAATCTCATGAATCACGAACGTATCCAGAGTATGCACGAAACCCAGAAACAGATTCCCATGGGCTAATATGACTGCACCGAGCCAGATGCTGACCAGTAAGGCCAGAATGATATTTCGAAACCAGATCGCGAGTATGACAGCGATAATGGGAGGCAGCAGACTTAACCAGCGTGAGATACGGTATACCACGACTGTTGCGGTGCCCCGAATATCAGGATCAACAACGATTGTATCCGCAGTAATGAAGACCTTCTGATTTTGTGCCAGATCCGTTTTGAGCTCGAGTACCCCGTTTTCAAATGGAGGCAATGCCGTATCAACGTCTCTAACCCATAATTCCAGGCCAATAATCTGTTTGGGATGCCCCGAGAATTCCGTATCGAGAGTTCCATCCAGTTTGAGAGCACGCAACGTAACCTGACCAACGGGAATACCAATCACGGCAATCGGGGGCGCTTCAATCTCGTAGCGGGCAGGTTCCTGCTTGAGGGGCACATCCGTAATCTGATCGGTCTGTGCCAGAAAACTGGTTAAAATAATCAGCAATGAATGAATCGCCGCCATCGTCCCTCAGGCTGCTTAATCAAAAATAGATTGGTTCGGCGGATTGCAAAATTTTTATCACGCCATCCAGTGAACGTCCTGCTCGGTATATTGAAACCGATCCCCGTCTGATCTGCAAGCGATGATTTCAGAAAGCGAACACTTTCACGAATCCGGTCACCAGCTAATTTTCTGTCTCATCAAGTGGCCAGAACAGATGGAACGTCACACCACGTTCCTGACAGGTCTCAGCCTCGATTTGACCTCCATGCAGTTCTACAATTCGCCAGCATTTGGAAAGGCCAAAGCCGAGCCCGCGCCCCGCCTGCCTGGCTGAGTAGAATGGGTCAAACAGGTGCTCCTGCTCCTGCTCTGACAGGCCTGGACCATCATCTGTAATTTCTAAATGCACCATCGGAACCGCATCCACGGTTTTTTCTTTCGCAGAAATACATATCTGTCCGCCCGGTTCCAGCACATTCAGGCAGTTCAATATCAGATTACTGATCACAACTTTTAACTGTGTTTCATCCGCCCGGAGGCAGGGCACTCCTGGGAAATCAACGGTCAACAGAACACCCGAATCCTGGATCGCCTCACTCAGGCTATGTTGAACGTCATTGATCGTTTTAGAAAGATTGACCGCTGTCGGTCGGGGAGCAGGCGGTCGGCCAAACAGCATGGCATCGCCGATCATGTCCCGGATTCGATATGCCTGCCCGCCAATCGTCGCCAGCGACTGTCGACGTTCCGGATCGGTCTCCTGTTTCAGCAGCATCTGTACCCGCCCGGCAATCGTGGCGACCGGATTATTAATCTCATGCCCGGCACCTGCAGCAAATTCGGCCATCGCTTCCAGCTTGTCGGTGCTCGGTAAAACTCGCTGCCTGATAGTTTTCCCCTGTTCCACTTCAGTCTGGCAGGTATGACAGTCATCGTGTTGAGAGTCTTGTCGATTCCCTGTTTCCCATGCCTGAGTGAGAAGTCGACGGCTGATTTCTGTTAGTTCAGAACTCAGAGCAAGTAAATCATTCGAACTCTGATTCGAAAACAGAAACACACCCGCCAGAGAAATCTGCGCACAGGGGATCGCGATATAATGAAAGGAACTACTGGAGATCAGGGAAAAAGGTCGCCCCTGCTCTGCAATGGAACGAGCCTGTTCGGTAAGAGAGCGACTCTGATCAATCCGAATCGAGGCCTGCGTGAAACAGTCCGCTTCCGCCTGGGAGCGACGAAACAACCCGGCGGTTAATTCCAGGGATTCCTGATCGAACTGAACCAGATAAGCGGCTTTTGCAGCGGTGGCTTCACACCAGACGGCTGCCAGTTCTCCCAGAACAAAATCCAGAGATTCAATCGGGATTAATGAAAACAGACGTCGGTAAAAAACATCCGGCAGGCCAAGGCTCACTCCACCGGTTTCGCTCGCCATCAGACGCTCCATTTAACAGTAGTCACGACGATCGGAAGCGCAATCCGATCGTCATGTTACTGATGTTTCACCTGACTCTGAAATCAGCCGGCAGTATGAACAGATTCCAGATTCAGAAGCGTACAGACGCGATCGGCCAACTGCTCTACTTCAAACGGCTTTTGCATAAAGTCATTTGCACCGGCGGCTTTCAGATCGTCAATCTTGTCTGCTTCAACCATACCACTGATACAGATGATTTTGACGTCGTCCATCGAAGAATCACTGCGAACCCGCTGGCAGACTTCCTTACCATTAATATCAGGCAGCATGACATCCAGAATAATGATGTCCGGATGATATTCTTTCACCATCATCCCGGCGTCAAAGCCGTTATTTGCTACGCGAATTTCGAAGCGGGAATCCGCTTCCAGTACGTCGCGAATCAATTCTACCAACTCTTCATCGTCATCCACGATTAAAGCTTTACGCTTTCCACTTTCCAGGGCATCAGTCGGAATTCCGTTGTCTTTCATAAACTTAAACAACACGTCGCGCGGAATTCTACGAAAGCGAGAGCCGGGTACCCGAAATCCCTTTAATTGGCCTGAATCAAAACAGCGAATAATCGTTTGTTGACTCACTTTGCAAATCTTTGCGGCTTCGCCCGTGGTAAAGACCGTTTTCATATTGCTCATCCATCCTTTGAAGACCCGCCTCTAAGCTGCGGGAAAGACCAAGCGCTGTAAGGCTATTACAACATGCAATAACCGAGCCCCTGCGCAGAAGTAGTGATGACCCGATCATCAACACCGCTGCTTGAAACTGACATCTCCATAATCAGCCTCTTACCTATTTACCTGAAAATGAGGTAAAGCGATAATAAACCGCATCCTCCAAGGTGCAGTTCTGTGGCCCGTTCACTTGCCAAACGCTACTGATTTTCCAGACGCTTTAAGTATCCCACATAGATACAAACGCCAAAACTTTCAATACCGCTTGACTTTACCAGTATTATCAATAACTCCGATTGTATCTATTCTGACGATATGGTCAACACGCATTCGCTATCTTGACTGAATTATTGAAATAAACGCCGACTGCCCCTACACTTACACGCATTAGAATCAGGGAGAATCATCGCAGAAAAGCATTTTCTGCGGTTTCAAACAGTATGAATTGACGGCAAAAACCCCCAGCGCAGCAAAGAGTTACGATTTTTTGATCACCTGCATCGAGGATGATCAGGTCGCCAGTCGGCTGGAACTGTTTAAATAAAGTACTAAAACTGTCAGGTCAGCCGGCGTTACCCCACTGATTCTCCCTGCCTGCCCGATGTTTCGTGGCTTGACGCGGCTCAGTTTTTCCTTGGCTTCATTTCGCAGATTCGGAACCAGCTGGTAGTCGATATGATCTGGAATGTGCAGAGTTTCCACATTCTTCTGCTTCTCAATTTCAGCAGTCTGGCGTTTGATGTAGCCTGCATACTGAACTTCGATCAACGTCTGCTCGATGGCCCGTTCAGAGAGTGGGAACGCTTTTAATTCCGGCGCAAACCCGCAGATCTCTTCCCAGCCGGTATCCTGCCGCCGTAACCATTCTTCCAGAGTCTGGCCCTGATATCGGTTACCGCGAATGAACTCCATAATTTGACTGATTTCTGCTTCGTATGCCTGAAACTGTTCCCAGCGTTCCTGGCTGACCGAACCGATACGCTGACCAATGGGCGTCATCCGCCGATCCGCATTATCCTGCCTGAGCAGTAAACGAAACTCGGCTCGTGAGGTAAACATCCTGTAGGGTTCATCGACGCCTTTCGTCACCAGGTCATCGATCAGTACTCCCAGATAGGCTTCGTTACGATCGAGAATCAGATCCTCTTTCCCTGCAATCTTTAATGCGGCATTCAATCCTGCCAGCAATCCCTGCCCGGCTGCTTCCTCATAACCGGTGGTCCCGTTCAACTGACCTGCAAAATAGAGCCCGGCAACCCGCTTGGTCTCCAGCGTCGGTTTTAACTGTGTGGGAGTCGCAAAATCATATTCCACCGCGTAGCCGTAACGCATGATTTCCGTTTTTTCCAGACCCCGGATGGAATGGATCATCTCATCCTGCACATCACGTGGCAGACTGGTGGAAATCCCGTTGCAATAATACTCGTTCGTATAACGACCTTCCGGTTCCAGGAAAATCTGATGGGAATTGCGTTCAGAGAACCGTACCACTTTATCTTCGATGGAAGGACAATAGCGCGGCCCGGTTGAGTTGATCTGTCCGGAATACATGGGCGCCCGATGCAGATTCTCATTGATCACTCGATGGACGTGCTCGTTGGTTGCGGTCAGATAGCAGGGCATCTGCTCTTGAGTCAGCTTCTCAGTCATATAGGAAAATGGCTGGGGACGTTCATCTCCGGGCTGTTCTTCCAGCACAGAAAAATCAATTGTGCGTCCATTCAGACGTGCGGGTGTTCCCGTTTTAAATCGCTGCAGTTCAAAGCCCAGTTGTGCCAGGCTGTCGGACAGGGTTCCCGTCGTTCCTTCCCCAGCGCGTCCCCCTTTGGTCTTTGCTTCTCCCGTATGCATGATTGCCTGCAGGAATGTGCCCGTTGTCAGAATCACGGCGCGCGCCCGATAGGTCGCATCACCGTGCACTTCCACTCCGCAAATCTGATCATTTTCGACGATCAGACTTTTCACGATTTCCTGCCGCAAAGCCAGGTTGTCCTGTTGCTCTACCTTCCACTTCATGCAGAACTGATACGCTTTTTTGTCCGCCTGTGCCCGGGGGCTGTGCATGGCGGGACCTTTGGAGAGATTGAGCATCCGGAACTGAATTCCGGTCTCGTCGATCACGCGCCCCATTTCACCACCCAGGGCATCGATTTCACGAACGATCTGGCCTTTCGCCACTCCACCAATCGCAGGGTTACAGCTCATCTGTCCGACCGTATCGCAGTTCATCGTTAAAAGCGCTGTTTTGGCCCCCAGCCTTGCAGAAGCCAGAGCAGCTTCACAGCCGGCGTGCCCTGCACCAACGACAACGATATCATAATCATACGAAACGGAATGACTCATGGTTCTTCTTTGTAAAATAAGAGTATGTAATTCAGATACTATCTGAAGAGACTGCCGCCCGCAGGAGGGTTCAGGTTTAAATGCTCCATCGCGGCCATGGTGACAATACGACCTCGGGGGGAACGCTGGATAAATCCGCAACGTAATAAGAACGGTTCCACTTCGTCTTCCAGGGTATCCGCCGGAATGTTCAAGGTATGCCCCAGCGCCTGTACTCCCGCAGGTCCGCCGGAAAATGTTTTCACCAGGGCTTCCAGATAACGACGATCCTGGCGTTCCAGTCCCAGCTGATCAATCTCCAGCATTTCAAAGGCGCGCTTCACCACTTCGTTGGTAATCTTACCATCCGCCTTACTTGTGGCAAAGTCACGCGCCCAGCGCAACAGATTATTCGCTTTCCGTGGTGTCCCCCGGCTACGACGGGCAATCTCAAAAGCGGCGTCATCCGTGATTGGTGTTTTCAGTTTGCGGGCATTCCTGCGGACGATTTCTATCAGTTCCTGATCTTCATAAAAGTCCAGATGCTCGCGGCGGACAAAACGATCCCGCAAAGGAGCCGTCAGCATCCCGCTCCGCGTCGTCGCACCAATCACAGTGAACTTCTGCAGTTTCATGTTAACGGTCCGGGCATTCAGACCTTCACCCAGAGTAATATCCACCCGGAAATCTTCCATTGCAGGATAGATAAACTCTTCGACAGTCGCCGGCATCCGGTGAATCTCATCAATGAACAGAAACGATCCGTGGCTGGCATTCGTCAGAAAAGGGAGCAGGTCTTTTGGTGCACTTAAAGAAGGGCCAGAGGTGATCTGCAGTTCGGTCCCCAGTTCCCGAGGCAGTACCGATGCCAGAGTCGTTTTTCCCAATCCGGGAGGTCCATCGAGCAAAAGATGGCCCAGTGGTTCATTGCGCTTCCGCGTGGCATCCAGAAAGACTTCCAGACGTTCCACAACGGCACGCTGCCCCACCACTTCGCTCAGACGCTGAGGCCGTAAAGCGTCATCGTACTCACCATCGTCGGCCAGAAAACTGGAATCCCAGCCGTCTTCACCACCCGAAGAAAGATCTTCCGGTTCATCATCTCCCTTAATGACAGGCTCTCGTACCATACTTCCATCCACACCCTGATATGCATTCCATTGTGCGATCGCTTCATGCCAAGCATGATACTTGAACTCAAGTGCACGGAAGACGACACCATCAACCTCAGTAGTGGTCAACGTACACTGCGCGAAGCGACTCTGCCTCGTTTAACGGCTGGTATCATAGCAAATCAGCCGCCCTGCCGTAAAACCCCCGGAGCTGCTCACCGCTCCGAATCCGGATTTAATCTGAAGCCCTTAATCCCCCGCCCATAGAACAAAAAGAACAGGAGGGCAAATGCAATGCAACTTCAGATCTCATGCCTGAAGGTCCAGGACCTGAAGATTTTACACCAGATGCTTTCTGACCTGACGGCTGGGCGATTATTGATAAGTCATCTCTGCATAACTCACGGTACCAAGTACCGAGTAAAACGGGATCACCATCAGATATATGAAAGCCATGAAACCGAAAAACATGAGAAAGACCATAGTCTGTGCTGGCCCCCCCGCCTGTTCTACGGAGGACATCATTGCCAGGAGCAACAAATAGGGCACGATCGAAACTCCGGCCATGATCAGATAGATCAGGAACATGCTGAACTTATTCCCGGCGGTGACTTTTCTTGATTCCGTGAAAGCGTCAATCCCCGGTAAATCCCGGTCAATCAGCAGAAAGGCATACGGCCAGAACATAAACACGATAATCAAACCCGGAATGATAAAAGCCACAAGTCCAGCCATATAGGCAAGACCAAAAACAATACTGCACAGTATCATTCTGCCTAAAAAAGGACCTCCACTGAAGATTTCCCCCATTTCAGGGTGCTCACCTCGAACCATCTTCAATAAATATTTCATCACCCCCAGCATCAGATAAAATACGATACTGTAAATAATTAATATTGCCACAAAGTAGAAGATTACTCCAAAGACAACAATCAGACTCTGATCGCCTTGCCCCAGTCCCAATACCAGTGCTCCCGCAAATCCAATTGCCATCAAAATCAGCATGACCACGACTGCCGCTACGACATAGAGAACATAGGCCAGAATATGGATTCCAATGATAGATCCCAGGTTAGCTTTATAGACTTCCCAGGTGCGGGAGAAAACATCGCCCACCTTAATTTTGCGGGGCACCCATTCCCCTTTCTGCAGCATTTCTCCACAGTGTTGACACCGTTTTGAACCAGCAGGGCTCGATTCTCCACACATGGGACAATCGGTCTGGTTCCCCGCCAGAAAGCTATCTTCTTCCCGCACAGGACCTTCTGCCAGAAAGCTCTGATCTTCCGGAACCGGGGTCTCGGAATCAAGTCGATCAAATTCATCAAAACCGTCATCTGTTTGAGCAGAGGGAGAGGGTTCGGGTGCAGGGACAAGGATCGGTTCGCCACACTGTGGGCACTTGGCACGGCGTCCGGCTTTGTCATCAGAGGTTTTCAGGACTTTATTACAATGCGAGCAACTGAATTCAATCGTCAATGTGGGATCCCCTGTCCTGTTTACCTGGTTTTTAGTCAGCTAGAACCTCTGCCATGATGTCTTCCGGAATATTAAAATTCGCGGTTACGCTTTGCACATCATCATGGTCTTCCAGTGCCTCCATGAGTTTCAATACTTTTTTACCATCTTCTACTCCCAGATCAACGGTTGTATCCGGAATTCGCGATAACTCGGCCAGATTGGTAGGTATGTTGCGTTTTTCAAATTCTTCCGAAACCTGCTGAAATGCATCTATGCTGCACGTGACTTCGAAAACATCTCCGTTCGCAGAGACATCATCAGCGCCGACTTCCAGCGCGACTTCGAACAGTTCATCTTCCTCAATCGCATCAGAGGGAATCAGGAACAGGCCTTTTCGCTCGAACATCCAGGCGACACACCCCGTGCTGCCCAGGTTCCCGCCATGCACTTCAAAGATCTTGCGGACTTCACCAGCGGTTCGATTTCGATTTTCCGTCAGGATGTCACACAAGACAGCCACACCAGCGGAACCATAACCCTCGTAGACCAGTTCTTCAAAATTTTCGCCGGATAATTCACCACAGCCTTTTTTAACAGCGCGGTCAATATTTTCTTTCGGCATACTGGCTTTGCGGGCTTTGTCGATCGCATATCGCAACGCGAGATTCATGACAGGGTCTCCCCCGCCATGCTGTGCCGCTACGATGATCGCACGACTCAACTTGCCAAAGAGTTTACCCCGCTTCTTATCGACCACGCCTTTCTTGGCGGCGATATTTGCCCAATGAGAATGACCTGCCATTTGTAACTTTACTCAGCTCTAAGTATGCGTGAATTCACTGCGAACGAAGGACGCAGAAAAGAATAAATACCGGGCCTTATATTACAATAAACGGACAGGGAAAGAAATCGATTACTGGTTCAGTTTTTTCTGAAGCTGATCAATCAATTTCGGGTCTGCTGGAGAGGACTGTTGCGCTTCTTCCAGCGCTTTCTTCCAGAGCTCATTCGCTTCTTTGGTTTTATTAAGCTTGTGATAGCAGTCTGCCAGATGATCCAGGATCGTACTGTCCCCACCGCCCGGCAACTTGCTGGCTTTCTCAAGATATTCAGCCGCTTCCTGGTAACGTTCCAGCTTGAATAAAACCCACCCCATACTGTCAAGGTAAGCCATATTGTCCGGTTCGGATTTCAAAGCGATCCGAATCATCTTTTCCGCTTTTTCAAGGTTTTTCCCCTGGTCTGCATACAGATAACCCAGGTCATTATTGATCGAAGGATTCGCAGGATCGTCCGCCAGCATCTCCTCCAGGACGGCTTCCCCTTTGCCAATCTCCCCCTGTTGCACATAGGTATTTGAGAGCATCATCTTCACCTGGTAGACCCGCTCTTTCTGTTCGGGATATTTTTTGATGAAATTCTGCATCTGCACAATGGCTTTTTCCCAGTCGTGGCTGTGATAGTAAATCCAGGCGTGCTGGTAATCCAGCAGAGGGAATTTGGGTGCTGCCTGCCGCGCTTCTTCATTCACTTTGATCGCTGCCTCTGTCTCTCCATTTCGCTCACGTGCATCCGCCAGGAAATACAACAGGTTGATTCGCTGCGGTGCCAGCAATGGGTTCTCAACCGCTTTCTGTAGCAGGACAGCCAGTTCCCCATACTTGTCTTCTTCACGTAGCAGCTGACTGTACTCTTGAAGAATCAACAGCGTCCAGTTACCGCGAATCTGTGGTTTTTCGTGTTTAGCAGCGGCATCCATGGCAAACTGATAAAACTCGGAGGCAGCAGCCTTCCGATCGGCTTCGGAAGCGAGTTTCGCAATCATGAAGGCAGAAAACACGTCTACTCCGGGTGGATCCTGTTTCTTCAACTTCTCCGCTTCCGCAATCAGACCTTTCACCAGCTCCGGATCTTTCGACATCCTTTCCAGATTAGACTGGATTCGCTGAACGCCATCTCCGGTCTGTACAATCTTAGAAAGCGTCTCGATTAACTTGGCATACTTTTGATTTTTCTGATACAGCGATAACAGACCTGCCAGGCCTTCTGTATCTGAAGACTCTCCAATGGATTCAAGATAGGTTTTCTCTGCATCATCAAAACGATCGTTTTCACCGTACTGTTCGGCCAGATAATAATGCAGAGTCCGGTTGAAGCGATCTTTTTCTGCGAGTTTTTCCAGCTGGGGAATCACGTCGGCCTGGCGATTCAATGCTGTTAAGATTTCCGTTAAAAATTCATAAGCTCTGCGTCCCTTGGACTGCAGTTGTTCATCGAAATAAGACTGCAGGGAATCCAGAGCCTGTTGATACTGTTTGGACTGAAAATAAACCTGTGCCAGGTGATATTTCAGAATTCCGGGACGCCCCTTCTGAGAATCAGCCGCTTTATTAAAAGCGTCTACAGCCAGTTTGAGGCGGTCTGTTTCCAGAAAGGACTGGCCAATTCGCTCATACAGTTTGCCCTGCTTGGCTTCCAGTTGTGAACGTGTATTGTACTCGAATGTAAATTCTTCCGGTTTCGTAAGGGCGCGAAATACGACTACCCAGCACTGGGCGGCTTCCTCTTTTTTCCCCAGCCGCTCGTACAGATTTGCCTGATCGTGCTGGATAATCACATAGACACCCGACTTCTTATCAATCGAAGGAGAATCCGAAGCCTTTTTCAGAAAAGTGACCGCCTCTTCAAAACGTCCCTGTCCTGCCATATGCAGACCCAGTTTCCGCATCAGCTCATAGTCTTCGGGATCCAGCTCAACCGCCTTCTGAGCATATTCAATGGCTTCCTCGGTTTTATCCAGACCGGAAGCCAGTCTGATCAGCACACGGTAAATCTCGATTGAATTTGGGTTATATTCCATCGCCTTTTTATAGGCATCGTAGGCGCCGATGAAATCATTACGTGCCTCACGCATTCGCCCGGTCATATACCAGGCTGCAGAATCGATTTCTTTCTGATCCACAGGCGTGCGGGGTGTTGCAGGTACAAAAGGCAACACCACATCGTCGGCTATCCCTTCTTCCAGAGAGAATACCCTGGGAGCTTTCTGCTTTTGAGCATCTTTCTCGCCCCCCTTCTTCCCCGGCATTTTCGCAGACAGAACACCCTGTCCGGTTGTCATCACATATGCTGCCAACAACAGTATCAGACAGGCCCTTAAGATTGGCGTCCGGGAAAATTGACTCATCGTTCAACTCCATTATCAGAAATAGAGAATCTCTATACTCAATCGGAAACCGGCAGCTGCAAGTGCGCAACAACCTGCCGGGCACGTTCATTGTAACGCGTCTTCACTATCTTCTCCAAGGCTGGTTTTGCAGGAATCCGTTATTTTCGCCTTGGGATACAGAAGATCTGGCAAAATTACAGGGGAGAAGATTTCTCTCTCAGCCAGATCAGTCAGCATGAATCGACTGAGGACAGCGCTGCCAGCTTATTTTTTGGTAGAAGAGGATTTCTTTTTCGGCACTTTTTTTGTAGTCGTAGTGCGTTTGGCAGCAGGTGCTTTGCCGGTCGTTTTTTTGACCGTTTTTTTGGCTGCCTTTGTTTTCGCGGGGACTTTCTTTTTGACTTTGGTCGCCGCTGTTTTCGTTTTCGAAGAAGCTTTCGCCTTCTTCTTTTTCACTACTTTTTTCTTCTGCTTCGAAAGCGGATTAGCAAACATGGCTTCCATTCGACTGGGAGCATCCATCAGATTGACGCCCTCTTCGGGCAGCGGATTTTTTACCAGGTTGAAGTCGGCAGCCAGTTCTTCATCCGTTGCCAGGCAACGCAGCAGATGGCTGAACAAGGGCGCATCTGTTTTCCGCACGGTGGACTTCAAAGTGTCACTTGCTGTTTCAATGGACTCTTCTTCGGGCAGCAGTCCCAGCCATTTACTGGCATTCAGAATTTTTTCATCGGCCGGTACAAGGTGGCTCCCCAGCACAACCTGCAGCGTATGATTCAGCACAAAAGGAGTTAAGGTTTTCATGCGGGCCAGCTGCTTCTGAGCCTGCTCCAGAGTCTTCTTGCGCATCATCTCCAGATCGAAACAGAACTCTTTATCAAACACATACTGCAATACTGTCCGGATGCGGTACGCACGCCATTCAGCATCACCCACGTCTGCAAACACCAGTTCCAGCTCCGATATCGTACTGACACGAATCTCATTCAGATCATGAAAACCTTCCAGCAAAGCGTCGAAAACGACGTCTGCTTTTTCGTTTGTCGTATTCTCCAGGCAGATCGCATGCAGAATGGTCTCGAGCACGGGGCGATCGTACTTCGGTAAAGTGGCTGAATAGCGTTTCTTAAGCGACGCAATCAGCTTCTTGCAAACAGCCTGTTTATCTGATGTGGAAATTTTTTTAGTAACCATATCTGTCTGTACAATATTTGAGATGTATCAATTGGAAAGTAAGAATACAGTTCTTTTCATGGATGGAAGCACTGCCTGCTATTCCTGAGGATTCTCTTCGTCAGTGCCCCGTACTTCTTCCGAAGAAGAATTTTCTGCTAACTCTTCCGCTTCTCTCTCGACCTGTAACTCATCCAGAATACGAATCGTATCTAGTGAATCTTTCACGGCAGTGTCCAGCACAAATTTGATCACGGGAGTATATTTGGTTTGAATCCGATCTGCGATTTTGGATTGGAGAAACCCTTTCGCAGATTGCAGCCCGTGCATACAAAGCGCCTTTTCCTTTTCATCCCCCATGATCGAAATATAAATCTTGGCTGACTGCACATCAGGTGCAACATCAACATGCAGGACTGTCACATTCCGGATCCGGGGATCGCGCAAATGCAGCAGAATCGTTGTACTTACTGTTTCTAATATCGCCTGTGCGATTTTTTCTAATCGACGTGATGTCATTCAGTTTCCACCAGCATTCCTGTTTGAATCGATCCAGCTTATGAACTGGAATCGAGAGTTCGTTTCACCTCATTAATCCGGAATGCCTCCAGCAGGTCTCCTTCTTTAATATCATTGAATCCGGAGAGCAGAATACCGCACTCCATGCCTTCGCGTACTTCCTTGACATCATCTTTTTCACGTTTCAGGGAAGCGATCGGATACTGATTCAATATTTTCTGATCTCGAATCAGATGCACGCGGTCATTTCGATTGATCGTACCGTTCAGCACGCGACAACCGGCAATTTTTCCATAACGGCTGATGGAGAACGTCTGTAGAACCAGAGCACGCCCGGTCTGTTCCTGAACCAGTTCAGGACGTAGCATGCCTTCCAGTGACGCCCGAATATCATCTACTACTTCGTAGATAATACTGTAACGTCGAATCTCAACGTCTTCCTGTGTCGCCAGGTTCAAGGCACGATCTTCTGCAACCACATGGAACGCGATGATAATCGCATTCGAGGCGCTTGCCAGATACACGTCGCTTTCATTGACCCCGCCAATCCCTTCGTGCAGAATTTTGACGCGGACTTCCGGGTGTTCAAATTTATTGATTTCACTGCGAATGGCTTCAAGAGAGCCGGGAGTATCTGCCTTGAGAATCAAAGGCAGATCCTGAATCGCCCCTTCGATCGCTGACCCCAGGATATCTTCCAGGGTTCGTGGCCCGCCACTGTGCCGGGCCAGCGTGTCGGCACGACCTTCATGCCGTCGCTCTTCTGCCAGTTCCCTGGCCTGATCGATGGTTTCCACAACCACAAAATGATCGCCTGCACCAGGAACGGAATCCAGACCGGTAACCTTGACTGGCGTAGAAGGAGGTGCTTCCTCAATCTGCTGATCCGTATCATCGTACATGGCACGAATATAACCGTATGATTTACCACAAATAACGGCATCACCAATCCGCAAGGTCCCTTTCTGAACAATCAGCCAGGCGACCGAACCACGACCTTCATCGCGGAAACCTTCCAGGCAGGCTCCCACGGCAGGCCGATTTGGATTTGCTTTAAGCTCATGCAGTTCGGCTGTCAGCAACAGGGTTTCCAGCAGATTATCCAGCCCCATTTCCTTTAAGGCTGAAACGCGGACCACATCCGTTTCTCCCCCCCATTCCGAGGGCAGAACGTTTTGCGAAGCCAGCTCCTGCATTACTTTCTGTTCATTGATGTCCGGCAAATCTATCTTATTCAGTGCCACGACCATCGGAACACCGGATGCCTTCACATGACTGATACTTTCAGCCGTCTGAGGCATCACTCCGTCGTCAGCGGCAACGACCAGAACCACCATGTCAGTTACATTCGCTCCCCGAGACCGCATTTCACTGAATGCGGCGTGACCGGGTGTGTCTACAAAAGTCAGTTTATGACCGTTATATTCGATCTGATAGGCGGCAATATGCTGTGTAATGCCGCCTGCTTCACCTTCAACGACTTTGACATTGGACTTCCTCAGGGTATCGACCAGGGTCGTTTTACCGTGATCGACATGCCCGAGAACTGTAATAATTGGCGGACGGGTTACCAGATCTTCTGGAGCGTCTTCCTGTTCGATAATTTCGGTGACTGATTCCAATGCGCCTCGTTGCCGTTTAAAGGTTAAATCAACTCCCAGTTCCATCGCGACTGCCAGGGCGACATCTTCTTCGATGATCTGGTTAATGGTGACCATCTCACCAAATTCCTTGAACATGATGGACATAATCGCTTTGGCAGGACGCCCCATTGCTTCGGACAGACTCCGCACCGTCATCGGCACTTCCACTTCCGCCTCGGTCTTGTGGACGACATTACCTGTATCATGCTTCCGCTTGGAACGGCGGGGGCGGCGGCCAACGACATCCTGCTGCTCCGACCCTTCGCCTGAGAATCCCCGGCGACCTTCCTTACGCTGTTCGCGACGCTGCTTACGCGCTTCGACCAGACTCAGGCTGCCACGACGGGTCTTCAAATCGTCATCCTGGGGATCCCGGTCTTTTTCTTTCTTTTTCTGCTCTGTATGTTGTGCCAGATGAGCAGCCAAGGGGCTTTTCTGCTCCAGAATATCAGCAGTCAAACGCACTTCCGGCTTTTGTGCCTTCTCTTCTTTTTTCTTGGGCTTTGGAATCACCGGCTGCTTATAGGCAGGAGGCGCTGCTACGTTCGGCAATGCAGACTTCGGCTTCGCTTTCGGTTGAGGCTTGCTTGAGCGGGTTGATCCAATTGGTTTCATTTCTCGAATATTGGAACCGGAGGCGCCACCAGCGGGAACATAATCATCGCGGGTCATCGCCTGATCAGATTCTGGCTTCGCGGCAGTTTCCTCAATTGATTCCTCTGACCGACGCTTGAGTGCCGCGGAGCGTCCTTCAGCAACTTCTTCTGTTTCTTCAATCGACTCATCATCCTGACTGGTGGTGACCTCGTCTTCTGAAACAGTCTCCGCTTCCTCTTGTTCAACCACCACCCCAGATGAACCTTCTTCTGAATAGGAGTCTTCATCAGAGGTACCGGATGACTTCTGCGTGGAGGAGCGGGACGGCTGCGGACGGGATGTCATCGTCTTGATATTACGCATCTTCGGTTGTTCCCGTTGAGGCGTCAGAGTCTCCTGGGCGGAGGACTCCTCGGAACTGACGGCAGGTTTCCCCTTCTGTTCCAGATATGCAATAACAATGTCACGTTCGTCGGGCGTAATGCTGGCCAAAGCGGAGTTTTTCAACTTCACCCCGGCTTTGTTACATTCATCGATCAGCACTTTGCTGTCCATGCCCAACTCTTTTGCAAGAGCAAAAATACGAATCTTCAACAGCCCTTCTCCCGTGAACAAATCTGCAATACGTTTTCAAATCCTGTCAGACTGAAACGATTTGCCTGATGAGGCAACAACCTCATAACACTTACTCGTAATCGAATGAACTATTCCTGCTTCTCGGTCGATTCTTCCGGAGAATTTTCTACATTCACCGGTTCCTCAACTGGTACTTCATCAGGAACAGTCGTTTCGTCTGCCTCTTCGGCATTCTCTGTATCATTTACATCAACTGCGGTTTCTTCAACCGCCTCATTTTCTGCAACTACCGGTTCTGGTTCTGCAACAACCGGTTCTGACTGCTTCTCTTCTTCGGATTCAGGTTCGGATTCAGGCGTATCCGACTCCTTAGCAACTGCGGCAGCTGGATTCTTCTGAGCAATTCGCATTGCTTCTTCTTCTGCTTCGACACGTTCACTTTCCCGGTCTGCCACTTCGACAATCTGTTCACACTGCTCGGCTGTCAGGCCACCCAGTTCTGCCAGTTGGTCCGGCTCAATCACAGACAGATCGTAGTAACTGAAGAAACCCTGTGAAACCAGGCTCTCCGCCAGTTCTTCAGACACGCCCGGGATTGAAGAGAACGCTTCCACTGTTTTATCCAGTTGCTCGTCCAGCTCCGTTTGCGTCATGACTTCAATGTCCCAACCGACCAGTTTGGAGGCCAGACGCACGTTCTGACCTTTACGGCCAATCGCCAGAGGCAACTGATCGTCTCGAACCAGTACGATCACGCGGCCCAGCATCGGGCACAAAATGACATCTTCCACTTCCGCAGGCTGGAGTGAATTCGGCACCAGCACCTGCAACGAGTCGTTCCAGCGAACGATGTCGATCCGCTCGCCAGCCAACTCGTCAACAATATTTTTAATCCGGGCTCCCCGCATGCCGACACAGGCACCAACACAGTCGATACTGCTGTCAATACAGGACACAGCGACTTTAGAGCGATATCCGGCTTCCCGCGCCAGGGAGCGCACATCGATAATCCGATCAGCCACTTCCGGGATTTCGAGTTCAAACAACCGACGTACCATATCAGGATGAGTTCGTGAAAGAATCACCTTGACCCGACTGCCCGCTTTGCGGACATCCAGAACAACTGCACGCACCCGATCCCCCACGCGAAATGATTCGCCGGGAATCTGTTCGCCTCGCGGCAGAATTCCTTCAATTTTACCCAGGTTGACCAGCACCGCACCACCTTCGACACGGGAAACGGTCCCCGAAACCGACTGGTACTGCATCTCCATGTATTCATCAAAAACCGTATCGCGTTCTGCTTCACGAATTTTCTGAATCATGACCTGCTTAGCTGTCTGTGCCGCGACTCGCCCCAGAATTTCGCCCAGAATGTCCTTACCCAGTTTGTCGCCATCACAAAGAACGGTTGGTTCGCCTGTATCTCGGTCAATGTCTACAGAAAGCTCATGGTCATCTCCAAAGTGACGACGCGCAGCCGACAGGATGGCCTGTTCAATTCCACCAAACACGATCTCTTTATCGATACTTTTATCGCGTTGAATGGCATCAACAATCCGGAGAACTTCCTTACCGTCCATAATTGTGTTTCCTTCATTCGACAGTTGAGATCTTCAACTGACTCGAAAACTACTCAAACAAGATCTGAAACTGGTCAAATCTATTTATATACCGCGGGAACTTAAGCCCCAGCGATACCGCTATTAACAAAAAAAAGCGGGAACATGCCCACTTTATGACTACCCGCACCACCGCAAAACGGTCGTCAGGCGTAGCCGCGATTGGTATTTTACAATACAAACAAACGCGACAATCGGATTGGTGAGCCAATGCTCGTGTTCCAACCAGCCTACATATTTGAGGACTCCATTCGAGTTTACGAATGCCGATATCATCACAAAGAAACAAACAGCCCCAGTGGCATGTCACCCCTTGCAAGCACAATGCGTACTGAACACCAGTATGCAAAACAATTGCGCATAAAGCACCACTACAATGAATGCTTCACTATCAACAGAAATTAATCTTCGCGCGTTCAGATGTCAAGCACCGCAGGCAACTATTTCATAACGACTTAACTTCACCGAAATTGATTTACCAAAACAGCAGCAGACACGGAAAACCTGTACAGTTATCCGGCGACATTTCAGTTATCACCTCAAAATTCCCGGTATATCAAATTCAGGACTTTCTTTACGACGAGTGCAGATTGATCTCCATAGAAACGCGAAACTTCTATACTATCATACGCAGAGCCCCGAAAAGAACGACCACTTTTTTAACGATGGCCGTGCTGCTTCTGAGTTCACCTACTGTAACTTTCTGAAGGATTAAACCCGGATAACGGCAACTGAAGCCACCTGTTTCATGTTGAATCTGCTCGAAAGAATCACATATTCTTCTACCCTCAAATTTTGAAGGACAACCCTGAAATGTCTCGCCTTTTGCTTTTGCTGATTCTTTGCGCTGGAATCCCGCTCCCTGCATCTGCTCAACCCCCCGCTGCTACAAATGACCCTTATGCTCAACAGAAAATCCAGGCCGACCAGGCTCAGCAGCAAGGGGACTATGCAAAATCGATCGCACTCACTTCGCAAGTCCTGCAGCAGAAACCCGATGACCATGTTGCCTATTACCTGCGAGCCAGCGCACGTGTCGAAGCAGGCCGCGCACAGGGCAACGTCCAGTCCATTCGCGAAGGAGTAGCCGACGCACGTGAGGCAATCCGTCACAGTCGAAACCAGAACATTAATTACTACCTGCCTTACCTGTACGGGATGATGAACCTGGCCGTCATGGAAAACAAGAAAAGCCATGCAGAGACGGCATTGACCGTCGCAAACCAGGTCCTGGCCCGTCCGGAACTCACTCCGGAAGAAAAAGCCAACTTCCACTACCAGCGCGGCATGATCTACCTGCCATTAAACAAACCGCAGGAAGCAGCACAGGATTTTACAGAAACCATCAAACTGTCACCTGACCACTTTGCAGCACTTCTTGCTTTGCCTGACGCTTATGCTCTCGCCGGGAATAACGAGATGGCCCTGGCGAGCTTCAATCAGGTCATTCAGAAACAACCCAATTCTCCGGTCGTCTATAACAACCGGGCCATGTTTTACCAGCAGCAGGGAAAGCTCCAGGAAGCCATCAATGACTTCTCCCGGGCGATCCAGATCGAACCGAAGTACCATCATGCAATTACGAACCGGGGGTTTGCCTATCTCGAAGGAGGAAAACCGGACACTGCAGAAGCTGACCTGACACAATCTTTGTCCATTGAACCCAATCAGCCATTTGTTCTGGGCATGCGCGGTGAGGCACGACTCCTGCAGGGGAAAATCACCGAAGCGATTGCAGACCAGAAAAAAGCAGTTCAGATGGACCCGCAAAACCCTGCCCTACACTCCGACCTGGGGTTCTCCTATTTCTTTAACAAAGAATACCCCTCTGCTTTATCCGAATTCAAACTGGCTGCACAGCTGGCTCCGGAACAGATGAAAGTCCTCGATCCCTGGGTTTACCTGGCGATGGTCCAGAGCAATCAGAAATCTGCCGCCGATGCCCGGTTCCAGTCGGCTATCGCCAAAAAACCGGACGATCGCGACTCCGTTGACAACCTGCTTTTGTTTTTGATGGGGGCTATTTCGAACACGGAACTGCTCGACTCCATCGATCAGAAAGATGTAGAACGGGCGAAAGCACAAATCTGTGAAGCCTACTTTTTCATTGGACAGAAAGCACTTCTGGCTGGCGACTCGGCAACCGCTTCCCAGAATTTCCAGGCCTCACTGAACACAAACATGAAGGGCCTCTCCGCTTATCGTGGTGCCCAGTATGCCCTGAAGAAATTTTAATATTGAATCATCGGGAAACAACAAAAGCCTCGTAAGGATCGACATTCCTTACGAGGCTTTTTGATTTATGCAGTAACTCAACAATCTCAGACACCACAAATGACAGAAGCACTGGCCTGACCAAAGGTGGTGGTACTGATCTTTAGAAACAGTTTGTTATCTGTAGGCAGGGGCTCATTCCGAACCACGTTTAACGGGCAGTCGGGATCGGGTGTTTCATAGTTCAAGGTCGCGGGAATCACACCCTGCTTCAAGCCAACCAGAGATCCGCTGGCTTCCACAATTCCGCAGGCAGAACCAGAATTACCAAAGTAACTCTTCAGGGCAGTCACGGGAATTTGAGTGGCCTTGTCACCAAAAATGTCCTGAATGGCAAGATATTCCTGGACGTCAATTACCTGCTCACCCAGGCCATGGGCGTTGATATGTCCGATATCCCCCACTTCCACATCAGCTCTTTTCAATGCCAATCTGATGGCATTGGCGATCGCTGTTTTGGTATCTACCGAGCCATCCCGTTTTACCACGCACGAAGCCCCTGTACCCAGAACTTCACCCCAGACCTTTGCACCCCGCTGCTCTGCGTGTGATTTTTCTTCCAGCAAGAGAGAACAGGCTGCTTCACCCAGGACCTGCCCGCTTCGCGCCTTGTCAAATGGACGCGAACGCTTCTCAAACTCCGCAGGGGAATCTGCCAGCTGATCCCAGAATTTTGCGTGAATGGATTTCACTTCGTGGACCCGGGTTCCGGTCACACCAGCAACCATAACATCTGCCCAGCCCCGTTCAATCACGCGTTGAGCTTCACCCAGTACAAGATTTCCAGATGCTTCTGCATGCGTTATCGAGTTGTTAGGGCCTCGGGCGTCAATAATGATTCCAATATGACAGGCAGGCATGTTCGGCAGATATTTCAGCAGCCACAATGGTTCCATTTTGGCCAGGCCTTCTCCACCCCAGCGTTGATACTGGAATTCGTGCCCCTCGGAAGCAGCCATACAGGCTCCTACCAGAACTTCAGGAGGACTGAGCATCAGATTGGCACCGAACTCGATCCCAAAACGTTCGCTGTCGACCGCTGAAAGATCCAGCGCGGAATCATCCATCGCCAGGTTAGCAGAAGCAACCCCCAGTTGAATCTCGCGGCACATGACCTTGAGACTCTTTCGCTGCTGTTTCAAATACTCTTTTTTAATCGTGGTCGCATTGAAATCGGATACTTCCGCAACGCAGACATCAGGAGCTGCCAGATGAGAATAGAGTTCGGATTTTTTGACTCCCGACTTTCCGGTCATCAGGCTGTCTTGAAATGCTTGCACTCCGATTCCGATCGGGCTGAGAATCCCCATACCCGTTATCAGAATTCGCCGCTTTGATTCTGTATTCATTTGAATCTCTTAAGAAAGTCCCGCTAATCAACTACGCCAGCTGCACTCGAAATAATGTATCTTCATCGTAGAACAAAATTCTCCACAGACAAGAGCTTTGCCTGCTTCAATCGGAAAAACCACTGACGCAGTTAACCGTGTCTGGTAAAGAAGAAGCTGAGAGATCGTGCCCTTCGCTCTGCCTGCTGCCTGAACCCAAAGCAACAGCAAGACATACATACACCACTCTGACCCAGTAAAGCAGCTGTAACAAGGGATAGCTAAGACAATCATGCGCCGATTTTCAACCCTGAAGCGACATTCAGATCAGGAATTATTCGGGAAAACTCTAACCCCTTACAGGTAAACCCGAAAAGAGAGAGAATGATTGCAGAAAGCCAGAAGACAGCGGCAGGCGCCCTAAGGCGCCTTCTGCAGAATCAGACAGGCGTTATGCCCGCCGAACCCGAAACTGTTCTTCATTACCCTGTTCAGCTTCATTTCACGGGGCTCATTGGGAATGTAATCCAGATTACACTGCTCGTCCGGATTATCGAGATTGATCGTCGGAGGTGCTACCTGTTCCTGCAATGCTTTCACACCCACAACAAACTCAACACCCCCTGATGCCCCCAGCAGATGACCCAGATGCCCCTTTGTACTCGACACTGGCATCTGTTTCACATGTGAATTGAAAACGGTATTGATCGCAGCTGTTTCTGCCACATCGCCGAGCGGAGTACTCGTCCCATGCGTATTGATATAGTCAATATCCTCTGGATTGACACCGGCATCTTTAATCGCATGCAGCATGGCGCGGGCAGCCCCCCGTCCTTCCGGATCAGGCGCTGTCATGTGAGTCCCATCTGCAGACATGCCATAACCGATGACTTCTGCGAGAATGGGAACTCCCCGTTTTTTTGCATGTTCATACTCTTCGAGCACGATGATGCCGGCCCCTTCAGCCATGACAAACCCATCTCGATCACGATCGAAGGGACGACTGGCTGACTGCGGATCATCGTTACGTGTCGACAGGGCATTCATACGGGCAAAACCAGATAACCCCATCGGGGTCACCGCGGCTTCACTGCCGCCTGTAATCATGATGTCGGCAACGTCATGCTGGATCAGCTTAAATGCATCCCCGATCGCATTGGTCGCGGAAGCACAGGCCGTTGCCACAGCGCTGTTCGGCCCCTTTAACTCGTAAGTCACCGAAATATTCCCGCTGGCGGCATTGACCATCAGCTTCGGAATCATAAAGGGAGAAACACGTGCCGGCCCCTGGTTGTATAGACGATCATGCTGACTTTCGATTTCATTCAGACCGCCAATACCACTGCCGACCAGAACTCCTCTGCGATAAGGATCACCTTCAAACTCTTCGAGTTGAGCCTGACGATAAGCAATATGAGCGCCTACCAGAGCGAACTGCACAAACCGGTCAACACGCTTCAGATCTTTCGCTGAGATATTCGTATATTCGCTGGCATTGAAATCCTTGATCTCGCCGCCAAAACGAACCTTGTAGTCTGAGCAGTCAAAGCGTTCCAGCGGACCAATACCACTTTTACCAGCGCATAACTTGTCCCAGAACTCTGAGACATCTAAACCCAGAGCCGTTACAACAGATACTCCGGTAACGACAACTCTCCTGCGCATTCGTGAACACTTCCTACAATGAAAAGACAGGACCAGATAGTTTCAAAACAAAGGACAGTTCAGCTGGATGGTTACAAAACCGAATTCAGCTCGCCTTTTCAGTGATGTAGCCAACTACATCGCCGACGGTTTTGATTTTGTCATAGTCGTCATCAGGAATGGTCACATCAAACTCGTCTTCGAATTCCATAACGAGTTCTACAATGTCCAGAGAATCGGCTTTGAGGTCGTCGATAAACTTGCTGTCCAGCGTAATATCTTCTTTGGGATGGCCTAATTGCTCGCTAACGATACCAACCACTTTTTCTTCAATTGACACTCTTCTTCTCCTTCACCGTCTTAGTGATTTTTTTTAACTTCAGGATGGCTGGAAACATCATTCCCAGACCAACTTGGATGCATTCGCCTACAGATGTAGCGATGATATATCCACTTTCCCGAATTATGTAAACCTTAAAATGAGACAAGAATTATGAGTCTTGTCTACTTCGCCAAAGTTCTCTCATAATTTGATCGGGCTCACTTTACCAGTCTGAGAACCCACGATTTCAGGTTCTACAGAATTTTCTTCAGAGTTCCCACGTAAGTTGTTGTAGCACAAATTGATAGACCAGATCAAGCTCTGAATTGTCTGCGAAAATGTACTCCGCAACACCACTGTCCTTTTGCACGCTTTATTGAAACGCACACAGAACCTCACTCTTAAAACCCCTATGAATCGTTGACCGTTTCACAGGAAATTTTTCGATCCACGCGTTTCATCAATCCCTTCAGAACCTTACCAGGACCAATTTCATAAAACTCATCAAACCCGGCTGCCAGCATCGTCCGCAGGGAATCCTCCCAGAGCACCGGGCTGATCACCTGTCGTACCAGCAATTCGCGAATTTCATCCGGTTCTTCGTGAATTTCTGCATCTACGTTGGAAATCACGGGAATTTCCGGTTTCTTCAGACCGACTCCTGCCAGCGCTTCTGACAGGCGACTGTCCGCCGGCTTCATGATTTCCGTATGGAATGCCCCTGCCACCGCCAAAGGAATCGCCCGGCCCCCCTCCTGCTCGGCCAGCTCCGCTGCCAGTTCGCAGGCACTGTTTTCCCCAGACAGAACAATATTTCCAGGGCAGAGATAATTGGCAATCCAGATCTTACCCGCAGATGATGCGGACTGACAGATCTCGGCTACCTTCTCCCGATCCAGCAACAGGATACTGACCATCCCGGACGGATTCGCATCTGCGGCTGCCTGCATCGCTTCGCCGCGGCGCTGCACAACACGCAGCCCGTCTTCAAAACTCATGGCTCCCGCAAAAACCAGGGCAGTATATTCTCCCAGGCTCAATCCAGCTGCCATCTCGCAAGCCAGAACTTTATCAGGAGAATCTGCACGCAACATTTCCAGAGCGGCCAGGCTGGTCACAAACAAAGCAGGTTGACTGATGACCGTTGAGTCCAGCTCTGCACTGGGACCTTCAAAACAGAGTTTTGCCAGATCGTATTCCAGAATTTCGGAAGCACGATGATACAGCTCCCGGGCAGCCGGATAATTTTCGGCAATCGTTTTACCCATCCCGACATGCTGAGCACCCTGTCCGGGAAATAAAAAAGCGATTCTGCTCACGAGTCGATCCCTCTAATCTTGGAATTGCACTGCTAGTTTAAGATGCCGACTCAGGCAACAGGCTTCTGCACCAGATGATCGGCGATCTGCGAATTGATGCCACGATCCTTGAACATGGCACTCCCCCTCAATGCATTTGTGATCGAGTGGGCATCACTGGAACCGTGACAGATGATACAAATCCCGTCAATACCGAGTAATGGCGCCCCGCCGGTTTCATGGTAGCGGAACCGCTTACCCATCTCCTGAAAGGCCAGCTTGGCCTTATCTCGCTCGACATCAAGACTGCCGATGATCTGCCGGGAAGCCTCTTTCATCAGAAAATCAGCCATCCCTTCACTCACCTTTAACACCACATTGCCGACGAAACCTTCACAGATTAATACGTCAGCTTCACCCTGATACAGACCGCGCCCTTCGACATTACCTACAAAACTGTCTTTCAGCGGTCCTTCATTCAGCAGGCGATATGTGTCGCGATAGAGATCATTCCCCTTCACGTCTTCACTGCCGATATTGATCAGGCCAATCTTGGGTGACTCGATCCGCAATACTTCGCGGGCATAAATCTCACCCATCACAGCATACTGGTAGAGATGAGAAGGTCGGGCCGAAGGATTCGCACCGACATCCATCAGCACGGCATGGCCGGCACTGGTGGGTAAAGTCACTGCAATCCCGGGGCGTTTGACACTTTTCAGGAACAGTCGGGTTTTCAAACCAGAAGCGACAACCGCACCGGTATTTCCCGCGCTGACAACCGCATCGACTTCACGGGCCGCCATCAGCTTCCAGCAGACGGAGATAGAGCTGTCCGGTTTCTGACGCATGGCGTCAGTCGGTTTTTCCTCCATCCCTACAACCTGGCTGGCATGGACAATCGAAAGACGATCACCATTATAGCCCGATGCTGCAACCTGAGCTTCAAGCAGGTCCTGTGGACCTACCAGAACGACATTGAGTGCAGGATCCGCCTGCAATGCAACGATTGCTCCTGTTATGTTCGGTTCAGGGGCATAATCTCCCCCCATTGCATCCAGTGCAATCCGCATTGACCACTAGTCCTCAGTATCAACGATGGTTCGCCCCTGATAGAAACCACAATGAGGGCAAATGGCATGAGAAGGGGACGCGGTACCACATTGTGGGCAATAGGTGGGCTTACTTGCCTTCACACTATTATGACTGCGTCTCTTACGAGAATTGGATTTTGACATCCGTCTTTTAGGAACTGCCATGAAAAAGACCGCCTTAAAACACCTGACTTAACTTAAACTAAACGTAATACGTAACTTAACATAATTTTTAGACCCTGTAAGCGCACGGAGATCTCTCATACCAGCTTTTCTGACAGGAATCGAACATACTATGCAATTTTCAAAACAACTGTCAAGCTACAGGGCCTACATCAGTCGATATCAAAAATGATATTTTCGTATTGATTCGCGTAACCAAAACATCAGTACACACATTATCCCGCCGAGACCCCAGGAATAAGAGTAAAGCAATGACGGATCATCGCCTCAAATCACCTGCCGCACGAACACTTCAGGTCATCCTCACAGTTACGACACTGCTTCTTCTTCTGCAGAATTATGTCCTGGCTGCGTCACAACAGATGACTCCACAAGAACTTCAGGCATTTGGTAAGCAGATTCAGGAAACCGCCGCTGCTCAGGATCCGGTTAAATTCCGGGCCCTGTTTGACTGGAAAACCTTCATTAATCGAGTCCTGGCAGAATACGAACAGAATTCAGCCGTCAAACAGGCGATTCAACCGGTCCGCCAGCAACTTGAAGCTGCCTACACGGGCGAAAATCAGGGGATCGATTCTGAGATTCTCGCAGAAGTTGCTAACGGAGCGGACTATCGCTTCCTTGCCATGCGAAAAGAAGACGACCAATTCAAGGTCATTTTCCGCTTCCTCCGCCCCGACTGGACTCTTAACTACCAGGCGTTGATTGTCGAAAAACAGGATTCCGGCGAACTGAAAATCATCGACATCGACAGTTTCTCTACCGGAGAGCTGATTTCTCAATCTCTGCAGCGGGTCTATTTACCCGAATTGTACAAGGCCCATGGAGCCAATCAGGATAAACTGACTCCCGAACAGAAAACTCGGATCCTCGACCAGAAAAAACGTTATGACTTCCTTACAGTCACCGACGAAAAGGCTGATCCATTCCAGGCGTATTCACAACTTCCCTCTCAATACAAAAGCGATAAAACGGTCCTGCTCTTCCTGGCGCAAGACTCAATTGCCAAAGAAGACAGCAAAAAATACCAGCAGGTGTTAAACGTTTTTCGCAAGTACCATCCTCAGGATCCCGCTGCAGAGATGTTGAGTGTTGATTATTTCAGCATGGAAAAACAATATCCTCAGGCCATCGACTGCCTGGAGCGTCTCTCCGCTTCACTGAAAACAGTGGACCCTTATCTGTACTCCCTGCGGGCTGGCATCCTGATTGAAATGGGCGACACCAGCCTCGCTGCGAAATACGCCGGTAAAGCATCGGAAATTGAACCGGATCTGCTGCAACCTTACCTGCACCTGCTCAATATCTCCGTACTCCAGGGCAATTTCGACGAAACCATTAAACACCTGGAAACTCTCAAAACCAAATTTGGTTTTGCCTATGAAGACCTGGACCTGAGTGAACTCGAAAACATCGAAAAATTCACGGCTTCCCCCCAGTTCAAAAAATGGCAGTCAGAAAAGCTGCCTCCCAAAGCAGAATAGCACGCAGGCTCAGCGGGCGGTGGTCTGTTTCAACGCAGGTAAAACATCGCAGTGTTTCAATGCCAGTAATGGGTAAAAAGTCCCGCTATAGGTAATAAAATGCCAGCGATCTGTATTCAGTGAACGAGTCCACCAGCGACCCGATTCACGCTGATGAGTCAGCAGCCACTGTACTCCTTTTTGAATCTGGGGATCATTGGCAGGCACGCCACTTTCCCGCAGGACGAGTATCGCCAGGCCCGTCTGATGGCCATCACTCGACAGGTTTTTCCAGCGACCTGCCTTTTGATCGTATTCCGGCTCGGCACGCAGTTTTCCCGCCCGATTCCCTCGTCCCCAGGCTTCAGGTGTCGCAAAAGACCGTATCGACCAGCCTCCGTCAGGCAGCTGATGCTCGCGAATCATTTGAATCAGAGCCTGTTTTTGCTCTGCACTGATCAGATCCGGAGAGGAAGCAGCCGTCCATAACAAAAGCACTTTACCGTAATCATGTGCAGGCTCAGTCTGCTTTAGAAATGAATGTAAACGCGCTACAGACGCCTGGAGTTTTGGATCCTGCAGATTTTCGCGCCACCCGGGCGCAGCCGCAATGGCCTGTGCCGCAATCGTTGCCCCATGATAATTACTCGACTCGAAGGGCGGCCAGCAGTCGGCATTCCCCCAGCTGCCGTCTTTCGACTGCACGCTCAACATGAACCGCAACGCTTCATCCGTTTCAGGCGACAGTTTCCTGCTGACATGCTGATCCCATTCCACCAGGCCGGCAGCCACATAGGCAATCTGAGTCGGCCGAATCCCACTCAACTGTTTCTCGCGATCCATGGCTTTCAGCTTACGCAGCTCTTCGATAAAGAAGTCGCGTTTCTCTCGCGCGGGAACTCCCAGTTCCGGCGTCAGCTCGGGCCGCGACAAAAGATACATCCCGTTCGTGTGACAGCTCACACACTTCCGCTGGGTCGTCCAGGCATCGCTGCCCTGCTCCAGATATTGTTCCGCCTGTTGCAGTGAGAATTCTTTACGGATGGGTTCGTCGACATAGGCTCCAGGAACATGGATTAAATCCGTCTGATACTGGAACTTTTTTGCTCTTTCAGGAGTGGTCTCAGAATTCGAAGTCTGTGCAGTCACCTGCAGACTCCAGAAACCAATCACTAAGATAAAACTGTTTACACTGGTCGTGTTTATCACTTTGGCCCCTTGATCAAACCGTGCTTTCACTTACCTCCTGCCGACAAGCAAAGTGAGACATCAGCATAGGCAAATGGCATCACAACCACCACAAAAAAATCAGAGCTGTTCTTATCTACCCCCTTAAGCCACTGATTCGCCGCGACCAAAAATAAAAAAATCCCCCAACACTAATAAACACCACATAAACTGCTTGCCCATCGAACCTTACAGCTTCACCACTTCAATTCTTTAAAATCTGTCTCGACAAGACTCTATATCCGTATCTCAAATCACAGAAACAACTTAGCCAAACCCCGACACAGTTTTAGTTATGCGTAATAATGCGTTTCGAACACGTTTCACATAGTTATGGGCAACAACTCACGATCTGATCAGCCAATTGAATCAAGCGATTTTACCAGAATTCTCGCACCGTTTTCTCCGAATCAAAACTCCATTCTCATGGGCGATGATCTGAGCGGAGATTTGCCAGTTTTCATTTTATCCAGCGTTTTCAATCAGGATAGATAAACAGAAAGAACTAATCGGGAGATCGCCTTCCGGAAAACAATCCCTACCGGGAACGAACTGCTTTCATTCAGCACTTCAAAAATCAGTATTCCCCCACAACCTGTCCGTCATCACGTACCGCCAGACGCTGAAAGGTCGAATTGATATCCTGCAGATGAGTCGCGCTGGAAACGCTTCCTTTCTTATAGTCGATATTTTCACTTAGAAAATGAACTGACCCATCACAGAAGACAAAATGCGCACCACCCACATGGTTACTGCTGAAGCCACGTACGTCGTGCTCGGCACCTGCAATTGCATTAATACCGTTATAGGTCAGACCAATCACAGCTATTCCATTCCCTTTACGGGCATAGCTGCTGCTTTGCGTATTATTCGAAGCAGAAAAACCGATGGCATTGGCTCCTCCCACTTTGTTGTTACTTTTGTAAACATACGCACGCTCACCCACCAGAATAGTGTTACTGCTCCCATCAGTAATATCACGAAAGCGGATGCTGGAATTGGCAAACCCGATTCCATGCGCAGGTCCGTATTGCGTCGGATAGACGGGTGGGGTCGTACTGTCCCAGGCGTTCGCCACCATCACATAATCCGAACGGGCAATCTGGTAAGACGTCGTTCCATCGGTCACGGTAAAATTATAATTATTGGATGAAGAAACATAATCATTCAGATTAGGTCCAGGGTCGGACGGACAGAGAAACACCGCCATTGGTTGCTGCAGCGCCTGTCGAACTGTGGCATTCGCCAGATTTTGATCCAACGTCGTACTCCCGGCATTGAGCAGATTATATAAGGGAGCCTGATCAATATAAGGTAGCACGAACGTGCCCCAGCCATAGATTCCCAGTTCCCCCTGATTACAGGCTGACCACACCGCTGAAGAACTGCAGGGTGTTTTGGTGATATAACCGGGTGGAAAGGTACCATGCGCATCGTTGTAGTTGTGCATCGCCAGCCCGAACTGTTTCATATTGTTTTTACACTGCGATCGCCGGGCTGCTTCGCGGGCCTGCTGCACGGCCGGCAACAGCAACGCAATCAGAATGGCGATGATCGCAATCACTACCAGCAATTCAATCAGTGTAAAACCCTGTTTCCTGTAGGTCTGACTCGTTTTCATATCGGCATCCCTGATAAATCAAACTATAAAATCAATGAAACGCTTTCTTCATTATTTGATTGAAACTTTCACTATTTTCCGTGATCGATTTTTATTTGGATTGCATATCAATATTGAACTCATTCTCACCCGGCTGCACTTCCAGCTTCAATTCACTTTTGGAACCATATTGATTGGGAATTTTGGGACCGGTGGCATCAATGCCCCACTCAACCCGCACCGTACCGGGCCCCAGTTTGACACCGGGTTCATCGATCAGGTATTGCGCTTCGTACTTTCCAGCTGCATCAGTGATCGCTGTTGAAGGGCGGCCATTTTCTGGCTCAAACAGTACACTGACTCCTTCAAGTGGTTTACCATCCAAGGTAATGGTTCCATGTACCTGACCTAATTCGGGCATGTCAGGAGCCTGATCGCTGCAACCAGAATGCATGCTGATTATGAACAGAGTTGCCAGTATAAATCTTCTGCGCAAAGTGACTGTCCTTTTTCACGAAGGGCATAAGCATGCTTCCCCTTTAGAATTGAGTTGAGGAACAACTTATACTCGACGAATTTGAGAAATGAAATTCTGGAATTCACCAGTCGTCTGAGTGCGATAGACGGTTGATATGATTTGATTAACTAACATTTGTACTATCATCGATACAGGCCGGGAAAGCAAGAAAAATTTTTTCTTTTCGGCTATTTTACGACGCCATTCCGTATCTGATTTGAACTTAACAATCACCACACTTCTGACAATCAATGTCAGATTGACACTGGCTCAGGAACAATCTGAATCAGTTGCCGGACAACCAGTCTTGATTCACTCACAGAAACTGGTTGTTGTAATCCTGGAGTCCCGTGATCAGTTGATGGCTTACAGCATGACCACTTACACCTGGAGCAAGATCCCGATTTCTGACAAAGCAGATCAGAAGATAATCCCAACAGTCTCATCGAGCATGGCTGCGTGTCTGCTGGGTCAGTCTATTTATGCTTACTCATCCGTAGCCGGTAAGTGGGCAGAACTGAAATTCCCTGAGGATATTAATACCCGTTACGAAATCGGTATCGACAGAGTGAACGCTGTCTCGAAAACAGATTCAATCAACCAGTTTTTTGTATTCGGCATCAACAATGGCGCATGGTCAGACGTGGATCTGAATAATGGAAAAATCCTGGAGGTCAAGCCGCAGAAACAGGAGTAGACAAACTGACGCTGAAAGGAGAATCCCCACTGGACACAACTCGGTGGCCCGAGTCTAATATTCAACACCTGTCAAAATAAAACACCCGCCACCACACTGGCTGCAGGAAACCACTGCGCCTGATGTCTAAAATGAAATCCCGGAGTCAAGCGTGACCGTCTCACCTCAACAGCAGACTAACTGGCCGATGGCACGCAAAATTCTGTGGGTAATTCTGTTCCTGATCGCACTGGCAATATTTGCCCCCGGTTACAGCGCCGCTCTCCGCCCGGCGGAGGGGCAGGTGTTCGACTTTTTTAAAGAATGGGCGGCCGTCCAGAATCGCCTGACTGGCATGCCTGTTTATGCAGATCAGGAAGTTGCGCTACTGAAACATCTGAATCTGAAGCTGACTAACTCGGACGGATTTTTCGATCGCTATAATACGCATCCTCCGTCGGCTAATCTGATCGCAGTCCCTTTTGCCTGGCTCTCGTATCAGAATGCGCAATTCGCGTGGAGCCTGGCCTCACTGGCAATGCTTGCAATGGCGCTCTTCTGGATTGTACAGGAACTCAAAATCCAGATGACGTTCTGGAGCACGCTTGCGTTGATAACGTTATTACTGGCCTGCGATCCGCTGCAACAGTCACTGATTCAGGGACAACCCAATCTGCTGCTCGCACTGCTGATTGTTGCTGCCTGGAAAGCAGGACGCTCCGGAAATTCTCTGGTGTCAGGAGTCTGTCTGGGGCTAGCCACGGCAGTCAAAATTTATCCTGCTTACCTGTTCCTTTACTTTCTGATCCGGCGCGACGTTCGCGCGCTGGCGGGAGGGGCATTGGCTTTTGGCAGTATTACCCTGATTACAATCGCGCTTCTGGGCAGCGATTCATATCATGATTATCTGACAGTGGTCCTGCCTTCCCTGGCTGACATTACCAACAACTGGGGCAACGCATCGCTGCTCGCCTTCTGGGAACGCCTGTTTGATCAGCCTACAGACACGATCAGCCCCGTCGTTGATTCCCCGCTGCTTCTGCTGGTGACGGTCTGGACATCCTGGCTGGCACTGACAGCCCTGGTGGCAGGCGCCATCTGGAAAACCCGCCATGCAAAATTCAGCGATCAAAGCTTTGCCATTACAATTGTCGCCATGTTACTGATGACCCCCACTACCTGGCATCATTATTTCATCATCCTGCTGGTTCCTGCGGGAATTTTACTGGAAGCATTTCCTCCCTACTCGGGAAAACGCTGGCTGGTAAATCTGACACTCATCGCGCTGGCAATCAGCCCGCGACTCGCCTGGGCTCTGCTGATTCCCTCACAGAAAACCATTACTCCTGCAACGGCTTCCGCTCCCTGGCAGCAGGGAGGCATGGTCGCCGCCCCCTGGCAGTCGCTGACGGCGCTTTCCTATCAATGCTTTGCCCTGCTCTTCATGATGGCATTGCTCTGGCCCGGGACGTATCCGTCCCGTCAACGTGCGCAAGATTCCACGGCACCCCTGACTGCTTCCTGAAAGGGAATAACCATTGCCACCTCAGAAACTGTATTATTTCAGTGCGAGGGGGCCTACTCGCCGATTTTGACCGTAATTTTCCCGCTGTTGTCAGCCAGTTCATGCCAGTTGTCTCGACACCGCAGAAACAGCTTTCCGCTCGCAGGCACCTCGAACCGGTCTGCATTACCCAGTTCGAATGCTTCACTCAGTTCGTAATCCCCTGCCTCGTTCTCATACAGGACGACTCCCATTAAAGTACCCCGCCCGGAATCATCACCACTGGCTGTCACATCTTTACTTTCCGTGGCAGTGTTCCACTCTCCAAAAGTTGAGATCTGATATTCCTGTCCCTCTTCCACCAGCACCCGGGATGCCTGCCAACCCTGGTTGGCCTCAATTTTTGAAGAAAGGGGACGCACGGAATTCGGTTTGCGAAATTTGGTTTTCCAGTCCCACCGGCACAGATCACAGCGATACCCCTGGTCGAAGTGCCTCAGAAAGAACAGGTATTCAAACGAAATCTCCTTGTCCATCGATCCATACGTCTGATCGAAGGAGACCGGCTTGTTCGTCAACAGAGCCAGCCCCAGTGGCCGAAACCGCGCGGAGTAATTCGGATTCGTCGCCAGCAGATGGCACAACGCCCACCGCCAGCAGTAATTCTGCCAGGAATCGCCCGTTGTTTCTCTGGAATTCACAATCTCGTTCAGGCTTTTGGGCTCGCTCTGCCTGATATAATCAATCACATACCGCTCGCAGGTGACAGCCAGGGGCTGGCCTTTGCGAGGGACGACTTTCCAGTTATTGCCCATCTCGGCCATGCCTTCGCTGTACCACACTGGCCCCGTACGACCGAAATTCTGGGCGCAATAGGCGTGTACAGCTTCATGCTGAGGAGTTCCCTTGTTCGCGGTTGCATATACAATCGATTTGGCAGCGATAATCTGTCCGCCGCGATAGGTTGTGCGGCTCATCGTCACACCACCTCCCCCCTCTACCGACTGCATTCCCGCTGGATGAAGACTTCCCGCAGGCCAGTTTGCCAGATCCTTGACCACGTAGCATTCGATCACAGATCGATTCGGACTCGCCCAGTAAGTCGAAATGATGACCAGCATTTTTTCCAGGCGTTCCAGTAAATCCCGCGCCTCTTCAGCCGGCAAATCGGTGTGGATCAGAAAATTTTTAGAACGGTAATCGGCCGGCGCAGCGGGAGAAGCAGGCCGCTGGTTCACGGTGCGCCGATTTCCCTGGGCATTGAGACTGGTGACAGAAACGGTCACCAGAAGCGCCAACACCAGAAATGAACGAAAAAAAGCGGGTTTGATGATTCTTGCTGCTGACTCCACAGACAGTTTCCTCCTCGTTGATTCAGCCCGGCATTGGATTTACAGAAATGTTGATACCAGAAGATAAGAAGACATGTGAGCATTTATTGTAACACGATTCAAACCAGTGACAAATTTTTACTGGTCGAAACAGGTAAGCCCATATCCCACACGCTTGATATGTTTCCGCTCCCACTTTACCCTGAATGAACGTTTTTAAAGAATGTTTAGTTTATTCGTCATTTGCACTCATTAAGTGAGAGGTCTTCTCCATGAAATATCTAACGCAGATTCGCCTCGGATGTCTACCACTTCTGCTCTGCAGCCTCTTTCTGGTAAACCCCGTCCGAAGTTCAGCATCTGAAGCGCTTTGGAAAGCCGCTTCGGTCAGCGTCGTGATTACGCCGGAAGAAAACCTCTGGATGGCAGGTTACGGCGGACGCACGGCTCCCGCCGACGGCAAAATCCACGATCTCTGGATGAAAGTGCTGGTGATAGAAGCCCGGGATGGACATCGGGGCGTGATTGTCTCAACAGATACCCTGGGTATTCCCCAGTCAATCTACAACAATGTCTGCGCGGCTCTCAAGAAAAAATACAAACTGGAACGCAGCCAGATCATGTTGAACAGCTCTCACACTCACTGTGGTCCTGTATTGAGACGTGCCCTGAACGATATCTATCCCCTGACTCCCGAGCATATCAAAAAGATCAATGCATATTCAGAAAAGCTGGAACAACAACTGGTTGATGCCGTCGGAAAAGCGATCAAAGAACTCGAACCCGCGACTCTCTGGGCTGGAACCGGCTTCACCAGTTTCGCCGTCAACCGTCGCAATAATATCGAATCGGAAGTTCCCGGACTCAGAAAAGCTCATGATCTCAAAGGGCCCGTGGACCACAGCGTCCCGGTTCTCGCCGTCAAAGACAAAGATGGTCAACTCAAAACGCTCGTCTTCGGTTATGCCTGTCACAATACCACTCTGGGCATCCAGAAGTGGTGTGGAGATTATGCCGGTTTCGCCCAATACGATCTCGAAGCCATGTTTCCCGGCGTGACCGCCATGTTCTATATGGGCTGCGGAGCCGACCAGAATCCACTTCCCCGTCGCACACAGGAGTTGGCTGAATCGTATGGTTCACGGCTGGCACATGCGGTGGCTGACACAGTGCGACTCCCCATGGTGGAACTCGATCCCGAACTCAAAACCGAAATCGAGATTACTGACATCAAGCTCGCTGATGCCCCCACCAAAGCGGAACTCGAAAAAATCACAGCCGGTAATCCCAAATCCTACGTGACCCGCTGGGGAACTCGACTGTTGAAGGAACTGAATGCCGGCGAAACCTTCATCACTTCTTACCCATTCCCGGTTCAGGTCTGGCAGTTGGGAAAAACTCAGCTCTGGATCACCATTGGAGGCGAAGTCGTCGTCGATTATTCCCTGGGCATGAAAAAAGAATTCGGGCCCAATACCTGGGTTGCCGGCTATTGCAACGATGTAATGGCCTACACCCCGTCACTGCGGGTTCTGGAAGAAGACGTTCCCCCGCGTAAATCATCCCGCTGGGGCTATGAAGGGAACACATCGATGATGGTCTATGGACTACCCGCCAACCGCTGGTCGGATGAAATCGAAGACAAAATTATCGAAAGTGCCCGGAGACAGGTCAAAAAGGTCCGAAATGGAAAATAGACACCTGCTTCGTTAAAATGGCAGCTTCGACCCCGATTTTGCCTGCTGCATGACGGCTTCTGAGGATGTTTTACGTTTTTAAGTCCCTGCCGTTTGTCGCGCAGGATAGGAAGCCCTAGAATGCAGCATATTCAGATCCAGTTAGATATTTAATACGAGACAGGTTCGCAGTCGCGACCTGGAACCAATTGTTCACCCCTATTTATGTAGCACTGAGGAGAGAGTAATGGCTTCCGGAAATCCTTTTGGCGCGGAAGGTCAATTCAAGGCAGCAGGTAGTGAGTTCACCTATTACCGCCTGCAGAAACTGATTGATGATGGCATCGGCAATATCGAATCACTTCCCTATTCCATTCGTGTGCTGCTCGAATCCTGCCTGCGAAATGTGGATGGCTTCGTGGTCAACGAATCGGATGTCACGAATCTCGCCAACTGGAGTGCGGAATCTCCCAATCCTGTCGAAGTCCCCTTTAAACCAGGCCGCGTGGTCCTGCAGGACTTCACCGGTGTGCCCGCTGTTGTCGATCTGGCTGCCCTCCGCAGTGCCATGGTCCGACTGGGCGGCGATCCTCAGAAAATCAATCCTCTGGTTCCCTGTGACCTCGTGATCGACCACTCGGTGCAGGTCGATGAATTTGCAACCCGACTCTCCCTGCAGCACAATGTCGAAAAAGAATTCGAACGGAACCAGGAACGCTACCAGTTCCTCCGTTGGGGTCAGCAGGCACTCAATAACTTCGGCGTCGTGCCTCCTGCCACCGGTATCGTACATCAGGTCAACCTCGAGTATCTGGCCAAAGCCGTGCTCACCAAAGATGGCGTTGCGTATCCAGACAGCCTGGTCGGAACAGACAGCCACACCACCATGATCAACGGCCTGGGTGTCGTAGGCTGGGGTGTCGGTGGTATTGAAGCCGAAGCGGTCATGCTCGGTCAACCCATTTACATGCTGACCCCCGAAGTCGTCGGCTTCCGATTGAGCGGCAAACTTCCCCCCGCTGCGACGGCAACTGACCTGGTACTCCGTATCGTTCAGATGCTTCGCGAACACGGTGTCGTCGGCAAATTCGTTGAATTCTATGGTCCCGGCCTGTCCAACATGAGCCTGGCAGACCGTGCCACGATTGCAAATATGGCTCCCGAATACGGTGCCACCATCGGATTCTTCCCCGTCGACGATGAAACACTGAACTACATGCGTCGCACCGGACGTACTGACGCGGAAGTCGATCTGGTCGAACGATACTACAAAGAACAGGGCATGTTCCGCACCGACAGTTCTCCCGAACCCAGTTTCACCAGCAAACTCGAACTTGATATTTCGACAATTGAAGTCTCGCTGGCCGGACCGAAACGTCCCCAGGACCGCATCGCTTTGACCGATATGAAATCACACTGGCACAGTGATCTCAGCAAAACCTTCGGCAAGCAGGATCCTTCCAACACCAGCGTTGCCGTCGAATATAATGACCAGAACTTCAATCTGAAGGACGGCTCGGTTGTCATCGCCGCCATCACCAGCTGTACTAACACCAGCAACCCTTCTGTCATGCTGGGTGCCGGTCTGCTGGCCAAAAAAGCCGCTGAAAAAGGGTTGACCCGCAAACCATGGGTCAAAACCAGCCTGGCCCCCGGAAGCCGCGTTGTGACGGATTACCTTGAAAAAGCGGGCCTGACTCCTTATCTGGATCAGCTTGGCTTCAACCTGGTCGGATACGGCTGCACCACCTGTATCGGCAACAGTGGTCCACTGCCTGCTCCCATTTCCAAAGCGATCAATGAAAACGATATTGTTGCTGCCGCTGTCCTGTCCGGTAACCGGAACTTCGAAGGACGTATCAGTCCCGATGTCCGTGCCAACTACCTTGCCAGTCCACCACTGGTAGTCGCCTATGCGATTGCCGGTACAACGGACATCGATCTCAGCACAGAACCGCTGGGACAGGATCAGGATGGCAACGACGTCTTCCTGAAAGATGTCTGGCCTTCACAGGAAGAAGTCAACGCGACAATGGAATCATCCATCAATCCGGAAATGTTCCGCCATGAGTATGGCAAAGCCACTGAAGGTTCTCCGGAATGGCAGGCCATCAATGGCGGCGACGGAGATATCTTCGCCTGGGATGAACACAGTACCTACATTCAGGAGCCGCCGTTCTTCGTCGATATGCCTGTAACTCCGGCTCCCATCAGTTCCATCAATGACGCCCGGGTTCTGGTTTCGGTAGGCGACTCGGTCACCACCGACCACATCTCACCCGCCGGTGCCATCAAAGCAGATTCCCCTGCCGGGAAATATCTGCAGGAAAACGGTATCACTCCCGCAAACTTCAACAGCTACGGCAGCCGCCGCGGTAATGACCGGGTGATGACTCGCGGTACCTTCGCGAATATTCGTCTCAGTAACCTGCTGGCCCCCGGGACCAGCGGAGGTGTCACCACCTACCTCCCGACCGGCGAACAGACTTCAATCTATGAAGCATCCCTCAAGTATAAAGAAGCCGGTACTCCACTGGTCGTCCTCGCGGGCGGCGATTACGGCATGGGTTCATCACGTGACTGGGCTGCGAAAGGAACATTCCTGCTGGGCATCAAAGCCGTCATCGCGACCTCGTTTGAACGCATTCACCGTTCCAACCTGGTCGGCATGGGCGTGCTGCCTCTGCAGTTCCGTGATGGAGAAAGCCGCGAAGAACTGGGGCTGGACGGAACGGAAACGTTTGACATCGAACTGGATGACAATCTGAAACCAGGCCAGGCCATTCGCGTCACCGCGACCAAGGAGAACGGAACCCAGGTACTGTTTACCGCCCAGTGTCGCATTGATACCCCTGTCGAAGTCGAATACTACCGTAACGGTGGAATTCTGCACAAAGTACTTCGCGATCTGGCTGCATCCTGATTTGATGAAGACTGCGTTTGAAACCGATCTGATTGTCGAGGATTACCTGGACGGTGCCCGCATCGATCGGTTTCTCAGCCGTCATTTCAGAAATTATTCGACACATCGTCTGCAGCGCATCGTACAGGCGGGGTTTGCTAAAGTGAATGGCATCCCCGCTGATCCGCTGCAGCGCGTGTTTCGAGGTCAGCAAATCGATATCCGGCTCCCGGAGCCACCCGATAAAACGTACGATCCGGAGCCACTGCCACTGGAGGTTCTGTATGAAGACGCGTGGCTGATCATCGTCAACAAGCCCCCGGGTATGATTGCACATCCGGCGGGAAATATTCTTTCCGGCACAGTCGCCAATGCCCTGCAGTATTATCTCGATCAGCAGACCGGCGTACGCAGCCTGTTGCGTCCGGGCATTGTGCATCGGCTCGACCAGTTCACCAGCGGGATTCTGATCGTCGCGAAAGAACATCTGGGACACCGCAGTCTCTCGATCCAGTTCCAGCAGAACCGCGTCAGCAAATCCTACCTGGCGATTGTCCGTGATCAGCCGGAACAGGACCTGTTCGAAAACAATGACGCGATAGGCGAACACCCGACACAGGCAGGCGTCTGTATGACCACCCACCCGGAGGCGCTGCGAGCCAAAGCGGCGTTTACTCGTTTTGAAGTCGTAGAACGCTTGCCGGGCCACTCACTGATTCGCGCATTTCCCAAAACCGGACGTCTGCACCAGATCCGTGTGCATCTGGCCGACCTGGGATTCCCCATCATCGCCGACGACTTTTATGGCAACGATGCCCGGCTGCTCGATGACCGCGAGTTAATTTCCAGGCAGGCATTGCATGCCGAGCAGATTGAGTTCTCACACCCTGTAACCAGTTTGCGAATGAATATTTCCGCCGGAGTACCAGCTGATTTCCAACTGGCACTCCAGCGGATACGAAGCGCCTGGAGCGTATAACAACGATTATTCGTAGCGACCTTCACACTACGATCCTCAATCCACTTCACTTTAAGCAAGCCAGAATACATCGCATTTCACCATGGCGTCTCTCACTCCATACTGCACAGCCCTAATGGACCAGGAGACGCTACAGTAAAACCGGATACAGTCTAGATTTCCACGGTTTCCTCTTCATCCAGTTCGGCTGGTTGCTCTTCGAGTTTGTTCAGCGCGAGATCGGCACTGATTTTGGTGAGCTTTGATTCTTCAAACAGTCGATCCAGGCTCATTTTCTCAAACGCGTCGAAGGCGGCCACTTTGTAACATTCTGCCATCGTCGGATAGTTAAAGACGGCGTTGCGGAAATATTCGATCGTGCCGCCAAAAGACATGACCGTCTGACCGATGTGCACAATCTCCGTCGCGGCTTCACCAATCGCATGAATACCCAGAATCTTAAGCGTTTCCCGGTGAAACAGGATTTTCAACATCCCGTCCCGGTCACCCGATATCTGTCCGCGGGCGATTTCCCGATAGCGAGCCGCACCGACTTCATACGGGATATGCGCGTCTGTCAGTTGTTGTTCGGTTTTTCCGACCATCGAGATTTCCGGGATCGTGAACAACCCATAAGGCATCAGGTCGAATGCTTCAAAGGGTTCGTTGAATGCATTACAGATCACGCGACGCCCCTGCTCCATCGAAACACTCGCCAGCGCCGGGAAGCCTACAATATCACCGGCCCCGTAGATGTGAGGCACCCACGTCTGATGCTCTTCGTTGCACCACAGTCGACCGCGTTCATCAGGTTCCAGGCCGGCTGCCTGAAAATTCAGTTCGTCCGCATCACCCACGCGTCCCACCGTATACAATACGGAATCTGCCACCAGACGTTTGCCACTCTCGGTCTGCACTGCCGCCATCGAATCAGAAAATCGCTCGATGCCAACCACTTCTTCTCCCATCCGGAAGATCATTCCCAGGGAACGGGCATGGTGAATCAACGCGTCAATAATTTCGCGATCACAAAATTCCAGCAGTCGCTCTCGACCATCCAGCACGGTAACTTCCACACCCAGCGTCGCGAACATGATGGCATATTCGATACCGATCACACCACCACCCACAACGATCATCGAACGTGGAATCTCTTTCAGATCAATAATTTCATCCGAATCAAAAATCGTCTCACCATCAAAGGGGATGTGTGGCGGACGTGAAGGCTTGGTCCCGGTTGCGACCAGGATGTAGTCACCATACAACTGCTTTCGCCCTGTTTCGCAGTCGACTTCCACTTCATGCGGGCTGACGAACTTTGCTTCACCTATATAGACTTCCACGCCGTTCCGTTCCAGCTGATCATGAATAATTTCCAGTTCATGCTCAGCCACGTCGGCCAGTTTCAAACGCAGATCCTGCATCGTGATCCGACGCTTGCGGCGGTACCATTTGCTGTACACATCCCGATGACGATAGCCGGTCAGATACAAAATAGCTTCTCGCATGGTCTTAGACGGAATCGTCCCCTTATGCAGGCAGACGCCCCCCATGCCACGAAAGTTGCGTTCAATAATGGCAACACGCTTCCCCAGCTTCGAAGCAGCGATCGCCGCCTTTTGACCGGCAGGACCACTTCCAATAATAACAATGTCGTATTTCATCGGACCACTCTCAATACGTCAGACTCTCTTCCCACGAACGGCACTCTTACGCCGTATGTCAAAATGAGAAGACTGGCTGAACTTTTCTACGTAAACGAACACCTCTAACTTCGGAATACTGGCGGTCTGACAAAGATATAAAGATTGAAGCAATCAACCAAACAGGCTATTTTGCGTGTAACTTGACGGTTATACTGATATTACCGGCAACTTCGATTTGAAATACCTCCCTGAAAGAACCAGTAAAGCAGCAGTCTCGCCTTAGATGGTTCTTCACTCAGCTGACTCACGACAAGGAACTTCGATGAATCACCACATCCGAAAAATCTGGAACGTTCCAGAACACGAGCACACCCCTGTCGAAGTGTTTCAAAACCGGAAACTATACCGCCGGGAATTTCTGCAGCGCATGGGAACAGGACTGGGCATCGCCGGCTTTGCTGGTTTGCTCGCAAGCTGCGAACAGGCAACCAAAGAAGAAATCGAACAGGCGGGAGCGACGACTCCTCTACCCCAAGCATCAGGGTCGATTTATCCAGCACAGCGAAATCCTGCATTCAAATACGGGCGGCCCGAGACTGACCCCATTGAAGCGGAAAAATTCACCAACTTCTACGAGTTCACCGGCCCCACTTCCAAACAGGCCTGGAAATACGTGGAGCATTTCCAAACCGCTCCCTGGTCTGTCACCGTGGAAGGCGAATGCGCAAAGCCGCGTACATTCGATCTGGATGACCTGTATAAAGAGTTAAAATTCGAAGAACGCGCCTACCGACATCGCTGTGTTGAAACCTGGGCCATGTGTGTGCCCTGGACCGGTTTCCCGCTGGCCAGTCTGTTAAAACTGGTGGAACCGAAAGCGTCTGCAAAATTTGTCGCCTTCGAAACGTTCAACAAACCCCAACAGGCTCCTTATATGGAATCCAGCGGCCCGGGAACCTGGCCATGGCCTTACACGGAAGGCTTGACGATGCCCGAAGCAATGAATGATCTGGCCTTCATTGCCACCGGCCTGTATGGAGCCCCCTTACTCAAACAGAACGGCGCCCCCATTCGACTGGTCGTCCCCTGGAAGTATGGATTCAAGTCGGGTAAATCCATCGTAAAAATCAGACTCACCAAAGACCAGCCCGCGACGTTCTGGAATACCGTCAACCCTGAAGAATACGGATTTGTCGCGAACGTAGAACCCGACGTACCCCATCCCCGCTGGAGTCAGCGTACAGAATGGATGCTGGGAACCGAAAAACGCTACGACACGAAACCCTTCAATGGTTACGGCGAATATGTCGCCAGCCTGTATACAGGCTGAGAAACAGAATTTGAAAATTAAAAAAGCCCCGGCAGAGCGATCTGCCGGGGCTTTTTATTTTTATCTCAAATCAGACATTCATTCAGACTTAGTCATCTGATGTAAACATCATGACGATTCGCAGCACGTACCAGAACAGTGTGGCAACAGAGGCAAACAGTGCCAGTGAAGCAGACACATACTGATCGGTCGAGTAATGATGCAGAATGTTCGAAGTATCATAGAGAATGTAACCGCTGAGCAGAATGACCATCGCAGCTGCAAACCAGATTCCCAGTGAGAAGCCGAACAGCGAAGCGCCGATGGCAATTCCGATTGCTGCCAGACCGGCAATCGTCAGGAAACCTCCCATGAAGGAGAAGTCGGCCCCGGTCACAAACACATAGGCGGTCAAGCCACCAAAAATACACAGGGTAATAATCGCCGCAATGGGAATTACGGTGGGATTAGCAAACTGAGTCGCGATATACAAAATCGGGACAAAGATCAACGCTTCTGCAACAATGTATAATCCCAGGCCTGCATACTGCACAGCCAGCGATTTCGCGCTGGAAGCCATGGCGCTGGCAACCCAACTGGCTGCCATGAAAGCGATCAGTACCAGCCACCAGTTCCCACCAATGGCGCCCATCATGCCTTCCACGAGAGCTTTGTTGCTGAACAGGATGAATTCCAGGCCCATAAAGGCGAAAATTGCACCGGTGAGGTGCATGTAGGTCTTGCGGATAAACGCGGCGCGTTCGGAAGCAATTGCGTCAATGGCAAAGACACCGCCACCCGCCGTTGTATCCTGGTCATAATAATCAGGAGTGTAGTTGTTCATTGACAGTTTTCTCCAAGTGAGTGAGAAGGGATGTTCCAGACGAACACAGTTTGGGTCATCAGTTTCGATCAGTCTGCTTTCGCCACTTTTACATCCGCGGCTGGCAGGCATGCTAATTATAGATCACGGTGCACAAAATTCAAGTACAAGTAAATACTCTTTTGCTGCAGGTATTTTATACGCTGCTTTTATTCTACCACCGGGTGCAGCACTTTCGTTATCGCGGGTAATCTGTTCTGATACTTTATACGCAAGTTTACATCAGAGAATTCAAAAAATTCTAGAAAATAATTGTGAAAGCCTACGAAATATTTGATGAAATGATTGAATTTAAATCAGAAAAGACAAATCGAAAATGGGAATTCTGGATCGATGTCGGCGGTACCTTCACAGACTGCATCGCCCGTTCACCTGACAGCGAATTCATCCCGTTCAAGACTCTTAGTTCGGGTATCACCAAAGGTCATGAACAGGAAATTACTACCCCTGACACGATAGTCGACCCATCCCGAGTCGGCAACCCGGCAAACTTCTGGCAGGAGTATCAGATTGAATTTCTGAATAATGAGGGAGAATCCCTGCATACCGCACAAGTGACGCGGTTTGACAACCAGAGCGGAACCCTCACCTTCCACCCCGCCCTGCCTCCCACAGTACAGGTCTCCACCAGCTATGAACTCGCCTCCGGTGAAGAAGCCCCCATCCTGGCCATCCGCTGGATTCTGGGCCTGATGAAATCCGACCCGATTTCCAATATCAGCGTCAAACTGGGAACCACGCGTGGCACCAATGCGTTGCTCACGCGTAACGGTGCCCGTACTGCTTTCATCACTACCAAAGGTTTCGCCGATGTCCTGCTGATCGGCAACCAGGACCGCCCTCGGCTGTTCGATCTGGCCATTCAAAAACCAGAGCCCCTCTTTGAAACCGCGCTGGAAATCGAGGAACGAATCGATGCGGAAGGCAATGTACTTCACGCCCCCGATCCCGCCCGTATCCGTCAGCAACTTGAGCAACTCAAGGCAACCGGCGTGGAATCGCTGGCGATCTGTCTGCTGCATTCATTTGCCAACCCCAGGCATGAGGAACTGGTCGCCCGCCTTGCTGCCGAAGTCGGCTTTGACGAAATCAGCGTGTCCAGTCGCCTGTCGCCTCTCATCAAAATCGTCTCCCGCGGCGATACGACCGTCATGGACGCCTATTTAAATCCAATTCTCAAGGACTATATTCGCAAACTCCGCACGCCACTCAAAAGCAGTGAGTTGAAACTCATGACGTCCGCCGGCGGTCTTGTCGATGCGGATCATTTCGTCGGCAAAGACAGTATTCTCTCCGGTCCTGCAGGAGGTGTGATCGGTTATTCGCGTGTCGCGGAAACAGCCGGTTTCCCCCGATCCATCGGCTTTGACATGGGAGGCACGAGTACTGACGTCTCCCGCTTCGACGGCGAATATGAGCGGGAATTCGAAACCACGAAAGCAGGTGTGCGGATCGTGGCCCCTATGCTGAGTATTGAAACAGTCGCCGCCGGTGGAGGCAGTATCTGCGGCTTCGATGGCATCAAACTCCACGTCGGTCCTGACAGTGCCGGTGCGGATCCTGGTCCCGCCTGTTACGGGCGGGGCGGCCCGCTCACCGTCACCGACCTGAACCTGTACCTGGGCAAAATTATCCCCAGTCGCTTTCCCTTCGTCTTAGACAGGCAGTCTGTTGAGCAGCGTCTGACGCAGCTCTGCGAAGAGATTGCTGCTTCTCCCATGGGAAAGACCTACACCCCACTCGAACTGGCAGAAGGTTTTCTGCAGATTGCAAACGCGAACATGGTTCGCGCCATCCGTAATATCTCGGTGGCCCGGGGCTATGATCCCGCCGATTATGCCCTGGTCAGTTTCGGAGGCGCAGGTTCGCAACATGCCTGCGCGATTGCCCGTTCGCTCGGCATTCATGAAGTTCTGATTCATCCCTATTCAGGAATCCTCAGCGCGTTTGGCATCGGACAGGCTGATGTGCGACGGTTCGGACAGCAGTCGGTCCTGCAGACCTGGTCCGCCGATCTCAAGCAGGAACTGCAGCGGCGATTCACAGAACTCGATGAGAGTGTTTACGAAGAAGTTCGCGCCGAAGGCATTCCCCCGGAACGCATTGATGCCCCCCTGCACTCATTGGAAATGCGTTATCTGAGAACTGATGCGACGATTCAGGTTCACTGTCAGTCGGGGCAGGACGAAGTCACCCGGTTTGAACAGGAACATCAGCGTCTCTACGGTTACACCCACAAGAGTCGGGACATCGAAGTCACCGCGATGCGTACGGAAATTATCGGACGCATGGAGGAACCCAACCTCCCGGAATCAGAACTCATCAATCGCAGCCCCACACCATTGGAAACGACACAGACCTGTTTTCAGGGAACCATCCAGCCCACGGCAGTCTACCTGCGCGAAGATTTGCATCCCGGTGATCAGATCTCAGGCCCGGCGATTATCTGTGAAGCGATTTCCACTGTCATCATTGACCCCGGCTTCACAGCCAGCATTCTCTCCCGCGGTGAAACACTGATCCATGAGACATCTGACGGTACAACGCCTCCCGCCAAAATAGCGACGACTGCCGACCCGGTCATGCTGGAAATCTTCAACAACCTGTTTGCTTCCATTGCCGAACAGATGGGCATCACGCTGCAACGAACCTCAATCTCAACCAATGTCAAAGAACGCCTCGATTTCAGTTGTGCCGTCTTTTCCGCAACCGGCGATTTGGTGGTCAACGCGCCCCATATCCCCGTGCATCTGGGCGCCATGAGTGAAACCGTCAAACGCATCATCGCCGACAACCCGGACCTGGCACCCGGAGATGTCTTCGTGACCAACGATCCTTATCGAGGTGGCTCGCATCTTCCCGATGTAACCGTCATCACTCCCGTGCATCACGCAGAATCAAACGAACTGATTTTCTTCACCGCCAGTCGTGCACACCATGCAGAGATCGGGGGGATCGTACCCGGCAGCATGCCACCGTTTTCGAAAACACTGGCAGATGAAGGTGTGCTGATTCGTAATTTCAAGCTGGTCGACCAGGGAACATCTCGCGAAGATGCTTTGCGGGAACTGCTGAAATCGGGCGCGTTCCCTTCCCGCTCGGTCGAAGATAATCTGGCAGACGTCTCTGCCCAGGTTGCCGCCAACAATTGTGGCGTGAGTCTGCTGAACGACCTGGTTCGTCGCTACTCGCTGAGTGTTGTGCTGGCTTACATGAAACATATCCAGCAGGCAGCCACGGAAAAAATGCAACTTGCCTTATCTGAGATTGAAGATGGCGTTTACTCCTTCACCGATCATCTGGATAACGGCGTGCCGCTTACAGTCAAAATCACGATTAAAGGCTCCAGCGCCGTGGTTGACTTCACTGGCACCGGACCGGTTCTGAAGACGAACCTGAATGCCAACCGGGCCATTGTGAATGCCGCCGTGCTGTATGTCTTTCGCTGTCTGATTCAGGAAGATATCCCGCTGAACAGTGGCGTGTTGGCTCCCATCAACATTGTTCTTCCGGAATGTTTTCTCAATCCCCCCGAACGGGAGACGCCCGCAGAATGCGCGGCGATGGTGGGGGGCAACGTGGAAACTTCACAGCGCACCGTCGACACCCTGCTGGGCGCGATCAACAAAGCAGCTGCCAGCCAGGGGACCATGAACAACCTGACGTTCGGTGATGAGACATTCGGCTATTATGAAACCATTTGTGGCGGAAGCGGCGCGACCGCCGCGCAGGATGGCGCTGACGCCGTGCATACCCACATGACAAATACCCGACTGACAGACGCCGAGATTATCGAACGCCGCTACCCGGTGCGATTGCACGAATTTTCCATCCGCCAGGGCTCCGGAGGCGCGGGCCAACACCACGGCGGTGCGGGCATTATTCGTCAGATTGAATTCCTGAAACCGTTAAAGATTTCACTGATCTCAGAACGGAGGGGAGAATACGCGCCCTTCGGTCTGGCCGGCGGTACTCCGGGGCAGATTGGGGAAAATCTGCTGCAGAAAGCGGACGGATCCACGACGGAGTCACTGGGAGGAAAATTCTCTCTCTCCGTTGCAGCAGGCGATATATTAACGATCAAAACCCCAGGTGGCGGCGGATTTGGCACACCTGAGTAATCAGTTTTTGCTCTACAATCTGTTCACCAACTCAGACTGTTTCCGGTATCCCTCGACCTGGAAATTCAGGTTCTGGGCATAATTGCGACCATCTGCTTTGTGATTTTTCTTGTCACGCGGTAAGGTGAGCGTAGGGCCAATTTATCAGAAATTCTTACAGACAACCCCAATTTAAAGAGAAGGAAAATCATCGTGTCCGAAAACCGTCGTGCCGAAGTGGATGCCGCATTGGCTGAGGTTGATTTTGAAAAATTCAACTATCAGGTCGTGTTCGAAACCACGAAAGGTACTATCAAAATGGACCTGTATCCCGATGTGGCCCCGGGACACTGCAAAAACATCATTGGTCTGACGAAAATCGGCTTTTATGATGGTATTATTTTCCACCGGGTCATTCCCGATTTCGTCGTCCAGATCGGCTGCCCGCAGGGTACAGGAACTGGTGGACCCGGTTATACTATCGACGCAGAGTTCAATAATCTGCCCCACGAAACCGGCATCCTCTCCATGGCTCGCACCAGTGATCCCAATTCAGCTGGCTCACAGTTCTTCATCTGCCTGGGACGTGTCCCCCACCTGGACAACCAGTACACCGTCTTCGGTAAAACCAGTGATGCTGAAAGTGAAGCCGTCGTTCTGTCGATTGGCGAAGTCGAAACGAATCACAACGACCGACCGCTGGAAGATGTCAAAATCACTGGCTCAAAAGTCATTGCCACTGCAAAGTAGTTGATGATGAGCGTTGACCGAACGGCTTTCAAGACAGGCGCTCTCGTGCGACAGGCGTGTCGCAGCGGAGAATTCACCGGGCAGACATCGGGGCTCGCCCCCGGGTTTGCCCAGGCGAATCTCGTGATACTCCCCCAGGCAGAAGCCCGACAGTTTCAGGAGTTCTGTGAGAAGAACCCCAAACCCTGTCCTCTGCTGGAAGTCACAGCACAGGGTGATCCCTGCCCGCATCGACTGGCAGAAGCGGCCGACTTGAGGACCGATCTCCCCCGCTATCGTGTCTGGCGTCGCGGGGAACTTGTGGATGAGCCCACAGATATCACTTCGCTCTGGCAGGATGACATGGTGGCATTCCTGATCGGTTGCTCCTTTACCTTTGAAGCGGCATTGATCGCAGCCGGGCTTTCCGTGCGACACATTGATCAGGGTGTGAACGTTCCCATGTATCGCACGACGATTCCATGTGAATCAGCGGGAATGTTCAGCGGCCCGCTGGTGGTTTCAATGCGTCCCTTCAAACCAGCGGATGCCATTCAGGCCGTCCAGATCACCGGGCGATTTCCCGCCGTCCATGGTGCCCCTGTGCATCTGGGATTTCCAGAACAGCTGGGTATAACGGATCTTTCATCACCCGATTATGGAGATGCCGTCACTGTGGGACGGGATGAACTACCTGTCTTCTGGGCGTGTGGCGTGACTCCGCAGGCGGTACTGATGCAGGCCAAACCGGAATTTGCCATCACGCACAGCCCGGGCTGCATGTTCGTTTCTGATCTGAAAGACAGCGACCTGGCAACTGATTAAGTAAGTCAGCCCGAAGCTCGCTTGATTCAGGAATGCGATTCGACTTCGGAAGATTCATGAGCAGACACATTCTGATCCGGCAGATGAATCGAACGGATGCGATAATCTTCCCACATGAGTGAGTAAGCAAAGCAAGGCTCACGGTCGAGACTGAAAGCCACAGGCTGACTTTCCCAGAAGCTCATCAGGTTACCGCGAGGGGGACTGGTATAGAGCCGACGCTTGCAATCCGGACAGACCATGCCGAACGGTGTGGCCTGGTCTTCTTCGCATTGATGGTTGAGACAAATTGTTTTTTGTGGTTCATTTCTCATACGAGCCAATTATATCGAACCGGTATCAGACCACTCCAGTTCTTTTTTTAATTACTCATACAAAATTCTCTGAATCGCAGTGGTTGACCTGTTTGTTTCTGAAGAATGTGCAGACTGTGGAAAGAGAAAATCCCCTGTATTCCTCAGAACCGGCCCAAGTAGCAATACAGGCACCTGATTCGTGGTCAAATCCACTCTGACTGCCAGATTCCTGCACTCAAGCCCCTTGATTCATCGCATCCTGGAATCCAGTTTGGTATAAATTAATCTCTGTCTGAACCTGATTCCGGGCTCAGCACATACATTATTCAGGGAAAAAGGAACCTGCAGATCCGGTCGCCTGGCTCCGCAGTTTCCAGAATGGATCCCTGTTTGTTTTGAATTTAGACTCTGGTATGAGATCCTATGGCAATCAACCTTTCCGAACAACTGAAGGGAGTGCTCCCTCCGGTCATTACACCACTGACCCCCGAACGCAGGCTGGATACAGCTTCTGCTGAATCCGTTTACCGGTTCATGCTCGACAAAGGGGCTCATGGACTGTTTCTGTTTGGCACATCTGGTGAAGGACCTCTGCTCTGTGAAGCAGACCGTCACGAGGCAACTGAGATCGCAGTCAAAGTTGTGAATGGCAGTGTTCCCCTGCTGGTGGGAGTCATTGCTCCCGGCACCGAACAGATTATAGAGCAGGCGAAAGTCGCAAAAGCACAGGGCGCCGATGCCATCGTCGTCTGCCCTCCGTATTATTACCCTGCCAGCCAGAAGGACATGCTCGTCCATTACCGTACGATTCGGGAAGCCGTCGATATCCCCATTTTTGCCTACGACATCCCCGTGATGACAAAAGTCAAAATCGAAATGGATACGCTGATGACCCTGGGCAGAGAAGGCACTGTGATTGGTGTGAAAGACTCCAGCGGAGACGCCGTCAGTTTTCATCGTCTGGTGGCCAGCAAACCTGCTGGCATGAAACTGTTTACCGGAGCAGAGATGCTGGTCCACGCTGTGGTGCTGGCCGGTGCAGACGGAACCGTGCCGGGACTGGCGAATGTCGGACCGGAGTTGTTCGTCCAACTCTACGAAGCAGCCGCGGCCAACAACCATCAGGAAGCGGTCCGGTTCCAGGAAGCCATCGTCCGGTTATTTGAAGTGTTTGTCTGCCCCGATGGCACGATGAATGTCGGTTACATCATTGGTTCAATGAAAACTGCACTCCGCCTGCGCGGCGTGATCGAACACGACACCCTGTTCCATCCGTTCCCGGCCTGTACTCCGGAACTGATTGAACGTACCCGCACGATCATGACGGAAGTAGGTTGCCTGTAATCACCTTCCCCGGACGCACTCCTTTTCTCTTGCATCGTACCCCGAATTGAATGAAACATTATGAGCGGAGTTTTAAACGAACGAGCGTGCCTGTTGACAGAACAGCTGCTTGCCAGAGCGGGTGAACTGAAAGTCATACCGCATGCCCTGCAGAACGGCGCGATCGTTGTGGATTGTGGAGTGGAAACTCCCGCAGGTTTACAGGCCGGTTTATTGCTGGCCCGCATCTGCATGGCCGACCTGTGCAGCATACAACTGGCTCCGGGAGAACTGGAAGGACTCTCGCTGCCTTACCTGCAGGTTCAGACCGACCACGCCGTCGAAGCCTGCCTGTTGAGTCAGTATGCCGGTTGGAAAATTGATGTCGATAAGTTTTTCGCCATGGGCTCTGGCCCGATGCGGGCTGCCGCTGAAGTGGAGGACCTGTATCGAGTCCTGGCATTTGGTGAATCACCCGCCCGGACAGTCGGCGTGCTGGAAGCCAACACCTTACCCGGCGTAGATGTAGTTGAGAAAATTTCCAAAGCAACTGGTGTCGATTCCAAAGACATCGTGCTATTGGTCGCGCCCACATCCAGTATCGCAGGCAACATGCAGGTCATCGCCCGCTCTGTGGAAACCGCCATGCATAAACTGCTGGAATGCAAATTTGATGTGCATCGAGTGCAGGCCGGGTTCGGGACGGCTCCCCTGGCACCGGTCGCCAAAGACCATCTGACAGGGATCGGACGAACCAACGACTCCATCCTTTACGGCGGTTCCGTCACCCTGTGGGTTACCGGCGATGATAAATCACTGCAGGAAATCGGGCCCTCTATTCCTTCCAGTTCCGCTGCCTGTTATGGCAAACCATTCCTGGACGTCTTTGCAGAAGCCGATCATGACTTTTATGAAATTGACCCCAGTTTCTTCAGCCCCGCAGTCATCATTTTTCAGAACCTGGATACCGGAAACGTATTTCAGTTCGGCCAGATGAACACAGGTCTTTTGAAAAACAGTTTTGGATTCTAACTTTTCGATATCCGTCTCAATATGGAATAACGTTCGTGCAGATTGCCATTCTGGGAAATCAGATCAGCTGGTACTGCGATCAACTCCAGCAGGCAGCCCGCGCACGAGGACACGAAGCGTCCAAAATCGAATTCCGTGACATGGCTGCTTTCGTCAATCACTCTGCCTGCGAACAGTTTTTCAGTTACGATGCAGAACAGACACAGATTAATCTGCCGCACTTCGACTGTCTGATCATCCGCACGATGCCCCCGGGTTCACTGGAACAGGTTGTCTTTCGCATGGACATGCTGGGCAGGCTGGAACAGGCAGGAGTCACTGTTTTTAATTCTCCGCGTGCCATCGAATGTGCCGTCGATAAATATCTGACGACATCCCGACTCGCAGCCGCCGGCCTGCCAGTCCCTGCGACTGCGATCTGTGAAACTTCAGAAGCAGCGTTGCAGCATTTTTCACAGCTGGGAGGAGATGTGGTCGTCAAGCCGCTGTTTGGCTCGGAAGGACGAGGTATTTTTCGCATCAGCGATCCCGATCTCGCCTATCGTTCGTTTCGCACACTCGAACGTACCCAGGCGGTAATTTACCTGCAGCAGTATATCGCCCATCCCGGTTATGACCTGCGAATCCTGCTCCTGAATGGGAAAGTGATTGGTGCCATCCGTCGACACGGGAATAATGATTTTCGCACCAATGTATCTCGCCAGGGGCGGGCTGAACTCTACCATCCCACTGATCGGGAAATCGAACTGGCGATCCGCGCAGCATCTCTCACGGATGCCGAATTTGCAGGCGTCGACCTGCTCTCTCCCGCGGATGCTCCTGAAGAATGTTACCTGCTGGAAGTCAATGCCGTCCCCGGCTGGAGAGGCTTTCAGTCGGCAACACACATTGATGTCGCGACGCTGGTCATTGAATATCTGGAACAGAAACGAAACAATAAGCCATCTGCTTGATTTTTAACTTAAAATTATTCTGAAACGAGTATTGAAATGGAATTGAACGCACTACTGACCGCCCTGCAAACCCACCTGCCTGAAATTCTCCGCTGGTCAGGAGCGATCGCAAAGCGTTTGAGGCACTTCAACATTGCCGTCGAAAATAAAACGTCAGGCAGCGCCTTGACCGACGCATTGACGCTGGCAGACCTGACGCTGCAGGAACTGATTGTCGCAGCATTACGGGACCGCGATCCGATATTCTGCAACTGTCGCATCGAAGCAGAAGAAAAGACGGGCGACCTGCACCGTTTTGCACAGGACTCACCTTATGTCATATCGATCGACCCGATTGATGGGACCAAACAGTATCGCGATAAAACAGCTGACGGCTATTGCGTGATGGTTCACCTGCGCGACAGCGAGACCGTCCACTATTCCCTGGTTTATATTCCCGAAACCGGAGAACAGGGAACCTGGGTGGAAGCGGTTCATCAGAGCGTCGTCTGTGGTCCCGATGATCAGAGTCGGCCTGCAAGAGAAGTTCTGGATGACATGCCTGCCATCGATCCTGCCACGCGTCCCGATTCCCCGAAAATCTACCTCATCGGCTTTCAGGATAAAGACACCTCTAATGCAGAACTTGTCACAGCAACCGGACTGGAAGGCGTACCGCCTGAAGAGATGCCGGGCAGTATTTATGATCATCTGGCAACCGGCGCATTCGGCGGGTCACTGATTCATACTCCGAATGTCTATGATTTCCCGGTTTCGCTGCATATCGCCCGGATTCTCGGCGGAGATGCAGTCTGGGTTCACAACGGAGAGTCCGTTAATTTTCACGAACACTGGATGGATGAGCGGGCCGACATGCTGCGCCTGCCTGGCATCACTGCCTGCAGTGCCAATCCAGAGACACTTCAGACACTTTGTGAACTGGCAAAAGACTGGAGCAAAGTTCGCTATCAGGACTGAGCGTCGGTCGGTTCCAGAGGCTTAGTGGCCTCCACAATAATGCCACCCAGTTTCAGAAACTGATGGATCGGAGTGAACCAGTGCTGCTCTTTCCAGGGCAGTCCCGATTCTTCAAAAGCCTGTTTGAGCTCGATCCGGTTGTAGGTGCGACATTTCCAGGTGCGACTGTTGAGCATGCCGGAGAATTTGTCCTCCGTCGCCAGTAGAAACAGACTGCCTCCCGGCTGCAGCACGCGATGAATTTCTGTCAGACCATGCCGGGGATCAGCCACGTACTCCAACACCCAGCCACAGGTCACACAATCGAATGATTCATCCTGAAAAGGCAGATTCGTCATATCAGCCGAAAGATAATTCGGGCGGGGGCTGTCCATGCGGACTCGTGCCCGTTTCAGCATCTGATGCGACAGATCACAGGCGACCAGCCGGGCATCGGGATGCGTTTCCCGTAATAAATGTCCCAGAATCTGCCCTGCCCCTGAACCGATATCCAGAATGCTGCGGAATTCAGTCACATCAAAACGTCGCGTCTTGATAATGCGACCCACCAGCGGATCATGCAGAGACAATTTGCTCGCGAGATAGAGCACGGCGCCGGCAGGGCCATCGTATAACTTACGCGTCGTCGACTGAAACTGACTCTGATCGATCTGATCGCCACCGCCAAATTCAATCAAAGAACGTAGAGACTTCCTCAAACGAAGTCGTTTAGGAGTATTTTTACGGGGAGAACTTAAAGGAGCCATAGTTCGAATTGCTTATCAAATCAGGAGAACGGTGTGAGGTCGGGAGGGAGCCGCGACCTGCTGATCGTAGCCATCTTAACGCCACGGAAACCGGAAATCGTTATGATTTCCGGTTTTCTTAATATTCTCTAAAGAAGACTTCTTCTGTAAGCGTCATAAACGGTCCAATGATAATACCTTATGAATATCAATTTTTCCAGCAGCTTGATCAATCGAATTTAGCCCGTTATTATCAGGGGAACGAAGTCTCTCTCCAATCGAATATTACGCAGTAGTGACACGTTGATCGTGATTCGTTGCGGACCTGAAAATCTTAACATTTTTGACCGTTGAATTGCGCCAGAATAATAATTTCTGCGACAAACTGAAGGCTTAAATTGTTCATGACCGAACGGATCAACCTAAAACAGACTGACGACATCCGCGATGTGATCCATCTTGCTGTCCAGTACCTGGCAAAAGGGGAACTGGTCGCCTTTCCCACGGCGACAGCCTACGTGATCGCAGGCCAGTCACTCAGTCCCGCCGCGATGACAAAACTACGCGCCCTGACTGGGGGCGACCAGCCGCTGGTCCTGTGTGTGAAGGGTTTTGACGAGGCACAGGATTATCTGCCGGAAATGCCACCTTTGGCTCGAAAACTGGCCAAACGCTGTTGGCCTGGTCCAGTGGTTCTGGAACTGGAACGCCCGCAACCAGGGAGCCTGTTTTCACAACTGCCCCCCGAAGTGCAATCAGAAATCTGTCCTGGCAGTCAACTGAGGCTCCGGGCTCCTGCACATGAAATTATTTTTCAGGCCATGCGTCTCTCCCCGTCTCCCCTGGTGCTGTTGAACGAAGATTCCAAATATCAGACTGCCGATTCGCTCATCGACGATTTCGGAGAAGAAGTCGCTTTGGTGATCGATGATGGCCCATCCCGTTTTGGTGATCAGTCTACCATCGTCGGCATCGTCGATAATCAATGGAAAATACTCCAACCCGGAGTGGTGACCGAAACCACACTCAAACGGCTCTCCAGTGAGATTTACATGTTTGTTTGCACAGGCAACACCTGTCGCAGCCCGATGGCAGAGGGCCTGTTTCGCAAACTGCTGGCAGATAAGCTGAAATGCCAGGAAGATGAGCTGTCTGATCGAGGCTTTATTGTCGGGTCAGCCGGCCTCGCTGCAGCAATGGGAGCGCCTCCCAGCCCGGAAGGAGTTGCCATACTGGCTGAACAGGGAATTGACATCCAGGCACATGAAAGCCAACCGCTGACAGAACGCCTTCTGGACCAGGCTGATCACCTTTTTACCATGACCCAGGGGCATCGTGCAGCCATCCTGTCGGAGCGTCCCGATCTGGAAGAGTCTGTCAAACTCCTGTCTTCCGAAGGAAAAGATGTATCCGATCCCATTGGAGGAGGCTTTCAATGCTATATCGAGTGTAAAAATGAAATCGAAAAGCATCTTACCCAGATTATTGCTCAGATCAACATCCCTCAAAGTTAATAAGCAGCCTGAATTCTCACCGTCTGCGATTATCTTTTTTCCAGCACAATTTTCTACATGAGCTGTGAGGGCTCACTTGCTATAATAGATGGTAAACCATTAACCTTACCATTATGAAGATAATGTTAACCCGTCATAAATTCAGTTGTTACGATAGATAATCCACCTGCAACGGGGTCGATATAAACCCTGATCTACTTCAGAGATCATTCAACAGGGGTACCTCATTTCGAACATCTGAATCAGGGTTTTATCACTATTTCCAATTAGCTTCTTGCCACTTGATACAAAAGAGTTTCAATGAAAATTGCAGTTGCCAGTGATCACCGGGGATTTGCTACAAAGGCTAAGATCCTCACACTTCTCAACCAGTTAGGACATGTGGCCTTTGATTATGGTCCCGAGGATGGAGAAAGTGTCGACTATCCCGACTACGCAGTAAAAGTCGCGAAAGCCATCGGTGAAAAAGCAATTGATCGTGGTATCCTGATCTGTGGTACTGGCATGGGCATGTGCATCGTTGCCAATAAATTTCCAGGAGTGCGTGCGACTCCCTGCCACGACGATATCACCGCCCAGATGAGCCGCCTGCACAATGACTCCAATGTGCTCTGTCTGTCTGCGGATCTACTGGGAGACCGGCTCGTCAACCGCATGATTGAAATCTGGCTGAAAGAGGAATTCGAAGGTGGCAGACACGCACGGCGGCTGGAAAAACTGCACAAAGTTGAAGAAGAGAACATGCCCCCGCATTAAGCTTTTTTTCACACGATGTCTAAACGAATATTCCCCATCAGCGTGAGCCAGTCAGACCTCTAACAGCTTCGCTGCGCCTGGGGTTCCTGTCTGCTGAAGACGGCATTGACGAGTCTCGCAGATATACCGCACGAGTCATGGAATTTCCCTTACTGATTCCTTTTCAAATGGAACAAATCTCTGTATCGTCGACGATGTGTCATCAGGGAATTTAAGACTTCTTTCTACAGGGTCTCAGCCGTTCAAGTTCCAGGGAAAAGAAATAACACAGAGGGTTATGCAATCATGGATCAGGCCAGCTTAAAATTTACTAAAACGCATGAATGGATCGGTGTCGAAGGCGATATTGCAACAGTCGGAATTTCTGACTTCGCAGTAAATCAATTGACCGATCTCGTTTATATTGAACTCCCCAAAATCGGGTCGACCTGTGAAGCCGGTAAAGTGTTCGGCGAAGTCGAAAGTGTCAAAGCCGTCAGTGACCTCTATGCCCCTGTCAGCGGGGAAATTGTGGAGGCAAACGAAGCCCTCGTGGATGATCAGTCTCCACTGTCGGACGATCCTTTTGGTAGCGGCTGGATCACAAAAGTCAAAATGTCGAATCCCGCGGAACTGGATCAGTGCATGAACGCCGACGACTATAAAAAGTTTTGTGAGTCTGAAGCACACTGAAACCAACTGGCAATTCTGGTGATGAACGGTTTTCACATGCTGTTCACTGCATTTCCGGACCTGAGGGGGGGCGAATCATTCAATCCCCTCGGAAAATGGGATAAAACAGAGTTCCCACGTTTCTTCTGCGACTATAATCCCAACAGCGTTTACCAAACTTTCGTTATTGATCGAGTGAACTGTGCCCTACCTCTTCAACACACCAGAACAGCAGCAGGAAATGCTGAAAACCATCGGCGTCGAATCGCTGGAAGCTTTATTTGCCACCATCCCGTCTGAATTACGACTGGACCGTCCGCTTGAAATCCCGCCCGCGCTGACAGAAATGGAACTGCAGGCGCATGTCACCAGTCTTGCGGCAAAGAATGTCGGACCGACGACTCGTGTCTGTATGCAGGGGGGCGGAGCCTACGATCATTTCATCCCTGCTGCCGTCGATGAAATTGCCCGCCGGGGTGAATTCTACACTGCTTACACACCCTATCAGGCTGAAGCCAGCCAAGGCAGCCTGCAGACCTTTTTTGAATTTCAATCGCTGATCTGCCAGTTAACCGGTATGGATGTTTCTAATGCCAGCCTGTACGAAGGGGGAACCTGTGTCAGCGAAGCTGCATTCATGGCAATGCGGGTGACCAATCGACACAACCGTGTGGTCCTGCTCGGTTCGCTGCATCCCGAATACCAACAGGTAGTGGAAACTTACCTGACCCATTTGAACTGCGAAGTCGTCATTGTTCCCTGTATCGATGGAGCCGCTGATCCCGCTGCCGTCGATGCGGCCATGAACGAAGAAACCGCCTGCCTGGTCATCCAGCATCCTAACTTCTTTGGTACGCTGGAAGAAGCAGAGCAGTTGACGGAAATCGCACACAAATATGGTGCCCTGTCTGTCGTGTCTTATGATCCGATCAGCCTCGGGATTCTGAAACGTCCTGGTGACTATGGTGCAGATATCGCAATTGCAGAGGGCCAGTCGCTGGGAACCCCCTTGCAGTTTGGCGGCCCCTACCTGGGCCTGTTCTCCTGCAGCGAAAAATTTGTCCGCAGGATGCCTGGTCGTCTGATTGGCCAGACAGTAGACCGCAACGGCAAACGCTGCTACGTTCTCAACCTGCAGGCCCGCGAACAACATATCCGCCGCGATAAAGCCACCAGTAACATCTGCAGTAATCAGGGACTGATCGCGATTCGCGCTGCCGTCTATCTCGCCCTGCTCGGCAAACAGGGGATCCGCGAAGTCGCAGAACTCTCCTGCCAGAAAGCACACTATGCCGCCGAACAACTGGCGTCAGTCGAGGGAATCGAGCTTCTGTTCCCGGAACGTCCTTTCTTCAAGGAGTTCGCAGTCAGTTGCTCCGAAGGGGCCGATTACCTGCTGCGTAAAGCACGTCAGGCCGGCTTTGACCTGGGCCCCGAATTATCCCGGTTCGAATCTCAGCAGTCTCCTGAAAAATTCCAGACAGCTGTGCTGGTGGCAATTACCGAACAGAGAACACGCGCAGAAATCGATCAACTGGTCAACGCTTTGAAAACATAAGCGTCCTGATCTACACAAGTGCTTAACAAGTTTCATTTTTATATTTCGAAGCAGCATTCAATACCATGCGAAATAAACTGGCCACTGAATCTTTATTTGCTCTCTCACAACCTGGCAGACGTGGCGCCGAATTCCCGGCGGCCGATGTTCCGGAACGACCTTTGAGTGAACTGATTCCGACTTCAGCACTGGCAGAGAAACCTACCGGCCTCCCGGAAGTCACTGAATCTGATGTGATCCGTCACTTTGTCAATCTGTCGACGTTGAATATGTGCGTCGATACCCACTTCTACCCTCTGGGTAGTTGCACGATGAAGTACAATCCGAAACGCCATGAGCGGCTGGCCAGCCTGCCGGGGATCGTGGATCTGCACCCCTACCAGAACCAGGCTGATCTGCAGGGTATGCTGGGCATGCTTTACGAGACGCAGGAAATGCTGGCAGAAATTGCAGGTCTGCCTGCTGTCTCATTGCAACCCGCCGCCGGTGCACAGGGAGAATTCACAGCCCTGTTGACTGCGAAAGCTTATTTTGAAGATCGGGGCGAAAAGCGGACTAAAGTTCTGTTCCCCAACAGTGCACACGGGACAAACCCGGCCAGTGCCGCGATTGCCGGTTTTGACTGTGTGCAGCTCGCCAGCAGCAAAGAAGGCCTGGTTGATCTCGAAGACCTCAAAGCACACCTGGATGATCAGACTGCCGTCTTCATGGTCACGAACCCGAATACGCTGGGACTGTTTGAAAAAGACATCAAGCAGATTGCACAAATGGTGCACGATGCCGGTGGACTGGTCTATATCGACGGTGCCAACATGAACGCCATCCTCGGCTATACCCGTCCCGGTGATTTTGGTGGCGACATGATGCACTTCAACGTGCATAAAACCTTCACAGGACCACATGGTGCCGGCGGTCCAGGTTCGGGACCGATTGCCGTGCGTGATTTCCTCGCAGACTACCTGCCAGGTCCGGTGATTAACTATCACTCCGAAGCCGATGAAGCCAGTCAATACACCCTGGAGACTCCGGCGAAATCGATTGGTCGCGTGCGGACTTTTTACGGAAATATCGGCATCCTCGTCCGGGGCTACTGCTATTTGAGAACTCTGGGAGCAGCCGGTCTCAAAGCGGTTTCTGAAAACGCCGTGCTGAATGCCAATTACCTGAAAGCGCTTCTCAAAGACGTACTACCTGTTCCCAATGGCGACTTATGTATGCACGAATTTGTAGCCTCCGCTTCCAAATCCAAAGCAGCCAATGGAATTACTGCTATGGATATTGCCAAGCGGCTGCTCGATTTCGGCTTCCACGCTCCCACGGTTTACTTTCCACTGGTAGTCCCTGAGGCCATCATGGTGGAACCCACGGAAACCGAATCAAAAGAAACCCTTGATGCCTTCGCGGAAACAATTATTAAAATCCTCCAGGAAGAGCCGGAATTTCTGCATCAGGCACCACACAGCACGCTGATCCAGAGACCCGATGAAGTGGTTGCCGCCCGCAATCCGATCCTGCAGTGTTGTGAGCCTCAATAAACAGCTCCAGTCCGTTTTCCCGTGACTCACTCTACAGACTGATTCCGACATGCCCCACTCTGCAAAACCGGATCACTGTCGCCTGATGATTGAGCCGGCCCCTCTGTCAGGGAGCCGGAATATGGCCATTGATGAAACACTACTGGAATCAGCAGCAAATCAGCAGCGGTGCACATTACGCTGGTATCAGTGGAATCAACCCACCATCTCATTGGGATACTTTCAGAAAAATGAGGCAGAAGACTCTGCTGAGATCTGGAAGGACCTGCCTCGCGTGCGCAGACTCTCTGGTGGCGGAGCGATTCTGCATCACCATGAACTCACATACTCATTCGCACTCCCCGGCAGCCATCCTCTCGCCAAAACACCACCCGAACTCTATGTGGCCATCCACCAGCCCATTATTGATGTTCTGGCGGCGCATGGTCTGCAGGTTCAGTTTCGAGGCGTCTCATTTCGATCGAAATCTGAACCCTTTCTCTGCTTCGGTCGTGGCGATGAGAGAGACCTGGTTTATCAGGGACAAAAAATTCTGGGAAGCGCACAACGCAGAAGACGCGGTGCAATTGTGCAGCACGGCAGCCTGTTACTGCTGACATCAGAACACGCTTCTGAATTTCCCGGTTTGCTGAATCTGACTGATCAGGCTGATCGATACCAGAGGGCATTTCTAAAAACGCTGACAGAAGACTTTTGCCAGGCCATATCGCAGGCCCTGACCATCCCGCTGGAGTCGCAAATCCTGACTGACGAAGAACTGTCTCACTCGGAGAGTCTGGAAAAAGATAAATATTCCGTAGATGCCTGGACATCACGTAAATAATAGTCTTAAGAGCATTATCATCAACACTTATCAGAATCAAGGATATTCAATTGTTTATTAATAAATTATCCACATGCAGCATGAGTGTTTTATAGTTATTGACATCTCGTCAAATGCCTGATAGCGTTAAGTATGTAATACATACTTTTATTTCATTGAGATTTCGTGTTACGGAAAAAGTAGTGGCTTTTTTACTTACCGGAAAGTGAGTCAAACCACACAATGCGGGCCAGATGAGCATTGTAATTTGCTCCCTTTTATTTTCATATTATAAGGTAAATCACTCATTTCTGTTTCTTGTTCATTTCACATTTTTCTTCCAATCTAAAGTCAAAAATGAAATCCAGGTGATCGGAAAACGGATGGTAATTTAAGATTACCAGTCCCTCTTCCAGAGCTTTGAAGTGTTCTGTTTGAAACCTATGGAGTGAATGTTTATGTTGCAGCTATCGTTAAAAGTCGTTGGCGGTCGCCATGATGGAAAACAAATCCCCATCAATGGCAAAAAGTTTTTGATTGGCCGGGAAGAAGACTGCCATCTGCGACCTAACAGCGACATGGTCAGTCGTCACCACTGTGTATTTACAGTTGATGAATATAGCGTCCGTTTACGCGATTTTGGCAGCACCAATGGTACGATGGTCAACGGAAAACGGATCAAGGGTGAAGTCCAGCTGTCTCATGGAGACCAGATCCAGATCGGTAAACTTGAATTTATCATTCAAATGTCACACACCGCTGATGCGGCAACAACACCAGATAAACCCGAAGTGGCCGAGCAATCAACTCCCGGCAGCGAGATTCTGACCGGTTCTGACACGGTGTTCGATATTCCTGTACACTCACCAGAAGAAGGTTCTTCAACTGCTCCTGCTCAAACAGATGCAGCACCCGCTGCTGAAGCGCCTGCTGGTCCGGGAGTTTATGAAGGGGATACGCAGATTCTCTCGGCAGAACAACAGCGTCAGGCGCAACTGGCATACGAACAGGCAGCACAACAGGCCGGTTACCCGCCACAGCCACAATATGGATATCCTCCTCAGCAGATGCATCCTGGACAGCAACCCTATCCGTACCAGCAGATGCCACCACAATACTATCCACAGCAGGGCTATCCGCAACAACCGATGCCAGCATATCCGCAGCAGTATCAAATGCCACCTCAGGGTTATCCTCAACAGCCTCCTCAACCCCAGGAAGAAGAACAGGGACGAGCCAAGCCGGAGTTACCTCCTGTCACTCTGCCACCTCCGGAACAGACCGGGTTGAAGAACAAACAGGAAGCCGAGAAATAGCTTTGAGAGCGTGATTACAGTCAATCCTGGCAGTTCTCCGGTATTGCCACTGCAGTCAGCAGGAGCGATACGCTCTCAACTGGATTTCCTGTTCCCGAATCAACTGCATACGCGATAATCCTGACTTCCCATTGCTTTTCTGAATTGTGTTTGGCAGAATCAGAGAATAAGATCAAAGGTGTGGTTGATTGACCGAACAGCGAGTACTGTAGCGACAGTTGCTTCGTCACCATCGGTTTCACCATAATAAATCCTGTTCTGAAACTGTGAATTCACAATCTATGATGTCAACAGAGGGAGATGCTTTCCGTGAATGATTCAGCAAACGCCAGCAACGATGTTCAACGACGATATCGTGAGTTTCTCGATCTGCTGCCACTGACATTATCACTCGCCGGTCTCCCCGCAAGCGACCATGGCAAATATTATACGGAAGAGCAGGTTGAAGCCCGGGCCTACACGATCAAACATGCCTTCAAACAGGCCCGCATCCTGACGCGTGAATGTATCCAAAAACAATAATTGGCAATCAGCAGTGAAATTCTCAACGAATCAATCTAGAGCGCAGCACATTTAACCATAGCGTCTGTCGATCTATGATACATGGTCCAAATAGTCTCGGAGACGCTGCAGTAAAACTGGACACGGTCAAAACAAAAACGGGAGTCGGATTCTGAAGAATTCGACTCCCGTTTTTTGATTGAATGCTGTTCCCAGCTTGGGTATTCGTCAGCTCTGCTATTTACTCTTCAGTTCGAAGCTAAATTCATTTGAACCGGAATCGCTGACGTCGGCTTCCAGAGTGGTTTTCTCATTGTACTCCGCAGGAAGATACTGTTCGACTGCAGGAACCGGTGGCTCATCGGGTGCGCCGCCAACAACGGTTTTCCCCGGGATCTCTTTCGTCGCAGTGATCACAACCGATTTCTTACCAGCGGTTGCAGTCAGGGAATATGCTCCGTTTTCAATCTTTCCGGCAGCGCTTGCCGCTTTTCCCGAAGCATCGCGAAAAATAATATCTCCCTCTGTTAAAGGTTCTCCATCTAACGTGACATTTCCAGAAACGGGATAAGTCACAGGTGCATCACTTGCCCCACCACAGCCGACGAGGGAAACAGAAAAACCTACCAGCAGTAACAGGCATGAGGCCAACTTCATTAAAAATCTCCTGAAATATAAGTGCACTCCTGACAACTCTGCCAGGGGTAAAAGGAACAGCTGAATTTATACCGTATCGCTGATTCCAATACTACTGATCATCAACTGATGCTGTGCTCCCCAGTCGATCAGCTTGTAAAACGCTATGGTTAAATGTGATGCGATCTAGAATTCGCCGACTACTTCTTCACCGGAAATGGTCGCTAAGGCACGAAAGGTACCACGGTCAATATTCTCTGAAACAAAGCGAACGGCACCGTCCGCCATGCCTACATGCACGCCTCCCACATGCTGACTGCGGGCATAGTTCCAACGCGTGGATGTGTTATTGACACAGGGAGCATTGACATCCGTGGTACTCTTGCAGAGGTAATTCTGGTCTGGCGCTGACGTGTTGGGAGTTTCATACGCGGTAAAAGTCACTTCCCCATGCGCCCCACCAATCCAGTAGCAGCCGGGACATCCCCAGGAAAACCCGGTGGGTACTGCCACGCGCTGTACGCCTTCGCTTAACATCATCGTACTGGACGTACCATCTGTGATATCGCGCATTTTGGTTTTCGTTTCGTAACCGAACATTCCATTATCAGTACCAGTGGAACGATTATTGGCCCAGCCAATACAGCCCATGTAACTTCCTCCCCAGCGGACACCGGTATTTTCAGCAAAGGCAGGCCCGACATCGGAAGGACACATGAAAGCCGGTAACGGTGTACTCACAAACTTCTGGCTGCTGGAAATATTATGCACATGATTGCTCGTACTGGCGGAAACATTGGCGCAATCTGCCTCGTAAGCATTATACATGGGAGCCTGATCAACATACGGTAAAATTCGATGGAACCAGGTATCTCGCTGATGACATGCCTGAGGATACCACCCATTCGCGCCCCGGTGTGCATAGGGAAAGACCTGATGCGCACTCTCATAGTTGTGCATGGCCAGGCTGATCTGTTTCAGGTTATTTTTACAGGTACTGCGGCGTGCTGCTTCCCGTGCCTGCTGCACTGCAGGAAGCAGCAATGCAATCAGAATCGCGATAATCGCAATCACCACCAGTAACTCAATTAAAGTAAATCCACGTGACTTCCCTGTTTGACTAAAGCGTTGCATATCAGACTTTCTCTCAAAAATAATACTAAGTACTTGCAATTTAATAATAGACTTTAATTAAAACCAGACACAAAATAACCTTTGCTTTATTAAGTTTCTTTCACGAAGCCTCCGCTGTCAACCAGAACCCTTAACCATTTACCATAAAACAACTTAACAAAAACACATGCTAAACAAATGCAAAGAGTAAACGCATTTCACGGCCAAATCGCAGGCAGAATACTTAAAGCCGTGGTAACAACAGCTTAGAGCCTGTTCAGCTTTACGGTAGCGTCTCCGGAACCATTTGGACCGAGTATAAAAGATTGACAGACGCTCTGGTTAAATGTGCTACCTTCTAGAAACAGGGAGTGCTGTGATCTCATTTTTCTGAAACTTCCCCTCCCTGATTCTGGTATATTGAGTGAGTGACCTGGGGTTTGAATTCAGATTTAGATAGATACGAACATTAATACGGGATTCCTCAGTGAATGAAGACGATGCGGCGCAAGTCCGAAGTTGCCTGGATGGTAATACAGAGGCGATGCGCGCGTTCGTAGCCCGGTTTCAAAGTTCCATCTTTGGACTCTGCTACCGCATGCTGGGACATCGACAGGACGCCGAAGATATCGTCCAGGAGGTCTTTGTGCGGGCTTTTCGCAGTCTGCACCAGTGGGATTCCAATAGAACCTTGAAACCATGGTTATTAACCATCGCCGCCAACCGCTGTAGAACCTTTCTGAGTAAACGTTCCCGGCGTCCTGTTCCCTCAGAATTTGCCTCTGATCTGGCCATCTGTCAGTCGGCTGAAGAGTTACAGGATCTCGGGGAAGAATTACAGAATGCGATCAGTCTGTTACGCGACGACCATCGCACATGCTTTATTTTATTTCATCAGGAAAATTTGAGCTGTCAGGAAATCGGAAATATTCTGGACCGTCCGGAAGGCACGATTAAAACCTGGTTGCACCGTTCCCGACAGGAACTGGCTGCAAACTTACGACAGCGGGGAATAGTACCAGAGGTCCGACATGAATCTCGTTGACTTTCAAACCAGACTGGAAACCATGATCGAAACACGTGATTTCGATCAGCGTTCACGACTGGAACAGCTTTCAACATCTACGCCAGAGCATCAGCGCCTCTGGGAAGACTTTCTCATTCTGGAAACAGCTGTACCAACCTGGCAACAGAAACTGCCAGAGATCGACCTGGTAGAGGAAGTCCTCGCCCAGTTAGAAGCAGCTCCGATATCAGCTGTGGGAAAATCGCACGTTCAAGAGATTCCGCGCACCAGGTCAAGGGCTCGACAATGGTCTGCCAGCCTGTTTGTCGTTACCGTGTTACTGATCGCAATCACCGTGAAGTTCTCTGGAAACCAGATAGAAAAAGTGGGCCCCGGCACCATGCCTGTCATCACAGAAGTGGCTTCTGATTCCCCTGTGCCTGTTGTTCTCCAGCCACAGCCTCATCGGAGTTTTAACCAACTTCTGAAAAATGCAGGTGCCGCTTCCTGGGGACTGGCTCAAACTACTGCCGGGACCATGACGGAAGCAGTGAGCCTCGTTCCGGTCACTGACCCCCTGCCTGAAACAACGGAGCCTCTTGTCCGGGAATCAAACTGGGTGGATGATATCAATCTGGAAATGCAACCAATCAAAGACCAGATCAGCCATGCCTGGAATTTTATTATTCATTCCGTACCCGAAGACTCAACAAAAATTTGATTCAATTGAGTTTACCGAATCTCCACAATCAGACCGGTCTGGAGTTGTTCAGATATGAAGTTAAAGAAACCGTTTAAATCAACATCTCGCAACCTGATACAAAAGATTGCGTGCACGTTCATCGTGGTTCCGGCACTCCTCTGCCTGGCAGTCGTGGTTCCGGTCAGCGCTGCCGAACCACTGAGCCAACTGGTTGATGAGAAGGCCGGCGTCTATCTGGAAGCCACTGACCTGAACTCGCATGTCAAACAGTTTCTACTTTCACCACTGGTAAACCGCTTTCGGAAAACACAGGTTTTTCAAACCTGGCTGCAGTCGCAAGACGTGATCAACCTGAAACAGGGTTTGCGCGATATTGAATCGGTTACTAATCAGCCATTACTGCCGCTGCTCAATGATTTATTCGGAAAATCGGTTGGACTGGCAATTTTCAATCATGGTCCCAAACAGAACCCCTCCCTGTTACTGTTAACGACGGTTCGGGATCCAGCCGTTGTTCAGAAGCTGCTGGACGACTGGTTTACCAAAACTGGAATCAAAGTCACTTCCAGCACATTCCAGGGCACGACCTGTTATAAAGCCAGTCAGCAGGACGATCCTTCTGCTCCTGTTGTCACCTACGCGTTTCTGGATCAGACCCTGGTTGTGTCAGACAGGCGGTCGAACCTGGAATCAACGATTCGCCTGTATCAAAATCAATCGTCGGAGAATCAGCAGAGCCTGTTCCACCTGGAAATGTACCGTCGCGCACGGGGAGTATTGGCAGAGGATGTCACCGGTTCTGTTTTTCTGAATCCGCGTGCCTGGGATGAACATATCAAACCTCCCAAAAACGAGATCGAACAGGGAGTTGTGAACTGGTGGAAGAAAACAGGGGCGCTGATCGCAGGTCTGCATCTGAAAAACACAGTGGCAGTGGAAGCTGTGATTCTGTTTAATGCGGAAGCCATAGATCTACCTTTGTTGAATATCCTCCAGACCCCTGCTGAAATCCCTGATCCCTACACGCTGATTCCTAAAAAAGCACTGGCAGTACTCAGCGGACATCTGAATGTAAATTTACTGACGAATAGAATTGTCAGTTATTATGCGGAAAAGAACCCGGAAAAATGGCAGAAATTCCTCGCCGTCAGCACAGGCCTCTTGGGGGGCCTCGACCCCGTTACGGAAGTGTCAAAAGCTCTCGGGCCCAGTGTTCTGTTTTATTCTGTGCCTCGCAAAACGCTCTCTTTTGATGCCATTTCCTTTGATGGGCTTGTGGCGATGCAGCTGACCACTGCGGATACAGAACCGGGTACAACAGACAAAAGCAAATATCAGTCTGCCCTGGAAAATGTCGCCAATTTCCTGATGAACAGTATGCTCAGTCATCACAATGCGGAAGCTGCCCCCGGACACCAGACTTCGATTTTAAAAATCGAAGACCATGAACAGTACCATATGCGATGGATTGAAAGCCTTGGCCCTTATCGCCCCGCTTATGGAATCAATGATCGACAACTGGTCGTTGCCAGTTCGCCCGAACTCGTCAGAGAATTCTTTACTCTGAAATCAGAAGAGAGTCTGGCTGCGTTACCATTATTTCAGTCCTGGAAAGAGACCTTCTTCCGGGAAGAAAAGCAACTCTGCTTCCTGAACATCGCTTCAATCAGAGCTTTCATCGAACAGAACTCCGATTTTCTCGCAGAGCAGCTTTCCAAGGGACATGGCGGCAATCTGGAGAAAGGCAAAAAGAAGCTTGCCGGACTGAAAAGCCTGCTCCAGTCTTTTGACGGGCTGTTCTTTGCAGCCGGCCTGCAGAAAACTCAGGTCCGGGTTATCTTCGGTCTGGGCTCTCATAATTCTGCTGAATGAATTACCCGCTTCTGTACACAATTCTGAACATGCCAGCAGAAATCGAACCGGATAATTGACACGATCGGGATAACTACGCAATCGGCAGGCTCGATCACGCTTATCAGTGTTAATTATTTTAAACAAACTACCCAATCCCGATTTTGGTGGGAATAATTGAGTAAGTTAGTTCCACTTTTCTGTTCTGGCCAGAAATAAATCAGAATCGTGGAGCGATTTTCACAAATTTGTGAACCGGGAACTTGAGGTTCAGAGTCAACCGTCACGTTTCAGCGTCTCAAACTGTCTGATTTGCGTTGAATTTTACACTTTCCCGTTTGTGTTCGAATTACTTCAGACAACTATCTCCCCTCGAAAAAAGGCATTATTATAACATGGTAAATCAACTTGATCCCCCATCCGAACTGGTTGTGGACCGTCGTCGTGTCAGCCGCAGAGATTCAGGTAAGAAAGAAGCCATTCACACGAAGCATGAAGTGGTCGACCAGCGTAAAACTGAGCGTCGTCGTCAGATCGACCCTACCACCTGCGAACGCGATTACAGCGATCAGGAAATCGACTTCATGAAAGCCATGGACGACTACAAACGTCGCAGCGGTCGGCAGTTTCCTACCTGGAGCGAAGTCCTGGAAGTACTGCACAGCATGGGGTATCGTAAAGTCGCAGAGCCGACTGATATCCTGCTCTAAGCGACACCGTCAATAGACACTGCAATCATGGACTCTCACAAGTGAGATGCGCGGGCAGAGCATCTCACTTGTTTTCTATCAGGGAGTCCGACCGATAATGACCAAAGTCAAATCATCATATTGTTCTGCCTGACCTGCGAAGGTTCTCACCGCCTTCAAAATCTGCTCACCTAATTCAGCAGGGCTCTGATGGGTTTCCAGAATCACTGACTTCAAACGCTCGATTCCAAACTGTTCGCGTTCTTCATTCATCGCTTCCGTGACACCATCTGTGTACAGAATCAACTGCTCTCCTGGTTTCAGATGATGTTGAAGCGACTGATATTCATAATCATCCATCACGCCCAGTGGTACACTCGGATGATCGCCACACAGTTCTCGCAGTGTACCATCTGCTTCCAGCAGCAGCGGCTCCAGATGTCCCGCATTGACGAACGATACCAGGTTCTCTGTCAGCTCAATCTGTCCCAGAATAAATGTGATGAACCGTCCGTCATGAGCTGCTTCATCAATATGATGATTCACTCGATGTACGGCATCCGCGACATCATTCACGAATTCCACCGTGCTGCGAACAGCACTGCAGACGCGCGACATGACCAGTGACGCCGGCACCCCCTTCCCGGCTACATCACCTAATGCAAACCAGATCAGGGAATCGGAGGTCTGAATAAAATCGTAGTAATCTCCTCCCACTGCACGAGCCGCCTCATAGGAAACAAAGAACTCGTAACCCGGAACCTCTGGTATCCTGGCCGGCAACAGCCCTTTCTGAACGCGGGCCGCAATTTCCATCTCGTTATCGTACCGCTGTTTTTCCACATGCGAGATCATCAGTCGGGCGCTCTCATATGAGAGTGCCGCCTGCCCGGCAATCACCATCAGCAACTCAAGGTCATCATCAGAAAACATCTGACCGGCCAGTTGTGTGTCCAGATTGATGATTCCGATGACGCTGCCATCCAGACCAAGCATTGGTGCACACAGGATGGAACGAATCGTCAGTGTGGATACCGACTCACTTTTCTCAAAACGTTCATCGTTAGCAGCATCGGCAGACAAAACCCCGGTTTTTTTATCGGTGACGGCCTTCAATACCGTCCGGCTCAACTGCAATGCTTCCAGATCGTCTTCCCGGCGATGGCGTACCGCTTTGGGAAAAAACCGCTGATTGTCATGGTCTCGCAATAGAATACAACCACGGTCGGCGGCGGGAAAGATGTGAAACAGTCCTTCCAGAACACGTTCCGCCATAGAGTCCAGATCGGTGGCTGTCGCAATCGTACGACTGATCTCCAGGATGGCTTTCAATTTGATTTCGGGTTTGATCTGAAAACGAGCCAGCCCGCTGCCGGATTCCGAGGCGCGGAGAATAGTCGATTTATCAGTAGCGGGAGGGCGGACAGAGACATTTTTCAGCGACGGGATTAATCCGTAAGAAGTCAGCAATCCTTCGTGCTGTGAGTTTTCGTATTCCTGATCACTGGAAAATTCCAGCAGAAACGGGCCAATTGAGATCTGATCACCTGATTGCAGAACAACCGGGTCTTTTACCGGTACATCATTGATGAATGTCCCGTTGCCACTACCCAGATCTTCAATTTGATATTCGTCTTCAGCAGTAGCGGTAATGCGTGCATGATAGCGGGAGACGGTATTCGATTTAAGACAGACTTCGCATTCGGGATGCCGTCCCAGCGTCACCTGCTTCCCTTTGATTTCCAGTCGAGAAGAATCGCCATTATTTTGCAGGAACAGGCTGGCAGACATGGTAGAGGCGATCGGATTAGATTAAGAAAAAGGCACCCTCAGGAAACACGCCCGAAAGTCATTATCGTAATATCATCATTCTGGGGACGACCATTGGCATGTCGTCGGACATCTGCCAGCAATGCCTGCCCCAACTCAGCGGCATTTTTGTCACGATTGTTCTTAATGAACTCCCGCATCCGGTCCAGGGTATACAGTTCCCCTTCCGGGTTCATCGCTTCATCCACGCCGTCGGTAAACAGAACCACGATTTCTCCGGGTGCCAGATCTCGCTCTACGACTTCGAACGGGAAACCTTCCATCACCCCGATTGGAACTCCAATACTCTCTTCTGGAAATTCATCCAGAGTCCCATCCGGCTTAAGGATCATCGGGGACATATGCCCTGCATTCACCAGCGACAGACGATGTTTGTTCGTATCCAGAACCACCAGCACATAAGTGACGAACCGTCCCTCAACAGCACTGTCGCACATATGATCGTTAATCGCATCGACAGCCGGTCCGACTTCATGCACAAAACGCAGAGTATTCTGCACACAACTTGACATGCGGGCCATAATCATGGCCCCGGGTACTCCCTTTCCGGCGACATCGCCAAACGAGAGGCCGATCATATCATCAGGCAGTTCGAAGATATCATAGTAATCACCGCCAACCGCCTGTGCTGAATCATAAGAGGCAAAAAATTCGTACCCCTCGACATCCGGCACTGAACTGGGCAGCAAGCCCTGTTGCACGCCGCGGGCGATGTTCATTTCATTGTCCTGCTTCTGCTTTTCCATGAAGGACGACATCAGCCGTGCGCTTTCATAAGAAAGCGCCGCCTGACCGGCGACAGACATTAACAGATCCAGATCTTCTTCCTGAAACTGTTGAACCGGGTTCTGCGTATCGATATTGATCACGCCAATTGGTTCTTCCGCCAGCCCCAGCATGGGCACGCACATCATGGAACGGATCGACAAATTTGAAATGGACTCACTCGCATCGAATTGTGCATCACTGGCCGCATCTGCTGAGAGAATCCCTGTTTTCTCTTCGAGTACTTTTTTCACAATGGTACGGCTCAACTTGACCGTGGCATCTTCACCATCTCGGCGATGCTTGAATGCGCGGGGCACCATCTCACCATTGTTCTCGTCTCTCAATAAGATACAACCGCGGTCCGCTGCGGGAAAGATGTGAAACAGAGTAGTGAGAATCTGTGGCAGCAGCTTTTCCAGATCGACGGTTCCCGCCAGACTGCGGCTGATTTCGATCATGGCTTTTAATTTTGCTTCCGGGCGAATATCCAGTCCGCCAAATCCACCGACGCCGGAAACGGCCCCCATGATGGTAGCGCCGGCATCACCGTCCTCATCATCATTCGAAAAACCGATATCAAAACTGCTGTCGATCGTCACACCAGATCGCTTTGGTTCCTGTTTCTCATCTGATTCAAACCGGAACAGAATGGGACCCACTTTCAACCGATCTTCGTGTGCCAGTCGGGTTCGACCTTCAATCTTTTTCCCATTAACGAACGTTCCGTTTCCACTTCCCAGATCTTCAACAAAAAACTCATCCCCTGCTCCCACGACTTGGGCATGACGACGTGAAACCATATTCGAATCCAGCTGAATCTGACAGTCAGGATGTCGGCCCAGAACCATCTCGGATCCGGTAAGTGAGTATGAGACCGCTTGACCAGCCTGCAGCATGACCAGAGTAGCCATATGGGAAACCTTTAATGATGAAACTATGATGGATATGATAAAAATGGGATATGTATCATATTTTAAGTAGCATCTGCCTCTGATGCAATCACTTCATGTCTTCCGGGATACGGATTAACTGCCAAAAATGGTTTCCACATTGCCTCGCAGTATCAGTTTCCCGAGATCGATCGCGCGTTGTTCCGACCAGTTTCTCCCGACCACGAAATCACTGGCCAGTACATTTGCCAGCACACGACGATACATCCGGAACTTAGGCAATGCGAACTCCAGTTTATACATATCGCTGTAATAACCGATCTGCTTGGTCTTGGGAACGGCTTCCAGGCGACTCTTACAGTCAAAAGTAATGAACGCTGGCGTATTCGAATACCACCAGTGTCCATTGATGACCACATTCGGAAAAATCCAGCTGTAGCTGACCAGTTCCTGATTGCTGGTACTGGTCAATACAGAAACGGGAAATGTGACTTTGGGAAACGCGTTGAACAGTTCCTTATACAGAATCAGAGAAGTCCGCTTGTCATACAGATCCTGCCCCTGATACACGCCTGCTTCGTAAACGCGACGGTTCACACCAATCATCAGATCGAAAGGCAGACGATGTTCGGCACAATATTCTGCCAGGGTCCAGAAGACAAACTGACTCACGATTTTTGACTCGTCGGCGGTAATCTCATCGCCGGCAAACAGCGACCTCACAATAGGATCAACCTGATCAGCAGTCACAGCCACCGGGTTGAAATCGGGTGGCAATGAAATCGCACAGGCCCGGGCTCCCTTCGAAGTGAAATGTTCAAATAGCTTGCCAACCGCATCTCTTAACGTTTTGGCACAGCCGACGTCCAGTTGGGTTGCTTTCGCCAGACGTTCCCGGGTTTCGGGTTTCGCCAGATGGAATACCAGGTCATCAGTTCGCAGGCAGGGAATGTAGAGCTTTGTGTCAAAGCCTTCCAGGGGATCATCGAAATCGTTCGTTAAAAACACCTGCTCAAGACCGCTCTGTTTTAATACCTGCTGTTCCCAGTCAGGTTGGGCCATCTTCTCAGCAGCGGTGTCGTACAGTTTTTCCCAGTTGGATTCTGTAATCGCATCCTCTTCGAAGTCGAAAAACTCACTGCAGATATCCAGTAACCAGCTGAGCTGAATTGTATTATCCAAATCCCCCAGCTGTGTCACCAGCCGCCCGACTTTTTCTTTGGGGTCGATTCCTGGCTCTTCAATCACTTCACGAGGCAGACCCGCAGAGTGGGCCAGTTCGGTGTAGTAATGATAGCCCATGATATCCGCCAGTGTGGTGGAAGCCGCAGAGTGGGGATTGATATGCGTATGAGGGTCAATCAGAACCAGATTCTCTAATTCGGTAAAAATACGTTTACTCAACTGTTCAGACATAATGTAGTGATTCCTGCTGTATTCAAATTAATTTTAAACCCGAATCAGGGATGGGATAGCCCTTCAGGGGAAGTCCCCCCGGGATAGACTTCGAGTTGTTACGATCTGGCGGAATGAGTCGTTGTGTGTCTCGAATATAATCAGTCAGACCTGACAGTGCAATCAGGAGCCCCCTTCCCCGGGAGTCGCTGATCCTGTTTCCCTCTTACAGAGAGGTAGAATTCCCCCAAGTGGTCAAGATCTCTGCTCGAAAGCGCGCAAAAAAGCGACCTTGTGAATATATTCACAGGGCCGCTGGAAGCTGTACTTTTTTTCTCAGATCAGTCTGGCTTATTTGCCGGCACTGGCCTGCTGATTCTGAGGAACAGGTGGTGGATTAAAACTGTTGAGCAGTTTCCCTGTCTTCGCATCCCAGACTCGTAGAATTCCATCTTCACCACCGGCGATGACAATCGATTCATCCCGGCTGCCGGCAACACTGTAGACATAGTCTGTAGAGCCTGACAGATTGCGGTAGTTTGATCCATTGGTTGTCAGATGCATGCGAACGGTCTTATCGCCACCTCCACTGACAATGTTGTCCCCCAGTCCCAGGAAGGCGATTGACGTGACCTGCTTGGAATAACCGGAAATCGTTCGTTTCTGTTCGCCGGTTTCAATATTCCAGACTTTGATCACATTGTCGGCACCTGAGCTCACGATAGTGGACTCATCAGCTTTCCAGGCAACATCCAGAACGTGGTGAGTATGACCTTCAAATGATTTCACAAAGTTGCCGCTCGCGACATCAAAGATTTTGACAAATTTGTCAGCAGCCCCTGTCAGTAACGATTTTCCTGAACGGGAGAAGCGGATGCCAAGCACCGTATCGCTGTGAGCATCTCCCAGCTTCTTCACGAGTTTTCCAGTAGCAGCATCCCAGATTGTGATTTCACCACTACGCGAAGGATCACCACCGCCGACGGCCAGCAGTTTGCCATCCGGGCTGAAGTCCAGACAGAGTGCCCGGTTGGAAATGGGTGAACCACCGACTTTCGAGGGATCTTTTTCATCGGCGCCCAGTTGAGCAACCAGAGTCCAGACCGGCTGAATACTCTGTACCAGAACCGTTTTGTCAGCACTTCCTGACACAACCGTTGTTTTGGACGTATAACCAACTGCCGAGACAGGAGCAGTGTGCCCCCCCACCGTATCCAGTTCCTGACCGGAAGTGGCATCCCAGATACGAACCATCTGGCTGTCATCCCCAGTGGCAATCTGTTTGCCGTCTTCGGAAAATGCAACCGACTTCATGGGAGTCAGAACCGCAGCCTGTTTCTTGGCTTCCGCCAGAGCAGCATCAACAGCTGTGGCTGTTTTATCGATTTCTGCTTTTTCTTTAGTCCGTTCTGCCAGTTGCCCTTTGATTTTGGTGAGTGTTCCTTCTGCAACTTTCACAGACCGTTCAGATGAAATCACTTTTTTCTCAGCAGCAGCAACCGCATCCGTCAGTTTTTTGGACTCGGCTTCTGCATCAGCCACTTTCTTATCAGCGGCCTTGGTATCCGGTTTGGTTTCCGCCAGCTTCTTGGCAGCAGCAATCGCAGCAACCGCTTTGGGCACAGCCTGTTTGGCAGTCGCGATGGCCTGTGTTGCTGTTTTTTCATCGGCTGCCTTTTTCTGTTGTGCTGCCGTCAGTTTTTTCTGAACTGCATCAAAGGCTGCCTGTGCTTTGGTAACCGCTTCTTTTTTCTTTGCTTCGCCTTCTTTGTCAGCTGCATCTGGCTTGATCGCATTCGCATCATCCAGAGCTTTTTTCGCGGCAGCCACTTCTTTTTCTACAGCGGCAATCGCAGCCTGATTGGCATCGTTCGTCTGTTTTAATTTCGCTTCCGCATCAACAACTGCTTTGTCCGCAGCTGCCTTCTGGGCATTTGCCGCCGCGACAGCATCTTCACCCTTTTTCTTATGATCTGCCAGCAGTTTTGCCAGCTCTGCTTTGGCAGCAGCCAGTTTCTTGGCTGATTCGTCTGCCTTTTTCTTTTCTTCTGGCACCGCTTTTTTAGCTGCTGCCAGTTCTTCATTACGTTTCTTTAATTCTGCTTCGCGATCTTTGACATTTTTGTCAGCGGCTTTCATGGCAGCATCTGCTAATGCGACCTGCTGCTTTGTGACGGTCTGAGTCTCTGTTGCCAGAATCATCTGACGCTCCTTGCTCAAATCGCCACGAAACTCTTTCAGCATTTTACCGTCGGCAACCTGCCAGATTTTTCCAGTTCCATTCGCAGAAACGGAAACCAGTGTCTTGCCATCAACGGTGACATCAACATCCGTGACAGGTGCTCCATGGTTAATCGAACGGATTTGCTTTTTCCCGGCCAGATCCCAGATTCGAACCGTACCGTCTTCACTGCCTGAGACCAACTGCGTGCCCGCAGGCATGATCAGTTTCACAGTTGAAATCGGCTTGGCGTGACCTTTGAGTTCGTACAATGCAGCAGGAATCTCTGGTGCCTTTTCTCCCTCTTTGGGAGCGGGTAGAGTCAACGGCCAGGCATATACTATATGATTTGCTGCACCACCAATCACCTGAGTTCCATCTTTACTGACAGTTAACGCATTGATGACAGCAGGCATCTTCATTGTGGAAATCTGCTTTCCATCAGCGACATTCCAGACCCGCAAGCTTTGATCAGCAGCGGAAGTGACCACTTTCGTACGATCCGGTGTGAATCCCAGCCCCTTGATAACTCCGGTATGCCCTTTCAAATCGACCAGTTTAGTCCCTTCCGGCAGCTTCCAGAGTGAAACAGAATTATCAGCAGTGGCAACAGCCAGAACGCTACGATCGGCATTCAAAGCCATGCCTGTCACAGCGGCTGGCAGGTCCATCTTTTTAACGACATTCCCCATCGACTTCTTCCAGAGCTTCACGACCCGGTATCCGCCTGATGCCAGCAGGCTGCCGTCAGAATTGAATGCCAGTGAATGCACAAAATCGCGATGAGCGGCTCCCAGTGGATAAAATGGCTTCCCGTCCTTCTGCAGTTTCAACAGAGCGGGATCATTCAGGGTAGCTACTTCTGCTCCTGCTGCCAGATCATAAATGGCAATCCGGTTCGCACGACCGGCGGCTGCATAACGGGCCCAGGGGGACAGTGCTGTGCTGTAAATGGAATTCAAATCGGGAGGCAGGGACTGCCAGGCGACTCCTGCGTCAGCTGATTTGCCGCTTGATTTCGCACCTTCCAGAATCCACTGACGTAAAATCCAGACCTGCTGAGGAGTGAGAGCTTTGGCGCCCACTTTGTTCGGCAGTGGTGGCATAAAGCTCTCTTCCGTGCGGGAAGCAACATTATACAGGTAGCTCTCATCAGGCTTACCGGGAACGACCGAGGCACCGCTGTCTCCCCCTTTAATCAGATCTTCCACATTTTCCAGGACCAGCGAACCTTCCTTTTTCGCGACGTTGTGGCAGGCGATACAATTCGCGTCCAGAATTGGAAATACATCTTTTTCAAAACTGACAGGACGCCCCAGTTCCACCTTCGCAGGTTGGATTGGTTTTTCTTCCGCCACTGTGAATTGACTGCAGCCCAAAACTGCAGTGATGAAAACACTTAAACTGGCAAACCGGTTCCGCATAACATGCCCCTCTGATATCGCTGATGAAACAGTTGGATCAACAACCAACCGCCTGAGTTTTCTGAATATGATAAATTGATTTCTTCTGTTTTACTTGGTGACTTTTAGCTTGATCGGTGCATCGACCAGCGCCTCTCCCTGGAACGCGGCTTTCGCCCTGACCACCATGTTAGCCAGATCACCTTCAGTCGCATCTGCAGATGCTTTGATTGGGATGGTCACTTCCGTTTTATCTGCTGGAATCTGTACCGTATCAGCAGTCACGCCCGTGACACCTGGCGGTAAAGGTAACGTTAACTCCACAGGACCTTTAAAATCATTGATGCGTTTGATGGTCGCCTTGACGTCGATTGCCGCGCCTTTTTTCAGTGCTCCCCCTCCGGGTACTGCCAATGTCAGAGTCACCGGTGCCGGTTTGACGCGAATGACCAGCGGAGTCGAAGGAGCATAAACTTTCACCGTTTTTGCAGCGGCTGCTTTCTCTGCCGCCGCCACTTTGGCATCCACTGCTTTCTTCGCTGCTTCAGCCGCTTTGACGACCGCGGTCGCTGCTTTCACTTCTTCTTCGGCTTTGGCCTGTTCGGCTTTTTTCTGATCTGCTGTTTTGTCTGAGGCTTTCGTGATCTCATCCCGTTTTTTCGTCACTGCAGCCAGAGCCGCCTGTGCCTCAGTCAGTTTTTTGGTGACTTCTGCCTGCTCTTTTTTGGCTTCATCAACTAAAGCAGGATTGCGGCGATAAGAGACATCGACGGTGGACTGCAGATAGGTCGTATAAACACCAGGCTTGGCATTGTTATTGACAAACAGCTGAAACATCTCGTCCGCTTTGCCTTTAGCAATTGTTTTATTCTCAACAGTGATATTGCTGTTCTTGGGAATACCGTTCCAGGCGAGCGCAACTGCATTATCAAAGCCGGTTCGCTTCACCACTTTGACGGGAACCAGAATCTGGCGTCCCTGATTCACACTCACATCCGCGACATCCGCAACGACCTGATACGGTGCGACTTCATCAATTACAGATAATGCCAGCGAGCGTGCGATCCGTGAATCAGCACGCACATTATTCGCCGCGGGTCGCAGTACAGTGGCAGCCCGGGCGACGCGTTCCAGTTTTCCGGCATCCGCACCAGAGGTCCCCGTAATTTCAATTTCACCTGACCACGACTGAGCAGTTTCTTCTGCGGTCAGAATCATTTCTGCATTACTGTCACCACTGCCGATACTGGCAGCTTTACAGCTAACTCCGGGCGGCAGACCTTTGACGGACAGCTCGATCGTTTCATTAAAACCATCCTGTCTCAACGCCATGACGGCAATTTTGAAGCTGTCCCCTTTTCTCAGAGTGATTGCCGCTGGTGATCCCCCGGTATTGACGGCCTGTGGGTACAGCGGTAATGCCACCAGACGAAAATCCGGTTTGGGCTGTCGAATCACGGCTCGATATACCATTCGTGGATTACCACGGGTTTCGAACTGCAGATCACGCAACGTGACGCGATATTCGCCATCAGCGGGTGCTGTAAACAGGTAATAAGGATCGTCTGTCCGTGTATCAAATAACTTACCACTCAGATCGGCAAATACCGTTGTGGCACCAACATTGGCAAGCTGCTTAAAAGTCTCTTTGCCCTCTTTGTCCTTGATCACCTGTTCCACCACGATCACAGGATCGATGACGATCCCGTTACGCTGCCCAAATACTTCGATCGAATACTTTTCTTTTGCTTTCCCGGTAAAGCGAAACGAATCAACATCATTTTTCACTTCAAACTGCCCCACCAGTTCGCCTGGCAGGGTTAATTTTTCTTCTTTGGTCTGTTCGTCACGAACCACGTTCCCTTCGGCATAGTAGATTGTTACCGGATTGGAACTTCCAGCGGGTGTCGCCCAGACATAGGAGTAACCGTCTGCACTGACTTCATGTGGAAATCCCTGCTCGCCCATTTTCAAAGTAGTTGGTTTTGATGGCAATGTGATAAACACGTTGACTTCCTGCAGGGGCTCATCGCCGATACTCCAGTCCGAAATTTTTCCTCCCGGCAGGTTATAGCCATACAGGGTATAGCTGCCGGTTGTTCCCGGAGTTCCTGAGGGGGGCATAATGAATTCGATATGCGGCTTTTTATGAACACTCAACCGATAGACGTTATCAACGCCACCTGCATAAGTCAGGTCATGGACTTTGATCTTATAAGTGCCATCCAGAGGCAGTGTCAGATTGATGTAAGGATCGTTCCGAAAGGTATCGCGTTCACTGACCAGACGTCGCTGATCCGGGCCATATAATTCAACAATGGCGACAACAGGGGAATCAATGCGGGCAGCACGACAGTCAATGGAGACCTTGTCTCCCTTTTTGCCTGTGAATGAATAGTAGTCGACGTCGGTCGCACCGTTCAGCAAGGCATTCATTACCGAATCCATCACCATCGGCGTTGCCTGATCCTCTTTATTGTTGGGTTCGACTTCGGTTTTCTCAGCCAGATCTCCTACTACGAATGATCGGGGATTACTCAAACCATACAAGCCGTTCGCGCGGACATCATACACGCCGACGGGAACATCATTACCAATCGTTACCAGAAACGTGTTGGCGACAGGAACCTGTTTGCCGTTGCTCTGCTGCATTTTAGGAACGGCTTTGATATCCGGGTGACTGAACCACAGGGCATTCAGTTCATCCAGATCTTTCCCATTCGTCACCCGTACTTCAACAGTCTGGCCTTTCTGTCCTCCCGAAGGATTGACCGAATAGACAACTGTCTGAGGCAGTTGAGCGTGAAGCGACTGAATGTGGTTTGATAAAACCAATCCCAATCCTGCAGCAAGAAAACAAACAACCTTCGTGGATAAACGACGACGGTCAAAAAATCGCGTATGCATCATAATACTGCTACCAATTTTCTGGATGGAATTTTCTGGGAGGATTTCAGGAGGGAACCCGCAGTCAACACGTTTCATATCGGCCAAAACGCAATCAATACAGGTTATCTTAAGTTTATTGTAAAAAAGCCGACAACCATTGTCTAAACATAAAACAGTGGTCAGATTGAAATTAAGAGACTTTTATCGGAATTCATGATCACGGAAAATCGAGTTTCGCTGCGAACAGATGCCATCAGAAAACCGCGAAGGCACACTGATGACATCTGATGTTCGCTGCAATACATCTTAATGATTAAACAGGAATTCCTTGGTATTAATCAGAGCCCAGATGATATCTTCATAGGCAATCTGTGGCTTTTCTTTATGACGTTCAATATAGGACAGGGCAAATTTCATTTCCTGTTCCTGGGGAGCACGAGAATATACCCAGCGATACAGTTCCTGAACTTTTTCCTCGTTGGAACGTTTCGTGTCTTTCGCCAGCAAGGCGGCTCGACTCGATGCACCTGTAATCTTATCCTGAACTTCTTTACTGTTCAGCAGATGCAGGCTTTGTGCCAGGTTAGCGCTCTGGGAACGTTCACATTCACAGGCAGTATCCGCCTGTGGTTGCCCGAATACTTTGAGGAAGTAAGGAGCCGAAGTGGCATCCGTAATCTGAATGGCTTTCGTATCAGCGGGCAGACCTGAGAAACGCTGTGAGGAATTGGTCACCTGATGGAAGACATCATACAGCACTTCTGCAGTTAATCGCTTGGGATAATACCGCGAGAAGTTCTGCTTGTCTTTCAGGTTGTATTCGTTCGGCAGCGAACTGAGTTGATAGGCATTAGAACGGCAGATGGCACGCACCAGTTCCTTCAGATCGAATCCACTTTCCACAAAATGCTTGGACAGTCCTTCCAGCAACTCAGGGTTGGCAGGAGGATTGGTGGCACGCATGTCATCTTCGGGTTCGACAATGCCGCGACCGAAGAAGTGTTTCCAGTAACGGTTCACAACTGCTTTTGCAAAGAAAGGATTATCGGTTCGCGATAACCATTGCACTAAAGCTACACGGGGATCACGTTCGGGACTCAACTCCAGAGGCTGCATCCCCAGAGCCGTAGGCTTCAGGTTTTCGCCAGAGCGAATATTCTTCGCTGTCGCCATTCCCTCTTTATGAAAGATACGTTTATCACGGAAACCGCGTACCCCGATCGATCCTGCAGTTGGATCTTTGGTTCCGACCCGGCTGAAGAATGCGGCCAGTCCGTAGTAATCATCCTGGCTCCATTTTTCGAAGGGATGATGATGGCAGCGAGCACATTGAATACGGAGTCCCAGGAAGAGTTGTGCCGTGTCTTCCACCTGTTCTTCTACAGTATTAACTTCGCGGTACCAGACGACTGCCGGATTCTGGCGAAACTCGCCGGATGCAGACAGGATCTCGCCTACGAATTCGTTGTAGGGTTTGTTCTCGTACAGACTGTCCCAGATCCACTGATAGAAGGCATTCGTACCGGCAATATCCACAGGCTGCAGCTTTTTATTTCGCAACACCATATTCCATTTGTTGGCAAAATAATCAGCATAAGCGGGGCTGTCGATGAGTTTATCAATCAACTTGTCTCGCTTGGCAGGATCTTTATCTGCCAGGAAGGTTTTGACTTCTTCTTCAGTCGGTGTCGTTCCAGTAATGTCGATGTAAACACGTCGCATGAACGTGGCATCGCTGGAAACCGGTGAGGGAGGAATCCCCAGAACTTTCAGTTTGTTGAAGACGGCTTCATCAATCAGATTGCGTGATTCGGGAAGAGACGCAATTTCGACTCCCAGGGGAATTGTGGCACGGAACGTGGCAACCTGCCCCTGATAACGGGCCATGATGGCAACTTCACCAGACAGGGTCAGCGTTTTGACCAGACCGGTTTTATTGACTTCGGCCATTTCCGTATCGTTGGCTTCAAACAGAGCCATCCGGGTGACGTCTTCAGTCGAACCGTCGGAGTAAGTTGCGATGACAGAAATCTGCTGTTCAGCTTCCTGGTTCATGGTACGGGTAGGAGGATAACATTCGATGGCGACAACCTTGCGATCATTCTCGCTTCCATAAGGCATCCCCTGCTCAATCCAGCGATACAGTAATCGATACTCGTATGAATCGGGTTTAATCAGTTTTCCGCCACCATGAGGTGTGACTCCGGTCCCCTTCATCAACAACAGGCTTTCCGCCGGTGAGGAAGGAAACAGGCGACGTCCGCGGCCTTCTTTGACCAGAAACTCATAATCGTCTCCGGGGTAGAAACCCAGCAACGACAGTTTAAAACCATTCTGCCCGCTGGCTTTGCCATGACAGCCACCGCTGTTACAGGTCAGCTTGGTAAAGATTGGTACAACCTGATTTTTAAAGTTGATTGCTTCCGGAGTCGAGATTCCCTGCACAGCGACCGGAATGGAAACAGACTTGCCATTCTTCGCTGTCACGGTCAATGTCGTTTGACCATCCTTCAACGGAGCCAGATAACCATCGCTGGAAATGGAAGCGATACTCTGATCGGCGACAGCATACACAACATCACGAGTTACGTCGTGCTGCTTACCATTGGCGAGCACCCCTGTCACCACGACCTGCTGCCGGGAATCAGGTCCTCTCAATTGAAGAATTTCTTTCCCGCCTGGCTGAGGCCCCACCTGGATTTCCTTGAAATCGACAGGAGCGACTGCTGCAGGTGCAGCCTCCACTATCCTAACCGCATTTCCAGAGAAGAGTGATAGAGTCAACGCTCCACACAACATAAGGACCTGGGGTGTCCGAGAGCCATTAATTCGGAAATCCATACGTCAACTCCTATGAAACTGATTCGTTCTTAACTTATGGTCTGGCAGCGATCAGGTTTGGCGCGTTATCACGCAGACCGTTAAAAGTATGATGTTTGTAAGACGCTTGTTGTTGGCTGGTATTTACAGGAAAGTTTTTCAGGTAAGTTAACCACTCAAAGTCTGCTGAGCAGTTCTATTTTGCGGGTCAGGAAAAAGCGATTAAGTAAAAAGTACTTTTCCTAAGATATTCAATGTATCAAAGAATATTTAATTGTCAACGTTTTAACATATCATCTGAATGTTTTATGTTTTTTTGTCCACTGAACCAGAAAACCGGCAGAGCCCGATACCCTGTAGAACACTTCAGCTGTCATATCCGATAAAGCCGGCAGAACCCATGATACCCTGAGATTTCATAGATTGTCCGCTGTAACAGAAAGCCTGTAAAACAGCATGACTGGTATTTATTTTCCAGGTAATCACTCTGTTCTTTTAAAATCGGGATTTCTTTGATTGCCAGTCCAACTCACTTCTATAGAATAAAGTTAGCATAGATTTTCCGCCGGGAACGGCCTGCTGGAAAATTTTCTAGTATTCGTTTTATCTAATATCCAGGTGGCTTCAAATCGTACCAATGTCTGATCCTGCTCACGCTGACTCGACCATCCCCAACATTCAATGCGTCTTCGAACAATTACGGGCGGGCAAGCCGGTCATTGTGACTGACTCCAGCGAACGGGAAAATGAAGGCGATTTTATTGTCGCAGCCGAGGCCATTACACCGGAAATCGTTCAATTTCTGCTTCGCTACGGGAGTGGTGAACTCTGTGTTTCACTGCCGGAAGAAGTGGCAGACCGACTGCAATTGAACCCGATTGTCGGCCCGGAAGAAAACACCGCCCCCAATCAGACCCAGTTTCTGATCCCCATCGATCATAAAGACAGTGGCAGCGGAGTCAGTGCGGAATGCCGTGCGATTACCATTCGCGCCCTGAGCGACGAACATGCCCAGGCAAAAGACTTTGTCCGCCCGGGACATATCCATCCACTTCTGGCCAAACAGGGTGGTATATTACGTCGCGCCGGACATACCGAAGCGACCGGCGATCTGCTGCAGATGGCTGGTTTAAAACCGGTCGGCGTGCTGATTGAAATTCTCAGCCAGAAAGGCTTCGGCATGGCCGACGCCCAGGAGTTGCGGGAAATTTCCGAGCAGTTCGACATTCCGATTATTTCAACAGCCGAAGTCATTCGACATCGCTATATCAGTGAAAAGCTGGTTCACCGGGAAGTTGAAGTCCCCATTAACACCAAAAACTATGGCACTGTCCAGGTCATTGGCTATTCCGTAGAGCACGAAAGCCAGCAACCGGTCGCCCTGGTCTGGGGTGACCTCCATTCCGTGGAAGCCCCCCTGGTACGCATGCATTCATCCTGCTTTACAGGCGATCTGCTGGATTCTTTGCGTTGTGATTGTGGCGACCAGCTGCATATGGCCATGTCAGCCATCAATCAGGCAGGTGCAGGAGCCGTCGTTTATCTGCCTCAGGAAGGTCGCGGGATCGGTCTCATTCCCAAACTCAAAGCTTATGTTCTGCAGGACCAGGGATACGATACGGTCGAAGCCAACATCCAGCTGGGATTCAAAGCGGACAGCCGGGACTTCACCGTAGGCGTTCAGATTCTGAAAGATCTGGGGCTGACGAAAGTCCGTCTGCTGACCAACAATCCCAAGAAAACCGATTCCGACGTCTACACGGGCTTCAACCTCGAAGTCGTCGAACAGGTGCCCATTGTTGCCCCGCCCCATAAAGATCGGGAATTCTACCTGCAAACCAAACGCGATAAGATGGGACACATCCTGCCCACTACCCCTGCAGACTGAGACTCGATCACTGATTGAATCGCTGAGCCGAGAGAAACTCAATCGGTAATGCGGTTCTACCAGTCGTAGCCAGGTCAGCCAGAATTTCCCCCATCACGGAGGCAAATTTGAATCCGTGCCCCGAAAACCCGGCGCCATACACAACCCGCTGATTCGCAGGATGCTGATCAACGATGAAATGCCCATCGGGAGTCCCCGTATACATACAGACGGTGTGCCGCATCGGCTGTGGGTCCAATGCAGGCATCACCGCCTCCACAAATCGAGAAACGCGGTGCACATCATTCTCATGCAATGACCGATCCACATCAGCAGGATCACTGACGGTTTCACCTCCGGTATGCTCAGCTAGTTTGACAGAAGCTCCCTCCAGTGAAGGCAATCCGTAGAATTCTCCCTCAGGCATGTCAAAAAAGAAACTCCCACGACCGGCATCCAGATTATAAACCGGCTCACGAACCGGGTTCCAGAACAACACTTTCCGTACGACTTCCAGTGGTAATTGCAACTCGCTCAGGCAGCCACTGCTCCAGGCCCCTGTCGTTACAATCAATGAGGAAGCAGTAATCTTTTGACGATCTGTTTTGACCTCGACTGATCGTTCACTGACTTTCACTCCCAGAATCTGTTCATTGAGACAAACTGTCGCGCCTTGTGCCTGCGCACACTCCAGGTGAGTCTGAACACACTGTTCCACATGCAGAAAGCCTGCCTCCGGTTCATGTGTCACTTCAAAGCCGTCTGGAATACGAAACCCGGGAAATCGCTCGACTGCATCCGCGGGAGACACACTTTCCACTTCCACTCCATAGAGTTCCTCAGCCAGATGCACTCCTCGGATTACGGCTCCGTCAGAAGGCCCTGCTACCATCAGACCACATTGGTTAAACAGTGTTTTACCTGTGGTCTGCTCCAGATCGTGCCACAGCTCGTAAGCACGCTGCAGCAGTGGAATATAATTCGGGTGCTCAAAGTAAGCCTTGCGTATGATGCGTGTCTCACCATGAGAACTGCCCCGGTCATGCGCCGCGCCAAACTGTTCAATGCCCAGAACATTCAAACCACGTTTTGAAAGATGGTAAAGCGCACTGCTGCCCATCCCCCCCAGCCCCAGTACCAGATAATCAACATGCTGTGTCATGAATGTGCAGCGATCTATTTAAAGAATCAGTTTCCGCAACAGACCGTGATTATTGATCGCAAAGACTTCCAGCGTCAATCTTGTTTTCAGAACGCTCAGTCTCTGCGCATAAAATTACCGGGTGTTCAAGAAATGACAGTCAACCTACCCCACATACACACTGACCATCAAATTGGAACACCCGGTAATTAATCACTTCACAGAAAACCATCATAGTTTGATCATTTTCTGTTCTAATAGACCTGTCACAACATCACGCGGCTTGCCACTTCACGGAACAACCCAAACAAGCCGGAGCTGTCGCAGCAGAATCTGTTAACGTCGTACTCCTTCCTCACCGCACACGCGTACTCAGCACTGACAGCCCGCCCGAATTCCAATCAGGTCGATTGAAAAATCCCCCCCTGGGCTACTCTGCCGTCAGCAGCAGTTGTCTCACACTTTTCTCTAGCAGACCAGTCGGGCTGCTTCGACTACCGATAAAGTTGCTCGGATGCCGGCTTCAGACAGAACCTCGCCGTCCTGATCCTTTCCCAGCCCTTTGATCACCGGTTGTTTTTCCATGTCTTCTTCTTCCTCGAACAATTCAGCCCGGACGACTCGCAGTTCATCCGGTGCATCAATGCCGATTTTGATGGAACCTTTCCCCGTCCGAATCACTTTTACAAGAATGTCATCACCAATTCGGATTCCCTCAGCCAACTTCCGTGTCAAAACCAGCATCGTTGTCACTCCTTTTATCGTTAATAAATCTCATTTCAGATTTGATCTTTGGTTTACCTTACTGCAATCCAGCCTGTCCACAGGTGATTGCCCTGTCTGATCAATGGTATTTGCGATTTGTGTGCCAATGTCAGATCTTCCCCAGGCCATTTCCCGCAAGACATTTCCTCATAAAGACTTAAAATTATTCTCTTTTTCGAGCGATCATTTCGCGCGGGTTCGTTTTTTCAAAAAACTGTCCCCAATAGTACAATTTGCAATCCTCTGAAATCAGATTGAGAACACATTTTTCAAGTTTTCCGGCTGGGGCAATCGATAAGTCAGTGGCTTCGGTTGCATTCTCAGGCGGGGAAAATATACTATTGGGTTCCTCAGCTGGCCGAATCTGTTAATCTGCGGTCACTTTACGTCAATTGAAATCAGCAAATGCTGACCTTTTCAAAACCCACTAGATAGTTAAAGAGTATACAAATGGGTCAGAAGTGTGATGCCTGTGGCAAGACTCCTGTAGTTGGTAATCGAGTTCGTCAGCGCGGTAAATACAAATACCTCGGTGGTAACGGACGTCAGACAACCGGCGTTTCCAAGCGCGTCTTCCGTCCCAACCTGCAGAAAATTCGGGTTCAGGATGGTGGCAGTGTGGTCACCCAGCGAGTTTGCACGCAGTGCATTCGCTCCGGTAAAATCACCAAAGCCGTTGCTAAAAAACCGTTTACGCTACCTGCCAGCTAATACAGACTCCTGCTCTCGAGTAGATCGACCATGAGCACTCAACTTACTCAGGACGAAGTTCTGAAAGTCGCTTCACTCTCCAGGCTGAAGCTTTCCGAAACGGAAGTGACCGCCTTGGGAGAACAGATGGGGTCCGTGCTGAAATATATAGCCATGCTGGACGAGCTGGATACAGCTGATATTGAACCTATGGCTCATGCAATTGAGATTTCGAATGTCTTTCGGGACGATCAACTGCAGGAAAGTCTCCCCCGAGAACAGGCGCTGTCCAATGCTCCCCAGACAGACGGGAATTATTTCCTTGTTCCCGCGATTCTGTAATTGACCGGCGTCTTTATCCTTGAGCACATAAAAGCAATAATCCAAGGCCCGGCTTGCTGACAAGTCGGGCCTTTAAAACTTATATGGAGACTCGACAGTCCATGTCTATTACTTCAGCCACCGCCAGTGAACTGCTGGCGAAAATGAATGCCGGAGAAGTCAGCAGCGAAGAGATTACCGCAGCCTGCCTGCAGGAAATCGCCCGTCGAGACGACAGCATCAATGCCTTTCTTTCGTTACAGGGAGAAACGGCACTGGAAACGGCTCGCGCAGTCGACCGGAAACGGAAAGCCGGCGAACCCCTGGGAAAACTGGCAGGCATTCCGGTTGCCCTCAAAGATAACATCTGTGCCAAAGGTGCTACCACCACCTGTGCCAGCAAAATGCTGGAAGCATTCACTCCCCCTTATGATGCCCATATCGTCGAACAGCTCAGAGCAGCAGACGCGGTCCTGATCGGCAAAACCAACCTCGACGAATTCGCCATGGGTTCATCAACCGAGAATTCCGCTTTCAAAACAACTGCGAACCCGTGGAACACGAAGTGTGCCGCCGGGGGGTCCAGTGGTGGCTCCGCTGCCGCCGTCTCCGCCGGTTTTGCCCCTCTCTCACTGGGCAGCGATACCGGTGGATCCATCAGACAGCCAGCAAGCTTTTGTGGAGTTGTCGGACTGAAACCAACCTACGGACGCGTGTCACGCTACGGACTGGTCGCCTTCGCCAGCTCACTCGATCAGATTGGCCCCTTCGCTCGTGACGTGACGGATGCCGCCCTGCTGCTGGAAACCATCGCCGGTAAAGACCAGCGTGACACCACCAGCCTGGACGCAGACGTTCCCTCTTACACAAAGAATCTGGAACAGCCACTGAAAAACTTGAAAGTCGGCTATATCGAACATCTGCACGAAGAGGGCCTGCACGAAGATGTGAAAGCAGCCACGCAACAGGCACTCGAGGTTTACAAATCGCTGGGCGCGGAACTGATCCCTGTAGAACTCCCGCATGCCAAGTACTGTGTCGCCACCTATTACATCATTGCCCCGTCTGAAGCCTCCAGTAATCTGGCCCGCTACGATGGCGTACATTACGGTCATCGTGCGAAACAGTTTGACAACATGATCGACATGTACGCTGCCAGTCGTGGTGAAGCGTTCGGCGATGAAGTCAAACGCCGTATCATGCTGGGGACCTATGCTCTCTCTTCCGGCTACTATGATGCGTACTACCTTAAAGCACTCAAAGTCAGGCGACTGATTCGCAATGACTTCGAACAGGCGTTTCAGAAAGTGGATATTATCGCCTCACCCGTCACCCCCACTCCGGCGTTTGAGATTGGCGAACTGGTGGACGATCCACTGGCGATGTACCTGGCTGACATTTTTACAACCAGCGCGAACCTGTCAGGTATCCCTGGCGTATCGATTCCCGCGGGCATGAGTCAGAATCAGCTCCCGATAGGTCTGCAGTTACTCGCACCGCCGCTGGAAGAAGCGCGACTGCTGCGTGCCGCCCGGATGTTTGAACGGGAAACAGACTGGCATTTGAAGCGTCCTGAATAGCCGACACGAAGCCAATCCTGACATAGAAGATTAAAACCAGATACTTTAGATACTGAATAAAGGGTAGCGTGACAGCATGGACTATACGGTCATTATCGGTCTTGAAGTCCACGTACAGTTACAGACCAGAACCAAGCTTTTCTGTGGCTGTTCAACGAAATTCAACCCGGATCATCCCAATACACAGACCTGTCCAGTCTGCCTGGGATTGCCTGGCGCACTTCCGGTTTTAAATCGGGAAGCCTTTCACCTGGGTATGAAAACCGGCCTGGCAATCAACTGCGAAATCCCCTCGTTTACCAAATGGGACCGCAAGCAGTACTACTACCCGGACCTCCCTAAAGCATATCAGATCAGCCAGTATGACCTGCCCATGAGTCAGAATGGATGGCTGGAAATTGAAATTGATCCGGAAACCCGTGAAACCAAAAAAGTCGGAATCATCCGGGCTCACCTGGAAGAAGACGCCGGCAAAAACAGCCACGATGAATCAGGACGGGGACAGGACAGTAAAGTCGACCTCAACCGCTGTGGCACCCCGCTGATCGAAATTGTTTCCGAGCCAGACCTGCGCTCCGCCCAGGAAGCCCGTAAGTACCTGGAAGAGCTGAAGCTGCTACTGACCTACATTGATGTTTCCGACTGCAACATGCAGGAAGGCAGCCTGCGTTGTGACGCGAACGTCAACCTGCATATTCACCAGGAAAACGGAGAGTCCATCCCCACTCCGATTGTAGAGATCAAAAACCTCAACAGCTTCCGCGGCGTTGAACAGGCGATTGAATTTGAAGTCAAACGCCAGTGGGAAGCGTGGCAGGAAACGAAACTGAGCCTGCATGATGTTCCCAAAGAAACGCGTGGCTGGGATGCCGACCGGGGAATTACACTGGAACAACGAGGCAAAGAAGAAGCGGCCGACTATCGCTACTTCCCGGACCCCGACCTGGCACCGGTAACTGTCACCGACGCAGAGCGGGATAAAGTAAGCGGTGAACTCTGCGAACGACCGGCGCTCCGTCGAAATCGTCTGGAAAAAGAATTCCAGCTGTCTGCCTATGATGCAGCCGTGATCATCGACCAGGGCCTGGCATTTGCAGACTACTTTGAACAAGTTGCCAAAGGCTGCCAGAACGGGAAACAGGCGGCCAACTGGGTCACCCAGGATGTATTGAGAGAACTGAAAGAGGGTGGACTGGAAATCACCGCCTTTTCCATTAAGCCGGACGTGCTGGCTGCTTTACTTGAGAAAGTGGAAAGCAGTGAAATTACCACGAAAAGTGCCCGCACCGTTTTTCAGGAACTATTGAAGCCTGAAGATGCTGTCCCCGGCGTGGAATCAATTCAGTCCATCATTGAAGCCAAGGGACTGGCCATGGTTTCTGATACCGGCGCACTGGAAGCTGCGGTTCAGGCAGTCGTGGCAAAGAACGAGAAAGCGGTCGCCGATTTCCAGAGCGGTAAACAGGCGGCCGTTGGGGCGTTAATTGGGCAGGTCATGCGGGAAGTCAAAGGCGCTGATCCGAAAGTAGTGCGGGAGCTCCTGATTGAAAAGATGAGTTAAGCAACTCCCGGAATCATAGCCTTGCAATTTCACACAAGAAGGCTCAGCAAAGACAGGATGCGTTATCCTGGCCTATTTTGATCCGGTCCGGTTAAAAAATACCCAGTTCATCACGTGCGTCATCAGTCATTAACTCGGGTGACCATGGGGGCGACATGGTCAGCTGAATGCTGGCTTCATCCACGTCATCCAAACGCTCTAATGCCATCTTCGCCTGCGTGATGATCTGAGGCCCGGCAGGACAGGCAGGGCTGGTTAATGTCATCGAAACATTGACCTTGGCCTGATTCTCTTCAGATCGCTTGACATCATACACCAGTCCCAGATCCACAATATTGATATTCAATTCCGGATCAATAACCTGCTTCAGCGCATCAACCAGAGACTCGTCGCCTCCGACTCCTCGAAAGGCAGAAAATACGGGCAACTGTTCTTCCGTCTTGTCCTGATCTTCTCCAGTCTGCTTATTGATTTCGTCTGACATAATCCTTATTCCCTTTATATTGTGATGCACCTAAACATCCATTTAATATAATATCGATGATAGCACTTAAAAATATGATTATTAGAAAACGGCCCCTAGAGCCGCTCGATTCGGTTAAACCCGGTTCATATCATGAATGCCGTCAATTTAATGACGAACGAATATTTTCTGGCCTCTGACTTCCACTTCAAACGTCTGAATTGGCTTGGTGGCAGGCATACAGAGCGCTTTTCCGGTCACAAGATCGAAACGCGCTCCGTGGCGGGGACAGATAATCGCACCTTCTTCGATGCATCCATTGGTCAATGGTTGTCCATCATGGGTGCATACATCTTCAATCGCCAGAAACTGATCTTGAATACGAATCAGGAGAGCAGGTGTATCGCCAAGAAACACCTCCAGCCGATCTGCGTCGCCAAAATCATTGATTGATGCAATCTCTTCGAAGTCAGGCATATTCTGTGTACTATATAATTGTCTGTGATCAGCAGAATACTACCGACCAAATCCTAATTTTTTGATAATGGCCTGATTTAGAGTCTCACGCACCACCTCGACCGGGATCCGGTCAAATACGGTCTGAAAGAAACCTTCTACAATCATATGCATCGCTTCATATTCTGATATACCCCGCGACATACAGTAAAAGATCTGCTCTTCGTCCACGCGACCTGCGGTGGCTCCGTGAGTGCAGCGAACATCGTCGGCTTCAATTTCCAGGCCGGGAATGGCATCACCACGACAGGTTGGCGAGAGCATGAGTGAATCATTACGCTGGTAGCCATTGGTCTGCTGACCTTCCGGTTCAACCCGGATCATTCCTCGCCAGATAGCCCGTGAATGATCGCGAAGCACCTGTTTATACAGGAGATCGGATCGGGTTTCAGGAGCATTATGAGCCTGTTTTGTGTAAAAAGAGTGAATCTGCTGATCGGTAGAGAAAGTCACGCCATTGACTTCTGCTTCTGCTCCCCGACCATCCAGCACCACATCCTGATGGATATGAGCCAGTTTGGCGCCGATCCCACCAACGGTCCATTGCAGGAAGCCGTTATTCTCAACTCGACCGGCCTGATGGGCAATGTGCCAGACTTTATGATTCCAGTTCTGCAGCTGGACATATCGCAGCCGGGCCTCTTTGGCCAGGATCAACTCGACAGCCCCGGAGTGCAGGCCCAGATTGTCTTCGGACGTCGAAGCCGTTTCTTCCAGTAGTGTAGCCGAGGCACCCTCTTCCAGAATCACCAGTGTGTGACTGAAGTCGGCAGCCTTTTCGGCCTGTAGCGTAATCAGGCTATGCAGAGGGGCATCCACAACAACATTGCGAGGCACGTATAAAAAAGTACCTCCTGTCCAGAACGCAGCATGCCATGCTGAGAACCGGTCTGTATTACTGTCAACGGCCCTGGTCATGAAATACTTCTGAACCAGATCGCTGTGTTCGCGTGCGACTGACGCCAGATCGCCGAAGATAACTCCTTTGGCAGTCAGCTCATCCGAAAGTTCACTTGAGATCAGCTGGCCATCCACATGCGTAACATGCCCGGCAAATTCAGCCTGCTCTTTCAACAGCGTGGATGCCTGCTGTGTCTCCGCCGACTCTAATCCGGAGCTCAACTGAAACCGATCAGGCCTGAGTGCCCGTAAATCCACTCGACGATACTCTTCCGGATCCAGTTGAGTTTCCAGAAGTTCCGAGTATCGCTTGAAGGCCTGACGTCGCGATTCTGTCACCCAGGCGGGTTCGTCTCGGGTCGCCAGAAATGCCTCGAAAGCGGCTTCACTAAATCCAGCCGGGATGTCAGCAGAGGTATTAACGGATGAAGTACTCATACTATTGTCTGTTATGCTTTCAGTAACGATTTAGAAGAACTTCAAACCCGTTCAATGAGCTGAAGTCTGCTTACTCAAATTTGAATGATAATGCTTCTCAGTTTCCGCTCGCTGGATTAACCAATGGAGCCTTCCATCTGAAGTTCAATCAGGCGATTCATTTCGACGGCATATTCCATCGGCAGTTCTTTTACCAGAGGCTCAATGAAACCTGTGACAATCATCGAAGACGCTTCAGCTTCTGTCAGTCCGCGACTCATCAGATAAAACAACTGCTCTTCACCGATTTTGGAAACGCTGGCTTCGTGTTCGATCGCCACATCGTTGTCTTCAATTTCGATATAAGGGTAGGTATCACTGCGACTCTCCGGATCCAGCAGCAAGGCATCGCAGACCACATTGGATTTACAGCCATGTGCTTCCGGATCCACTTTCACCAGTCCGCGATAGCTGGACCGTCCGCCATCTTTGGAGATACTCTTGGAAATAATCCGGCTTGAAGTATTCGGAGCACAATGCACCATCTTGGCGCCGGCATCCTGGTGCTGCCCCTTACCTGCGAAGGCGATCGAAAGGGTTTCGCCACGGGCACCTTCGCCCATCAGAAAGATGGCGGGATACTTCATGGTCAGCTTGGAACCCAGGTTACCGTCAACCCATTCCATCAGGGAATTTTCGTAGGCATGCGCCCGCTTGGTAACCAGGTTATAAACGTTGTTTGACCAGTTCTGAATGGTCGTGTATCGGAACCGGCCGCCCTTCTTGACGATGATCTCAACGACGGCTGAGTGCAGACTGTTTGAGCTGTAAGTCGGAGCCGTACAACCTTCCACATAATGGCAGGAAGCACCTTCATCGACGATGACCAGGGTCCGCTCAAACTGGCCCATATTTTCCGAGTTGATGCGGAAATAAGCCTGCAGTGGAAATTCAATATGAACACCGGGAGGCACATACACGAATGAGCCACCAGACCAGACGGCCGAGTTCAAAGCAGCAAATTTGTTATCATCGGGAGGAATAATTTTACCGAAATACTCCCGGAACAATTCGGGGTGTTCCTTCAGAGCCGAGTCCGTATCGGTAAACAGAACTCCCTGTTTGGCCAGATCTTCCTGCAGGCTGCCGTAAACCACTTCAGATTCATACTGTGCTTTTACACCAGAGAGAAATTTCTTCTCGGCTTCGGGGATCCCCAGACGATCATAAGTCTTACGAATATCATCAGGAACATCTTCCCAACTTCGTTCCTGCCCTTCAGAAGCGCGCACGAAATAATGGATATCCTGGTAATTGATCTCATTCAGATTCCCGCCCCATTGCGGGGTTGGTTTCTGCTCAAAAATCTCAAAGGATTTCAAACGAAAGTCACGCATCCAGGCGGGCTCATTTTTCATCTCTGAGATCTGGGCCACCACTGCGGCATTCAAGCCTTTTTGACCGGTAAATACGTACTTATCGGTGGGGTCATGAAATCCGTATTGATATTCTCCGATATCAACGTTTTCATTTTCGGAATTTGTATCCAACTTAGTAGACATTTCAGATTCTCCCACTCTGTATTAAAACCATTCCAAAAGGAAGTGGCGTAACTGCTTCAATTGATCGTAATTCGTAACGAATATTTTTTGTCGTTCTTTCGCAGAGCCTGCAGGTCAGACGGCTTCGACAACTTCTTCTGCTGCCGCATCTGGATGACGTTCCCGCACGCTGGAGTAGCCATGTTCGTGAAGTTCCGCGGCCAGGCTGGCATCTCCCGTTTCGACAATACGGCCAGCCAACATTACATGTGTAAACTGCGGCTGATTGAATTCCAGTAACCGCTCATGGTGAGTGATGATCAGCACTCCCATTTCAGGACCGGTCAGACGGTTCAGACCTTCACTGACGACCTTGACGGCGTCACTGTCCAGACCACTGTCAGTCTCATCCAATACGGCAAACTTGGGCTTAAGCATGGCCAGTTGCAGAATTTCCATCCGCTTCTTTTCACCGCCGGAAAAACCATCATTCAGGTAACGACGTGCCATTTCCAGATCCATACCCAGTTCACTCATCTGATCCCGGAGCTCTTTGCGGAACTCACGCATCGGAATCAGTTTTTCGCCTTCCTTACGATCCGGATTGCGAACATTGGACATCGCATGCCGCAGAAAGTCCGCGACTTTGACACCCGGAATCACAACTGGATACTGGAATGCGAGAAACAATCCGAGGCGGGCCCGTTCATTGGGATCAAGTTCTGAAATATCGGTGCCATCGATTTCCACTTTACCTTTGGTAATTTCATAGCTCGGGTGACCGGCCATCGCATAGGCCAGCGTACTTTTCCCTGAACCATTGGGCCCCATCAGAGCATGTACTTCGCCCTGCTTAATTTCCAGGTTGACTCCTTTTAAAATCGGAGTTCCAGAAACAGATACATGTAAATCAGAAATTTTCAACAAACTCATTTTCGTATTTCACCCTGTCATCCGGAGTTCTGAACGCATTCAGAAACAGCAAATAAATTAAAATCAGACTTAACTGATATGTGCTTCGAACTCACAGCAGTGATGCCCATCCAGACAACACTCTGAGAGATTCATTTTGGTACCTAAAACTCGCTCGAAAACCCTCTGTTCCAGCTCACAAATCGAGGCATCACCACTGGCAATGTCATGGTAAGGGCAATTATGCTCCCGCAAAATCGGAAGGGGCCCCGTATGATCCAGCTCGACGACAAAGCCACGCTCTTCCAACGCCTGCTTTAACTGTTCCATTCGCCCCTGGAGCGAAGGCGCATCTACATTTCTTCCATACTGCTGAACCAGAGCGGTTTGAATCCGCGCTGCCAGTCGACAGCGCAAATCTTCATCATCAATCCCTTTCAGTTCTTCCCAGAGAATATTTGCCAGCTCGGCGTAATTATCCCCGAGCAATCGCATCCCCAGACTTGTTACGGAATAGGTATAGTGAGGACGACCTCGCCCCTCCTTCACCTGAGTCCGTTCAATCAGTTCCAGACCCTGCAAACGAACCAGACGCTGTCGGACTGCCGTCGCGGTTACGCCTTCCTGTTCACAAATCTCGTGAATCGTTGCTGACTTAAGGCGATTGAGCCCCAGCAGAAAACTACGGTCATTTTCATCAATCGAAACACGCATGAATCGTTTTCTATCCGCAATGAAAAAAGGAACTGATGACCTGTAAAGAGAGTGATTTGAAGCATCAGAATCACCATACACTCAATTCTCTTTATACCAGCATCCTAGGCAGATCGGCTATTTTTGACAACCAATATTGTCAAAAATCAATAATTGAGATTCAGTTTCAAAAGTCGGGAACTTTTTGAGGCTTTTTCAAGATACGTCTTGGAACGTAAATCTTTATTTGATAGTCTCATACAACGATTATGAGAACGGCGAGACAAGGAGCGCTCACGGGATGTATTTTGATTATCTCTAAACCTGCCCTGAAAACCAACCCAGGCCAATTACAAAATTAAGGAAAAGCAGTAACAGACCGTGCTTTTTTTCGCTTTGGACACTGTAAACAAACTTAATTTCAGTTTGATCTGAATCCGCGGCTACTGTTAACTGCAAATGGGAATAGACTCTTATGAAATTCGACCGGCCCTCAATCTCGAACGCAATACGCTCCAGCATGGCGGCACTCCTGATTTTTTCGATCCTCTTCTCAGCGGCTTCGCCCCTGCAGGCATATCAGGACAACCCGGCGCCGGAATCGGCGACCGAAGCGAATGCCCCTTCAACAAAGGCTGAATCCAATTCCGGACTGGCTCGTTTTGAACGAGGTGTTGATCAGTTGTTTGGTATATTTAACGGATATGTGGCAACCGTCTTCTTTTTCCCGATTCCGCTGAACTCGCACCAATATCATTCCGGCGGTGGAGTTCCTCTCGCCGTACTCTGGCTGGTTATAGGGGCGACCTACTTCACCTTCCGAATGAATTTCATCAATCTGCGCGCTTTTAAACACTCGATTTTACTAGTCATGGGGAAATACGATGATCCAGAGGACGAAGGTGAAGTCACACACTTTCAGGCACTGACAGCCGCCTTGTCTGCTACTGTTGGCTTGGGAAACATTGCCGGCGTCGCAATAGCGATTGCCACCGGCGGTCCGGGAGCCATGTTCTGGATGATGCTGGCTGGACTGCTGGGCATGACATCCAAGTTTGCCGAATGTACTCTGGCACAAATTTACCGCCGCATTAACCCGGATGGTCGTGTGATGGGAGGACCGATGTGTTATCTCTCGGTCGGTCTACAAGACCAGTTCCCTGGTAATTCCTTTATGAAAGGGCTGGGAAAAACACTTGCCGTTTTCTTTGCGATATTATGCATCGGCGGCTCACTGGCAGGAGGCAATTCGTTTCAGGTCAAACAATCCCTGGGTGCTGTTGCTGAGACGATCCCGATACTGAAAGATAACAACCTGGAGTGGGTTTATGGTATTGTGATGGCATTTTTCGTGGGGATCGTCATTATCGGCGGGATTCGCAGCATCGCCCGTACCACAGAAAAAATTGTGCCGCTGATGTGCGGCATCTACATCCTGGCATGCCTGGCAATTATCATAATGCAGGTTGAACAGATACCCGCCTGTTTCAAGGCGATCTGGGATGGTGCTTTCAGCGACAATGCGATGTATGGCGGCTTCCTGGGCGTGTTGATCATTGGATTCAAGCGGGCCGCGTTCTCAAACGAAGCGGGAGTCGGCTCCGCAGCCATTGCCCACTCAGCCGCGAAAACAAAATATCCGGTCAGGGAAGGTATCGTCGCATCGCTGGGCCCGTTTGTCGATACGATCATGATCTGTACCATGACCGCACTCGTGATGATTATTACGGGCGCTTACAATGACCCTCAATACGCAGACCTGATTAAGTCTGATAATGGAGCCGCTCTGACTTCAGCGGCCATGAATTCTCAGATCCCCTACTTTAATTATGTGTTATCAGTTTCCGTGATCCTGTTTGCCTATTCAACGATGATCTCCTGGTCCTACTATGGCGAACGTTGCTGGGCGTTTCTGTTTGGTGACAGCGCGAAAATTTCACTGGCCTACCGTATCCTGTTTCTTATCTTTGTGGTGCTAGGCTCGGTCGTTTCAGCAACCAATATTCTTGACTTTGGTGATTTAATGATTTTGGGTATGGCATTTCCCAACATCCTGGGAGTCCTGCTCCTATCCAACCGGGTCAAGCGGGAACTGGATGGCTACTGGAGCCGGTATAAGTCAGGAGAGTTTGATAACACAACCTCTGCCTCTGAAGGCAAATGAGCGTCCAATTTCTGATACCGTTCTGAGATTACCGCTGTCTGCACCAGTCTCATGATTATAAAATACAGACAGTTGTTATCCTTCACTCTCATTCATTAATGAAAGCACTGGGTTATGAGTTACTTCACCGGAAAAAACATCCTGGTTCCCGTTGATTTTTCTGAAAGCTCACTGGAAGCCATCAAAAAGGCTATCCAAATTTCAGAAGACGCTGCAACGGTAACAGTCGTGCATGTAATGGTACCACTTGATCTGGTTTCACCGGGTGTGCTTTTTGGAGGGCTGACCGATGAAAAACGGACAGAACACGTGAATAAACTGGCCAAATCAGAATTTGCCAAACACCAGATTGAAGGCGTGACCTTCGAAACGCTGGTCGGCGACCCCGGAATTAAAATTGCGGACTATGCGAAGGACCATGCCACCGATCTCATCGTGATTCCATCGCACGGTTATACCGGCATCACCAGGCTGGCCCTTGGTTCTGTCGCGGAACGGGTTCTCAGGCACGCCCCCTGCCCGACGCTGGTACTCAGGCAACCAAAACCATAATCATCCAGATCAGGGTTGATCGGGCTTTTGCTGTGCAACAGGTTCCTTGGGTTGTGCTGCCGGTTCGGGAGCAAGCACTTCCACAACCAGCTTGCGGAAATGAATTTCAGATCCTTCACTCTGCAAAGCAATCGCCCCTTTGCTTGGGTCACAGCCGGTGACTTCCCCCAGCTTGGCTCCGTTAATCATTACGGAAATATTTCCGGATCGGCAAGTCAGTACGCATTGATGCCATTTTCCGACTGGTAAATCCAGAGGCATGGTCGGGGAAAGTTTATTGGCAGATTTAGCACCACTTCCGGGCGTGGGAAAAACATAACCAGCCTCGGGACGATGTAACTGAACCTGAAATGCTTTCGGCCAGACTTTATCCGGCTCTGCAGTGAATAGTAAAATCCCACTGTTGGCATTCGGATCGTTAGGATACATCCACTCCAGACTGAACTGAAAATTTTCGTATACCTTCTGCGTACGAATATAACCGTACGGTTTTCCGGAACAGACCAGGACGCTGGGCTGATCTTTTCCACCACTGATGACCTTCCAGGTCACATTCCGATTGGCCTCTTTCTCTTCTTCACTAATGTACTTCCAGTGATCCCAGAAATTTCCGCCATTCAACAGTTTTTCCGGCCCCGGTAACTGGGGGGCGGGAGCAGCCGTTTTGTCTGCTGGCTTTGGTTCAGACACTTTCTCTCCGGCTGGAACGGCAGGAGGCTTCTTTTCACCCGCGCCAGAATTTGCTGGAGGTGTTGCTGCCTGCGCATGCGCTGGCGAATTACATAACGATAGATCGGCCATGCTTACGATCACGAATAGCAAAGCAAATCGTTTTCTTATTTTAATTCGATTTGAGTGGACAGTGAACTGCCTCTCTTCTACCCAAAGTCGATGAAGAATGTATAACACGCTGTTATTGCCCGACTTGACTGTTAAAAGAAACTGTTTCTGGAAATGTAGATAAGAGAATCAGACATTCTAAACCCATACTCATCAACATTCAATTACGGTCATCGCTCCAGTCACCAGATTTCACAAATGGCCCAACCGGAACACTGAACACAACATCACACCAACAGCCTAACACCGGGTACAGCCTGTTACCAGCACGAAATCCGCACATTTCCCGACCTGGGAGCAGATCAGGCAGCACCAATCTCACAATCGTTCGCTGAAACAGGAAACAGGAATTTTATTTGACGTCCAAGTTGCAGCGCTGATAGACTGTTTTGATCACGGAACGTTACGATCTCTCCCTCCACTTTAAGAAATGACTGGTGCCCCCATGCAATTTGACCCACACCCTTCATCACCTGAATTGAATCCTGACTCTTTCACAATCACTCGTCGTCACTTTGTCAGAACCATGGGTGCGGCGATCGCCGGAACTCCCTTCCTCGGAGTCGATGGACTGCTGGCGGGCCAGACCGGAGATGCGGCTAAAACTACCGCACCAGAGCCTCTCGTCAAACAGTTATATGAAAGCATGACCCCGACACAGAAATCAAAAGTCTGCTTTGACTGGGACCATAAAGATAAAAACGGCCTGCTGCGTCAACATGTCCGCGCTAACTGGAATATCACAGAGCCCATTGTAAACAGTGACTTTTTCACCAAAGATCAGCAGGAGAAAATTGAAGCCATTTTCTTTGGTCACTTTGATCCCAGCTGGCATAAAAAAATCCGTAAACAGTTAATGGACGACCAGGGCGGTTATGGAGAAGACCAGTCCATTGCCATCTTCGGTACACCTGGAACCGATCAGTTTCAGTTTGTCATGACAGGACGACATACGACTGTCCGTAGCGATGGAGACAGTGCTGAACACCTGGCATTCGGGGGGCCGATTTTCTACGGTCATGCTGCTGAAGAATTTAATGAAACAGCAGGACACCCGGGCAATGTATTCTGGGAGCAGGCTCTGAAAGCCAATCAAGTTTACAAGATCCTGGATGGCAACCAGCGTAAAGCGGCCCTGATCCCCAAGGCACCACCTGAAACGAAAATTCAATTCAAAAAATCTCCTGACCAGATTACCGGTTTACAGATTTCCGATATGACGAAAGATCAGAAACAGGAAATGCAGTCTGTGCTGAACCTGTTAATCGAACCTTTCCGCACTTCGGACCAGAAAGAAGTCAAAAAATGTATCGAGGCTCAAGGCGGTCTCGACAAGTGTCGTATTTCCTTCTACCAGGCAGGCGACATCGGCAATGATGGAGTCTGGGATAACTGGAGACTGGAAGGCCCATCTTTTGTCTGGCACTATCGTGGTGCCCCTCACGTGCACGTCTGGGTTAACATCTCAGCTGATCCACACACGCAGATCAGCGCTACCTGACCTGCATTTCGCAGCGCAAGCCGACGCGGCTCACATGACGGAAGCAGTCCTGTTTGATTCCAGGACTGCTTCTGCTGCATCGTAGACTTTCCGCATCGTGAATATCACATTGCCAAGTTCCTTTAAGGCAATCAGAAATCTTTGAAGCAGTATGCCTGATAAGAAATTCATATTTTGATTCGACAAGATAAAGTTGATTTACTACATGTTATTTTCTCCGGGCCAGCAGCAAACGATTTCAGAAATCGTTGACACATCATTTACAGTTCGTTTCAACAGCATGAGATTTCACCTCCTGTTTAATTTTATAAACAGGCAAACGCGGAACCATGAAACAACGTTTTTATTGAACTCATTAAAAACGAGGTTCAATGTCGGTTGACTTTCTGAGTGGATAAGCAATATTGGTTCTTAGTCAAAATCGTTTTTCCTTTTTTACTATGGAAAAATTTTTGCGATCACTTATGATACACTCCAAGACATGACATTGGTCAAATCAGATCGTTGACCCAGCCTGTCAGACACTCCTGGATTATCATTCACTGTGTAAATTTTTGTTATTTCCAGTTAGTAACTTCGCACTAACTGTTAATATACCTGATCTCCTCTCCAGACTGCAGGTGGCCGAGTGACTAAAGAGCTTCTCTCACAGCGTAAAGTCAATTCGTTCTCAACTTCTTCTTCGACCTCCAAACCTGATCATGCCAACCCAGTCCTTTCGTTGATCGATCGAATTTCGATCAATCAAATCACCACTTACCACTGGTCTCTGGAAGAAAGTCTGCGTGGCCTCGTAGCCTGCGGTATTCCTGCCGTCGGTCTCTGGAATCGAAAAATTCTGGACCTGGAAACTGCACAGTCTGCAGAACTGGTGATCGATTCGGGAATCAAGGTTTCGACCATTTCCCTGGCAGGTGGTTTTACCGGATCTAACGAGTACCCTTTCGAGGAAGCCATCACTGACGCCATCCAGTTGATTGAATTTGGCGGACAGGTCAACGCGGCGGCAGTGCAGATCGCCAGCGGCCCCCGCGCCGGACATACTTTGAACCATGCACGCGAACTGACCGTTGATGCCCTGAAGAGGCTCGGGGATGTTGCTGCCTCGAATGGCACACGCCTGGCTCTCAAAACCATGAAAAACCCACTGGCGCGCAACTGGACCTTTCTCAACTCGATCGAATCGACATTGGAAGTGATAGATTCCTGTCAGCATCCAGCAGTCGGAATTGCGATTGACCCTGCCCACATTTGCCTTGAAAACTCTGCAAAAAACCTGATCGCTGATATCATCTCGTTAATCGCGGCGGTTCAGATTTCAGAAATTGAACCTGGAGAATCAGTTCAGGAACTGTTTCCGGATTTTGATGTCATGGAAGCCATCAATGATGCTGGATACCAGGGTTACTATGACCTGGAAGTCTGGTGTGAACACTTCTGGCAATCCGATTATTCAGAGACACTCACCAATCTGCGACTTGCCTGCCAGTCTGAAACTCCTTCTCAGTTCAGTTGAGAACTCTGCGAGAGAACGATACAGATTTTTTGTGACTCTGGCAAGATTTCCGGCCTGTGATTGATAATCGGATCACACTTTGGTTACGATGGTGACACAAGTGATGCGCAAATCAAATAAAATACTGGCATGGGTAAAATTTCCAGCCTGTTTTTTCACTCCCTAGATTTTTTACGGCTCTCTATTATACAGGCAGCCCCAAAAATCCCTCGCTGATTAATTCTCTCCTGAGTTTTTCTGGAATGTGGTGACACGTAATGGCTCACGAATCATTTAGCCTGAATGATCTGGCAAAACAGTTAGGCCGAGACCGCCGTGAACTGGAAAAGCTGGCCAATCGAGGCAGAATCCCGGGACGTAAGGTTCAGGGTGAATGGCAATTTCATTCCACCGAAATCACGCACTGGCTGGAACAGGAAATGCGCAGTTATTCAACATCCGAACTGGAGCGGGTGGAACTAACCAATCCTCCGCCGCTGCTGGATGCAGACAATCTCATCAGTAGCCTGATGCCTGAAGAACTGATTGCAGTCCCCCTGGAAGCGCGCACAAAAAGATCGGTTCTGGAAAGTCTGATCGAAGCGGCTGGCAGAACCTGGCAGATCTGGGAGCCGGCAACTGTTCTGACTGCCATTCAGGAACGGGAAGAAGCTTACCCCACAGCATTCGATAATGGAGTCGCAATTCCCCACCCCAGAAACCCGACCCCCGATGCAGTCGGCGAACCACTTATCGCCTATGGTCGAACCCTGTCAGGAATTCCCTTTGGCGCACAAAATGGAACTTTGACAGATATTTTTTTTCTGGTGATCTGCTCCGACGCTTCGACTCACCTGTCCGTACTTGCACGACTGGGCAGGCTGATGCAACTACCGGATTTCGTCGAACAGCTGCGTGAAGCCCCTACACCGCACGACACCAGACAGGTCATCATTGATGCCGAAAAAAAAGTCTCTCCTACCTGAAATGCCCCTCTCAACCGGGTACGGCACCGGTTTCTGCCTGGGGATGATCCGGTCTATAGTCCTCTCCTCGTTCCGCTCGATCTGTTTTCAGGGTCACGATTTTACAGGAAAAGAGCGTATTCAAATCAACGGTTTGTTATGATTCTGAATATATTTGAATTTCCAACGTTGACGAAACCTGCTGGAACACAAAGAATGGTTTGCAGCACTGGTCATTGAATCACGTAATACCCCTCTCAAATACGACGGCCACATTCAGAATCGATACTGCCAGAAATTGCTTCATTAATTTGATATTGCTCCCTTAAGTGCCTACGAAAAGAAAGCTCATGAATTCAGAATCCCCGGACCAACTTGATGTCATCGCCGTCGGTGCTCATCCGGATGATGTTGAGATCGCCTGTGGTGGAACCCTGGCCAAACTGGTCCAGCAGGGATATCGCGTAGGCATTATTGACCTGACTGATGGCGAACCTACGCCACTCAGTCCGGGACCGGAATCCAGACTGCAGGAAGCAAAACAGGCTGCTGAAATACTGGGAATCCATGTGCGGGAAACCCTGGAACTGACCAACCGACGTCTGTTTGACAGTTTTGAAAACCGAGTTGCCCTTGCAAACCTGTTCCGGAAATATCGCCCCAAAGTTGTGCTGGGACTGGCAGGTAAAACCCCCATGGCTTCTCCCGATCACTGGCAAGCCATGCAGATAACGGATGCAGCTGTATTTTATTCCCGTTTGACTAAATGGAATGACCAGTTCGATAACACAGAACCACACACGATTCAGAAACAGGTCTGGTATCCTCTGGGATTTGGCTCTCTGAATTACCCTGAAGGCAGTGGGCAGTTTGTCGTTGATATTTCTGATACTTTTGAGCAGAAAATTGAATCGATTCGAGCCTATCAGTCCCAGTTTCCCCCCGAAAAAAAACGGGTTTACCGGCTGGTGGAGAGCCAGAATCGCCTGTTGGGAACCAGTGCCGGCTTTGAAGCAGGTGAACTGTTTATCTGCTCCACCACGCTGGGGGTTCGTGATTTAGTCCAGACAGTTTGCCCCTGAAACTTTTCATAAGACACTAAAAAACCAGCAGATACAACATTATTAAAATTTCATTCCCGAACAAAAGATGCTATGATACCTCAAAGGAATTTCACATATGTCTAGCATGGAAGGCGTGAGACTTCGGCCTCATCCAGAATTATTATCGACACGCATACAGGCTTTTTAATGGTTGGAATTCGTTACGGCTCAGTCAGCATTACCGGAAATTTCCGTGAAAATAATGAGGACAATCTCTGTGTTGATGACCTCAACAAATACTTTCTTGTCGCCGATGGGATGGGCGGACAGTGCGCCGGAGAAAAAGCCAGCCAGTTAGCAATCGAAATCATTCCGCAGAAGCTGAATGAGCTGATCGACTTTAATAGTGACCCGGCTGAAAAAGTGACTCAGGCCATCGATCAGGCTGTCGCACATGCCAATCTCGAAATCATGGCTCTGGGCGAGTTGGACCCCAACTGCCGCAGCATGGGGACGACGATCGTATTTGCCATTCAGGTTGGTGAGAAATTCTTCATTGGCGGCGTGGGAGACAGTCGGGTTTACCTGTTGAGAAACGATGTCCTGCACCAGTTGACGACCGACCATTCGCTGACACAGGCACTCGTAGACGCGGGTACCATAACACCTGAAGAAGCTTTAACACACCGCTACAAAAATGTGCTCTATCGTTACCTGGGAACGAAAGACGGCAGTGCCGGCACTCAAGCACGTCACCTGGATCCGACACCTCAGGACCGAATGATACTCTGCTCGGATGGTGTCACCGATGGAATCTCCGATGAAAAACTGCAAGAACTGCTGGGACAGTTTGATGAACCGCAACAGGCAGCAGAAGAGATCGTAAAAGCGGCGCAGGAAGGTGGTTCCAAAGACAACATTACCTGCATCGTAATTTTTATCGATGAATAACCCGTGCCTCAGCAGAAAACACGGCATTTCCCTGTCTCCGATGCCTGGTAAACTGCCACCTCTCAGTTTTCATTCTGGCTGAACAATGCGATTTCGAATTCTTTTACCCTATCTGTTGACCAGCCTGATCACCATTGCCCTGCTCTGGCTGACTCAAATCCCGCTGGGCGTGGAAGGTGAGTGGACCTGGAATCGAATCCCGTTTGCGGCCGCTGAAATGATTCCCGGCTGGATCGTTTCCGCTATCGCCTTCGCCGTCTATCTACTGCTGACTCTGATTGCGCTCTCGCGGATGCCTGACTGTCGCTGGTACGAACTGACTGTCTGGCTGACAGGTCTGACAGCAGCTGCGGGCCTGTGGTCTCTGCTCCTGCAGGACAGCCCGCCTGGAGAATATCGACTGTCGAAGGCAGCCTTTGTACTTTACTACAAAGGCTCCTCAGGGTATTTCACCCAGGCACAGACGGAGATCTCAGATGCCACACAATTTCTCAGTGAGTATGAAGCAAAGATGGAACAAGGTGATGTGCTGCATGAAGGCACTCATCCTCCAGGTCTGCCTCTGTTTTACCTGACATTGATTCGACTCTGTGAAAAATATCCCGCTCTGCAATCATTTTTAGTGGATATGCAGCCTGCCTCATTTCAGGAAGCCGCTGACGTCATCGAGGGCATGACTTCGCGTTCCAAACATCCCCTGCTCCCGCGAGACCGTGCGGTTCTGTGGCTCGCAACCCTGATCACGTTAAGCATGTCATCACTGACTGTTGTCCCCCTCTTTCTGCTTGCTCGGGAATTCAGTTCGCGCGCGGTCAGCTGGCAGGTGGCTGCATTCTGGCCGTTGATACCAGCCACACTGATCTTCCAGCCTAAATCCGACGCACTTTATCCTGTGATCGCCATATTATTTCTGTATCTATGGGTGACTGCCTGCAAAAGAAATAACCTGATCTGTGCTTTCCTGGCAGGCCTGTTGATCTGGGGAGGCCTGTTTCTGACTTTGGCATTTCTGCCGGTCGGCGTGTGTGCGGCCTGCTTTTTTATTCTGCAACTCTGGCCTCGTCTGACGGGCTCCAGACAAGCCCCCCCTGCCTGGAAAACGCTTGCCTTAACTGGTTTCAGTGGTCTGGCAGGTTTCTGTTTACCTGCACTCATCCTGGCTGCCGTGTTTGACCTGAATCTGCTGCGGGTCTGGTATCTGAATTTTCAAAACCATGCCGGCTTCTATAGCGAGTACACGCGGACATACTGGAAGTGGCTGCTGCTCAATCCACTCGAAATCAGCCTGGCACTGGGACTACCCGTGTCCTGGATGGTTTTTCGTTCTCTCTGCTTCCGAAGACGAATCTCCGCTGAGCAGGCAAATTGTTCCACCCGCTCCAGCCTGAAAGCATTTCTGCTGTCCTGCGGCATGGTACTGATGCTTTTATGGCTTTCGGGAAAGAACATGGGAGAAGCGGCGCGACTCTGGTTGATCTTTCTGCCCTGGTTACTGCTGATGACGATCCCTTACTGGCAGAGGATCCATGACATTCAGGCTGGTGAAAAGTTGCAGGCCAGTTCTTTTCTGAAAATGCAGACGGTCTGGATCATCGCAGTAACGGCGCAAGCTGTCGTTTGTGTCGCGACCGTCACTCGGATCACCGGATTTCATTTTCCTCCGGGCTGAAGTTCGAGCAACGCTCCCCGCACAATTCCTGTAATCAGGTTATTCGGAAATCTCTGCGCAGCACTAAGCACCTGATTTTGGCAATGTCGATATTCTATTCAGGGCGTATCCCGTGCTCCTGACGATTTCCGATTGAACCTGGAGTCACTTTGATAGCCCTGAACTGAGGTGGGAACTCTTTACCTTGATAGAAACCAGGTGAACTGATATGGCCTTTTTGAAATTTAACACGACCAGACTCTGCAGAATCATCTGCTGCGTCCTCGCCGTGGTTTCAGCGAGTCATTCAGGTTGCTCCGACCATTCTCTTGAGTACACCGAGCTCAAACAGATCAACGAAAAAGTAACGGAAGCAGAACTGAAGCGCTACCTCAAAGTCATTCAGCTGATACCCGAAGGCAAAATGCCCACATTCCCCACCGTCTATGCACCAGCGCCGGTCTGGAGCCATATTCGTTCTCTGCCTATTGAAGATCTGGTTAACAGCGAGCAAATCAATATGTCACAGCTCTGGGACGTACAACGTATCAGCGATCAGTTTGGGATACGTAACCGATTGCTCAAAAAAGCACTCCTGCGGAGGGATATGTCCAAAGAGCAATTCATCAGCTTTACCCTGGCCATCGGGCTGGCAGCCAGCCGCCACCAGTTACGATCAGATCAGAAGCTTGAGGAAATGATCACCAAAGGGAACAACGCGATCCATCAGATGCAACTGGATAAACGCCCGTTTTCCTCACTCTCTCTGGAAGAGCGCCATCGGACCCTGCACGAGGCCATGTGGATTGCCCGTGTGAACCGCGCCGAACATCTCATTCAGGTTCCCCCGGAAAATATCAACCTGGTCAGAAAAAACTGGGATCAACTCAAGACAGTATTACCGCCGCAATTTTTGAAAAACCCGCTGGATGAACTGACCGATACGCTGGAAGAACGCGGTATCCCCTTCACTGTTCAGGAAGATGGCTCTGACCAGCTTTTGGAATGGACATCAACCAATGCCATTATTGGAACAGATGCCCCCGACCCCCAACCTGCCCCGGTGAAGATTCAGTAATGAACTTACTGAGCGGAAGCGACATCAGGTCGCAGCTTTTGTGCCTCATTCAGATATACGTGTACGACTTCTGACTGTTTCTGATCCGTATTCACGTGAATCATGACCCGGATGCAGCGAGGCATCGCTCCTTTGACGGCAATTTCAGAGGCACAGATCAGTGGTACTGATTTCATCCCCAGTTCACGAGCCGCTTCTGCCGGAAATGCAGAGGTCAGATCTGGAGTCGTTGTAAAAAATACAGAGACAATATCTTCGAAGTTTTCGATCCGGTTTGATTTGAGAAGCTGTTCCAGCAACTCACGCGTTGCAGACAGGACTTCTGCAGCAGCATCCTGTGTCACCGTTGTTGCACCACGTATTCCACGTACCGACATCGTTAATACCATATATCTCTAATTGTTGATTACTTAACTGGAGAGACAGACGTAGTTTGCGCCGTCAGTCTAATGCTCCGGAAACGATTCCGCAAAGCCAGAAGCACATCCTAACTTATTCATCGGCTATTCGCTACCAGTGACATTCCTGAATTCTAATCCGCCTTTCTGATCGCCTTTGTAATTAAATACTGAACCAATTGAGACTTAATGAAAAACTCGTCAAATCGAATCTGTCCCCATTAAAAAAAATGCTCTTGCGTTAAATTTGTGAAATCAGTTAAAAATCAGCGAGATTAGGGGGAACAGCATTACAGGATTTGCCACGATGGCGGTCCCACCCCTCTGTTCATCGTCTGACAATCGATCAACTAAACGTGCATCTTCCGGAAAGGACTCCTTGATGTCGACGACAGTCGAGTGGATCGCTCAAGAGCTGAATTGCCTGGTGAAAGGCAATCAAAGATTAGAAATACATGGTGCGGAGTCTGTTCTGAAAGCAGGCCCTCACGATATCACCTTTGTCGGCGATGAGTTGAACCTCAAGCGGTTGAGATCCAGCAATGCCGGCGCAGTGCTTCTGGAAAAACGGCTGGAAGAGTCGTTCGAGAAATCATTCGGAGAAGCTCCCTTTACTTCGATTGCCGTTGTTGATGCACAGGCAGCATTCATCAAAATCATTCAGAAACTGCGTCCATCACGACCCCTGCCTGAAATAGGGGTCTCTCTCCAGGCGCAAATCAGTGACAATGTCGAGCTGGGAGAAAACTGTCAGATCTATCCCCAGGTGACAATCCGCCCGGGCGTTCGTATCGGAAAAAACTGTCGCATCTATCCGGGTGTTTATATTGGAGAAGACTGTGTCATTGGCGACGATGTCACCATTCATGCTAACGCCGTATTTTATCCAGATGTGAAACTTGGCAATCGAGTATTGATCCACGCTGCAGCTGTGTTGGGATGCGACGGATTCGGTTACCGGTTTGAAGCAGGCCGATTTATTAAAATCCCTCACCTGGGCAGCGTACGGATTGAGGATGATGTAGAAATCGGCGCAGGCACCACGATCGACCGGGGCATGATCGGCCCCACCGTGATAGGTGAAGGCACCAAAATCGATAACCAGGTCATGATTGCCCACAACTGTGAAATCGGAAAACATAACGCCTTCGCATCACAGGTAGGCTTCGCCGGTTCCATCACAACCGGAGACTACGTACGGTGTGCCGGTCAGGTTGGAGTAGCAGACCACGTACATATTGGAGATCAGGCGACCCTGGGTGCGCGGGCTGGTGTGCATCGGGATATCCCACCTGGAGAAGTCCACATCGGGACTCCGGCTGCCCCGGAAAAAGAACAGCGTAAGATCGTGATGTCGATTCGCAAAGTTCCCGAGATGAGAAAACAGATCCGTGAACTGGAAAACCAGATCAAACAGATGAGCCAGCAACTCGAGAGCCTGAATCAACTCACTGCCGACAAGTGACCAGGCGGCGGGCTCTGTTCACTCTTCCGACAAGATTCAATTTGAACTCTGAAAAATCGATGAAAGAATTGCAAACGAACAACTCAGATCATTCTCACCGTCAAATCGGACTTCTGGCAGGAGCGGGTCGCTTCCCCATTGTGTTTGCGGAACAGGCGCGGCAACAGGGATATTCAGTCTGCTGCCTGGGCATCTTTGGCATGGCCAGTGAAGAATTAACCGAAGTCTGCGACATCTTTCACTGGATCCCACTGGCACGTATCGGCCGAGCCATCAAGCTGTTCCAGCGGGAAGACGTCAATCGCATTGTGATGGCAGGCAAGATCGAGAAGACGGTCCTGTTCAGCCCCTTCCGAATTTTAAAATTATTACCTGATCTGCGCACGCTGCATATGTGGTATCGCTATGCCAAAAAAGATCGCAAAGATGACACCCTGCTGCTGGCTGTGATTAAAGAATTTGAACGTGACAATATTTTCTTTGATTCTGCATTGGATTTTTGCCCGGAGTTACTCGTGAAACACGGATTTCTGACCAAACGACGCCCCAGTCATTCCCAATGGGAAGATATCAAAATGGGATGGGACATCGCCAAACAGATGGGACAACTGGATATCGGACAAAGTATCGTGATCAACGATAAAGCAGTGATCGCGGTCGAAGCCATCGAAGGCACCGACCGGGCAATTCAACGTGCGGGCCAGTTGTGTAAACGGGGCGGTTTCACCGTCGTCAAAGTGGCAAAGCCCCAACAGGATCGCCGGTTCGATGTTCCCACCGTTGGTATCAAAACACTACAGACCATGCATGAAGCGGGCGGACGGGTTCTGGCGATTGAAAGCAATCAGACAATTATGATTGATCAGAAAGAAGTCGCCGACCTGGCAGACAAACTGGGAATCGCAATCGTCTCTCTGAATGAGGAAGAACTGACACTGCAACTGGCCAGCTAAAGGCGATGCGGGTCGAGAACGTCACTCGGAGATCAGCTTGATCTCGCTGCCATTTTCACTATCGGAATCAAGTGCTTCTTCTTCCTGCTGTATATCCAGGTTGAATGCGGTCAGCATTTCGGTCCTTTGATGCACTCCGACTTCCGGATCGTCCTCCTTAGGATCCCCCGCAAGCTCTACCTCAAATTTCGTTGAAGCCAGTGAAAGCTCATCCCCGGGTAATAAGGCACCGCGGATAATTTTCTGACCATTCACCCGTGTTCCATTTGTGCTGCATAGATCCCGTACAAACAGCAGGCCATCTGTTTTAATAATCACACAATGGATCTTCGATATACTGTTTTTATCAATCTGTATGTCACACAAATCTGACTTCCGCCCAACGACGGTCACATCCTTTTTAATCAGGATCGGCTGGCCTCCATTAACCGGAATCAATCTCGCTATCATCGCTGTGGCCCGAAAGGGAAGAAAGAGTGTGTAAGTGACTACTTAGAAAACGCTTATTGCGATCCAACCAGAAATGAGTGTACAAATGAAATATTGAGCCCTGTCTGTCATGGTATCACAGGTCGAACGATTTTCCATGCTTATTTACTCAGTTCCCGCGAAAGGAAAATTTTTTGAGAGATTTCACGTAAGGTTTTCGGAGCAATCCATCGAATTCACAAGGCGTTTAACCCGATTGTGGTCAGTCGCTTGACGCTGAGACTGAGCAATGGTAGTGTCCCTAGTAAATATGCTGCAAACCGATGGTTGAACGTACAGGATTCCAGTCATTCGCTCGGCGAGATGACTGACCAGGGCAAATTCTGAAGCCGTTAAACCCAAATCGGATCAACTGGATATCAACCGCCAGCGACTGGTCTTTCTCTGGAAAGACAATCAGCAGTCTGTAAATTCTTTGCTGACTGCCGCGAGCTCCGGAAATATGCATGAGAGAGGGTTGAAATTCAATCCCTCATCTTAACGAGAAGCATCACGCTTCTGAACAATAGATATGTACTGGTCAGCAACCGGTTTCTTTGCGTGAAGGAACCGAAAGCCTGCCCAATTAACACTAAGAGGAAATAAGTATGTCAGGTCAAAAGTATGTGTACTTCTTCGGAGATGGAAAAGCAGATGGCGATGCGACATTGCGCAACAGCCTCGGTGGTAAAGGTGCTAACCTGGCAGAAATGATTAATATCGGCCTTCCTGTCCCCGCTGGTTTCACTTTGAATACGGAAGTCTGCATTCACTACAGCAAGACCAAGGGTGAATACCCGGAAGGTGTGGAAGCACAGGTTGAAGAAGCACTGGCCAAAGTGGAAGAAGCCATGGGTGCCAAATTTGGCTGTGATACCAACCCCCTGCTGGTTTCCTGCCGCTCTGGTGCTCGCGAATCCATGCCCGGCATGATGGACACCGTCTTGAATATCGGCCTGAATGATACCACTGTTGAAGCACTCGCTAAACAGTCCGGCAATGAAGCATTCGCCTGGGACAGCTATCGTCGCTTCGTCCAGATGTACGGCGACGTGGTTCTCGGAATGAAAGGTGCCGACGAAGATCCGTTCGAACACGCATTGGAAGCCAAACGTGAGAAAGCCGGCGTCCAGTACGATTCCGAACTGAATGCAGAGCAGCTGAAAGAACTGGTTGCCGAATTCAAAGCACTGATCAAAGAAGGAACCGGTCAGGACTTCCCCACGGACCCCAAACAGCAGATCTGGGGTGCCATCGGAGCCGTATTCAGCAGCTGGGACAATGACCGGGCTGTCGTTTACCGTCGTGACTACGGCATTCCCCACAACTGGGGAACCGCGTGTAACGTCCAGGCCATGGTTTACGGAAACCTCGGCGATGACTGTGCAACAGGCGTTGGCCTGACCCGTAACTGCTCTACCGGTGAACCCGGTTTCTGCGGCGATTACCTGATCAACGCCCAGGGTGAAGACGTGGTTGCCGGTATCCGGACTCCCAAGCAGATCGAATCCACACTGAGCACTGATCTGCCCGAAGGATACAAACAGCTCGACGATATCGGACGCAAACTGGAACAGCATTACAAAGACGTGCAGGACATTGAATTCACCATTCAACGTGGAAAAGTCTGGATGCTGCAGACCCGTAATGCCAAACGAACCGGTTTTGCCGCAGTCCGTATTGCCGTCGATATGGTCAATGAAGGTCTGGTCAGCAAAGAACAGGCCATCACCAAAAAGCGTATTCCTGCAGACGACTTGAACCAGTTGCTGCAGCCGATTTTTGACCCTGCTGAAAAAGAAAAGGCAGCCAAAGCGGGCGATCTGCTTACCAAGGGCATCAATGCTGGCCCTGGTGCCGCCTGTGGTCACATCTGCTTCAGTGCAGAAGATGCCGAAGCGATCTACAACAAGGACAACTCAGCCCAGCTGGTTCTGGTGCGACGTGAGACCAGCCCGGAAGACCTGCGTGGTATGCGGGTTTCCAAAGGGATTCTGACTGCACTGGGTGGAGCCAGCTCTCACGCTGCTCTGGTCAGTCGCCAGATGGGTAAGGCCTGTATCGTCGGTGCATCCGAGTTGAAAATCGATTCTGCTGCCGGAACCATTACCAAAGGTGATAAGGTTCTCAAGAAAGGCGACTGGATCAGCATCGATGGTTTCACCGGAGAAGTTTTTGCCGGCAAAGTCGAAACCAAGCCCAGTGAAATCGTCGAAGTCCTGATTTCCAAAACGATGAAGCCGGAAGATTCCGAAACTTATCAGCGCTATGAGCAGTTGATGACCTGGGTCGATGAAATCCGCAAACTCAAAGTTCGCACCAATGCCGACCAGCCCGATCAGGCTGCCGAAGCAATCTCCTTCGGTGCCCAGGGTATCGGCCTGTGTCGTACCGAGCACATGTTCTTCCATCACCTGGCTGAAATCCGTGAAATGATTGCCGCCGGCGATGTCGAGTCACGAACCAAAGCAGTCAACAAGCTGCTGCCGTTCCAGCGAGAAGACTTTGCAGGTATCTTCCGGGCGATGAACGGACTACCTGTCACCATTCGCCTGTTAGACCCACCACTGCACGAATTCCTTTCTGACCGTCACCTCGAAGAGAACCCCACTCTGGGAGAAGAACTGGCGAACGAACTGGGTGTCTCGGTTGAGTTCATCCGTCGTCGTGTGGAAGAACTGCATGAATTGAATCCGATGCTGGGTCATCGTGGCTGTCGTCTGGGTATTGTTTACCCGGAAATCACAGCCATGCAGGCTCGAGCCATCATGGAAGCTGCCTGTGACGTTCAGAATGAAGGCATTGAAGTCTTCCCTGAAATCATGGTTCCCCTGGCCGGCTTCAAAACTGAATTTGATGACCAGGCTGGCATCATCCGTGCAGAAGCTGAAAAAGTACTCGAAGAGAAAGGCGTCAAAGTCAATTACCTGGTTGGTACCATGGTTGAGCTTCCACGAGCTGCCATCTGTGCAGATCAGATTGCTGAAACCGCTGAGTTCTTCAGTTTCGGAACCAATGACCTGACCCAGACGACCCTGGGAATGAGCCGTGATGATTATGGTACCTTCATCGGCCACTACCGTGAAAACGACATCATCCCTTCCGACCCGTTCCAGACCATCGATCAGGATGGTGTCGGACGTCTCATGCAGACAGGTGTCGAGCGTGGTCGCGGTACTCGCCCCGAGCTCAAAATCGGTATTTGTGGTGAACATGGTGGTGACCCTGCCAGTGTGATCTTCTGCCATGAACTGGGCCTGGATTACGTCAGCTGCTCACCTTTCCGGGTGCCGATCGCCCGTCTGGCGGCAGCACAGGCTGTACTGGAAGAAAAAGCGTAAGACTATTCTCAGTCTAATTTTATCCACAGGGAGAGGTGCTCTGATGCCTCTCCCTGTGATTGACTGCTTTCTTTTTCAGTCAAATTTGACTATACTGATTGCGCAATTAATCAGGGAGTTTTCGGAATTTAACCAAAAATCCTCTTCCCCCGAAGACGATACAACGATAAGATTCTACGCTCACACCTTACGCTCAGATTGTCTACTTGCGAAACGTTCCGGATGTTAGTGATCCCTTGTTTAACAAACCTGCCGGGTCAGCCATCACAGTAGTAGAGTGATGCGATTTTGCAGGGCCTACCCCCCTGTAAAGCTTGAGTGTTTCTTCTCAAAAAGTTCCGACTAGTATTGAGCGCTTTGACGAGGACGGTATGTTGCCGTCCGAATTGTATCCATAACATGTTATCCTTAGTGAACGTGCATTAAAGCCATGAAAAATCTGGACAAGTATCGAAACATTGGAATTTCGGCTCACATCGATTCTGGTAAAACCACACTTACCGAACGAGTTCTGTACTACTCAGGACGAATTCACAAAGTACGTGAAGTTCGAGGCGGCGATGGTGGCGCTACGATGGATAGTATGGATCTGGAACGCGAGCGAGGAATTACCATCGCGTCTGCTGCCACACAGGTGCAGTGGAAAGACACCACGATCAACATCATCGATACTCCAGGTCACGTTGACTTTACTGTCGAAGTGGAACGTAGTCTCCGTGTACTTGACGGTGCGATCCTCGTACTCTGCTCAGTCGGTGGAGTTCAGAGCCAGTCACTGACAGTCGACCGCCAGATGAAACGTTATAAGGTTCCCCGTATCGCTTTCATCAACAAGATGGACCGCACCGGAGCCGACTCTGCCAGCGTGATCAAACAGATTTCAGATAAACTGCATGTCGTGCCACTGCCGCTGCAGATTCCCATGGGCGAAGGTGCCCACTTCGAAGGTGTGGTAGACCTGGTTTCCATGCAGGCCATTACCTACACCGGTGAGCAGGGCGAAACCGAAGTCTTCGGCGAGATCCCGGAACAGTTCAAAGCTGCTGCAGAAGAAGCCCGCGCGAACATGCTGGAAACGCTTTCCATGTTCAGCGATGACCTGATGGTTGCTTTGCTGGAAGAAGCTGACGTGCCTGTCGAAGACATCTACAAGGTCATTCGCGAAGCCACACTGTCTCACGAAATCACTCCCGTGATGATGGGAACTGCTTTCAAGAACAAAGGTGTGCAGACTCTGCTGGATGCAGTCGTTCGCTTCCTGCCCAGTCCGCTCGACCGCGAAATCACTGCGATCGACCTGGATGCACAACAGAAGGCGATCAAAGAAGGTGCCGAAGATACCAGCAGTGATTCGTTCCGTACGAAACTGTCGCACTCTTCAGACAAACCTCTGGTTGCCATGGCGTTCAAAATTGTCGATGAAACATTCGGACAATTGACCTACATGCGTATCTACCAGGGCAAGCTTGAAAAAGGTCAAAGCTATATCAATACACGAACGGGTAATTCCACGCGATTCGGCCGTCTGGTCCGTATGCACGCAGACAGTCGTGAAGATGTCGACTGTGGTGAAGCCGGTGACATCATTGCTGCCGTCGGAATGGAATGTGCCTCCGGGGATACGTTCTGTAGTGGTGACGTTAACTTTGCTCTGGAAAGTATTTTTGTACCAGAACCAGTGATTCGTCTTTCGATCGAGCCACTCGACCGGGATGGTGCAGACCGACTGGCCAAAGCCATTCAACGCTTCAACCGCGAAGACCCGACCTTCCACGTGATGACAGACGATGAAACCAATCAGACCATCATCGCTGGAATGGGTCAGTTGCATCTTGATGTTTACATTGAACGTATCAAGCGTGAATACAAAGTAGAGTGTATCATTGGTGAACCACGTGTTGCTTACCGTGAAACACCAACGATTGCCGTGGAATACAACCACAAGCACAAAAAGCAGACTGGTGGTTCCGGTCAGTACGCTCATGTGGTTGGTAAGATTGAGCCTATGGCGGTGGAAACCGACGGCGATGCTTATGAATTTGTTAACAACATCAGCCAGGGCCGTATTCCCCGTGAATACATTCCTGCTGTCGATAAAGGCTTCCAGCGTGCTCTGGTAAAAGGTCCGCTTTGCGAGTGCGAAGTGGTGGGCGTCAAAGCCACTCTGTCTGATGGTTCATACCATGATGTCGACTCATCAGAAATGGCCTTTAACGTTGCCGGTTTCAACTGTATGCGTGAAACACTGAAGAAGTCTAACATGGCTCTGCTGGAACCCATCATGAAACTGGAAGTGGAAGTCCCTGAAGAATATCAGGGTCCGGTATCCGGACATATTGCACAAAAACGTGGTGTGATCAACACTTCTGAAACACGCATGGGGACCAGTACTTTCATCGCTGAAGTACCACTGGCAAGCATGTTTGACTACGCCAATGAACTGCGTTCGATGACACAGGGTAAAGGTGGATTCAGTATGGAATTCTCCCGTTACGCTCAGGTGCCTCGAAACATTCAGGAAGAAGTCGTAGCACGTCGCCTGAAAGAAAAAGAAGAACGTATGGCAACCGCCTAGTTCTGAAGATAACGAAAAAGCCCCGTTTTACGAAACGGGGCTTTTTTTATTGTATCTCATAAATTGCAGAACTATACATCTTCAGGCGAGATCTGCCTCGGCCGTCAGAATGGGTTCCATCAACTGACGAATCTCTGCTTCCTGCTCTCCCGTCAGTGTCCGCTGCGGTGCCCGTGGCGGTCCAAAATCGGCCCCTGTAAGTGTAATCGCATATTTCAGCATGCTGATATTGAAGCTGTCCCCGGCACGCGCCCGGTAATCTTCAATGGGAAGAATCTGTTGCTGAATCCGCATGCCTTCCTCATAATTCCCCGCGTGGAAAGCGACATGCATCGCCAGGGACAGTCGCGGACAGACATTGCCTGCGCCACTCGTAAAGCCACCAGATCCGGCCAGCATATAATAAGGGGCAAAGCGTTCAGCCGACCCGCAAATCCACTCCAGTCCGTGTGAGTCTGCATTTACAGTCGTACGAAACTGATGCATCTGATTCACCGAGTACTTCACTCCCACTGAACGGGAATCAGAGGCCAGTTTCAGCAGCAGTTCATCACTGGGAATATCCGCTTTTTTATAGAACAATGTTGGACAATCAACAGCATCCATCACCGTCAGGTAATATTCTTCCGCCCCCCGGTCACTCATGTAAGGATGCGCGAACGGCATAAACATGATTCCGGTTGCGCCCGCTTTCAGACAGTCAATGGCCGTCTGACGGGCTACTTTCACCTGGTAACCAATGGGGGCAAAGATCAATGTCTCCGGTCCAGTCACTTCACGGGTCAATTTGACCAGTTGGACTATTTCCTCAGGTGACAGACTATGAAACTCACTGGTACCTGCCCCCGGTAAATAGACTCGCATTCCCGCTTCATATAATTTTCTGGTGTGCGCTGCCTGCTGATCCAGATTGATCTGATCGTGCTGATCAAATGCAGTCAGCGGGACGATATGCACGGTTTGCAGTTGTTGACGCTCAAGGGAAGGACTCATGAAACAATTCCTGTTACCTGGGAAGATCGGGGGAGCAGAGACTTCATTTCTCCGGATTCATCCTGCAGAATGAAACCACGACGGGGAATTCCAACAGAATACTTAAGACTCTTTACATACTGTTGTACGCAGAAAGCGGATCACCATCAATCGAGTCGGGCCTCATGAGTCAAAATAATCATCAACTCGAGCATTGGTGCTATCTGGCATGCGTGATGGAAGCCACCGCCAGAAAACCGGGAAACGTGCATCCGGCAGCCTCTTTTCCCGATTTGAGCTATGCCGATTTTCTGAAATCAGCAGCGGTGATCGCTCCTCTACTGACTCAATCCATCGCAGTGCCTACCGGAGAGCTTGCACTGGCCTGCATCAGGGAAACACAAAAAACAGTCCCCAGTAATTCTAATCTGGGTATCGTTTTATTGCTGGCTCCCCTGACTCGTATTGCTGCTGCATTAAAAATTTCAGAAGGAATCCACCGCATTTTACACGCGCTCTCCGCCGAAGATGCCCGCGCGGTTTATGAAGCAATCCGGCTGGCTAATCCTGGAGGAATGGGAACGACAGAGTCCGCAGATATCTCGCAGGAACCGAAGGAAACATTGCGGGAAGCTATGTGCCTCGCTGCGGAACGAGACTCGATTGCCCACGAATACGCTACTGACTTTCAAATTATTCTAAATACGGGTGTCCCTGCCATTACGGAATACTGGAAAGAGTCAGACTGCTGGGAAGCCGCCATTATTCGTTTACAACTGCGACTGATGTCCGACTTTCCTGATACATTAATTGCCAGAAAGCTGGGTCGAGATCAAGCGGAAGAAGCATCGCGGCGTGCCCGAGTTGTCCTGCAGACAGCAGTGCGAACAGACCATCTCGAGGAATTTGATTCCTGGTTGCGTGCACAGGGGAACCAGCGAAACCCCGGCACAACAGCAGATCTGATTGTGGCAACACTGTTTGTCGCAATGCGGGATGGTTTTATTCCTGCCCCTGCCCCCGGTACAATAAGAGAAAAGATTCCTCCACAATTTCATCAGTACCTGAATTCAAAGTTTCAACATGAATAAATTTGCCCGGTACCAGGTGCGAGTCACCAAAGATCATCTGGTTTTCAGTGCAGCACACTTTATCACCTTTAACGGCAACATCTGTGAGCGGCTGCACGGCCACAACTGGCGTGTCGCTGCCGAGTTGACCGGCCCTCTGGATGAAAACGGTTATGTGTTTGACTTCATCGCACTTCGTGATCAGTTGCAGAAAACCGTTGATGCCCTGGACCATCGGGTCCTGCTGCCGACTTTACATCCGAAGATCCATGTCAGAGAGCAGAACCAGGAAGTCGAAGCTACTTTTGAAAACCGCCGCTGGGTCTTTCCTCGTGAGGACTGCATTTTACTCCCAGTGGAAAACACCACAGCCGAATTGATTGCTCACTGGATTGGCCAGCAACTGCTGACTGTGATAGGATCCAATGCAGCAAACCAGATTGAATCGGTACAGATCGAAGTCGAAGAAAATTTTGGACAGTGGGCCATCTGTAAGCTGCCTGTCGCATAATATCCATACTCCCAGTCAACTCGCAGCCGCTTTCAAGCGTGAACGAGCCAAGGAACAAAACAATGTCAGCAAACTCAGCCTGGACCATTGATATTACCGAAGAAAACTTTGAAACCGAAGTGATTTCAAAGTCGGAACAGATCCCGATTATCATCGATTTCTGGGCACCCTGGTGTGGACCGTGTCAGCAACTGGCCCCCCTGCTGGATCAACTGGTAGATGAATATCAGGGAAAATTCATTCTCGCTAAAATCAATATCGATGAACAGCAGAATCTGGCAGCAGCGTTTCGCGTGCAATCGATTCCCATGGTCGTCGCTTTTGCAAATGGACAACCTGTCGATCACTTCCAGGGAATTCTCCCGGAAGAATCACTGCGGGAATGGATTTCCAATCTTCTGCCTTCACAGGTAGACATGCTCCTGCAGGAAGGACAGATTCTGGAAGATTCCGACCTGGCCGCTGCAGAAATAAAATACAAAGAAGCGTTAGATCTGGAACCAGCGAATGACGTCATCAAATTACGCATGGCGGCTGTCCTGGCAAAACAGTCGCGCTTTGATGAAAGCGCGCATATCATTGAGGAGCTTGAGAAACGCGGTTTTCTGGAACCGGAAGCGGAACAGATCAAGTCACAACTTGAGTTACAAGCCGCTGCGGAAGAGGCAGGTGGCGTCGAAGCCGCTCGCGCGGCACTTGAGGCAGATCCAGAAAACGCAGATTTGAAAATCGGACTCGCAGACGCGCTGGCGATTTCCAACAAGCATGAGGAAGCTCTGGAAATCTGTCTGTCGGTAATAGAACAGGATAAAACAGGAGCCGGTGCGGAAGCCAAAGCAACGATGTTGCGGATCTTTGATATTCTGGGACCGCAATCTGCCCTGGTGAGTACCTACCGTCGTCGACTGGCCACTCTGTTGTATTAGCCTGACTCACCAGACTGATGTGAACGCGCTCGTTATTGTCCGGCTGACCTGGTACCCGCAGGTGAACCGGCAATGGGGACTCCAAACGGCAACGGTCGTCCAGCTACCTGGTATCCCAGCGAATGGGCATGTTTCTGCAGACTGCGGTACAGTTCAAAACTGTCGGGATACACCCAGAAGGTGAGTGTTGACCCGGTGCCGATATCAGTGAGCGCCTGGAAAAACTCCGAGTTGTTCTGCATCGCCTGCGCCAGATCCTCGCCGGCAATATCATCACTGCGACTGATTTCCCACTTGGAGACGCCGACACGAAATCCGCCGCTACCCCCGTTACTCAACTGATCAAGAGCAGATAAAGCCTGACGTTCAACAATGTAGTCCATCGTATAGCCGCGATAAGGCCCGACTTTCCCGTGATGTTCCCGGTACTTCGCCAGCCAGCTTCCGCGTTTCATCACCTGGTCTTTCAGTTCCAGCAGCAACTCATTGATGGGGACATAGGAAACACGATTCTCTGAAAGCAGAAAGTGCCATTCTTTGTCTGTGACAAGCTGGCTGACTGGCGTTAAACGATGCTTTAATTCCTTGATCTGTTCCTGTGGCTCAGAAACCTTACGGGCCTGCGCCACGACGCGTTCCAGTCGGTCTTTCGACTCTCTGGTCGTATCAACCAGGCTCAACAACTGTCGATACTCCTGCTCCAGTTGATCGCTCTTTTGATTGACCTGGGCCACCATCGACAGTACTTTGCCGCTGACCTCCTGTTTCTTGACATTAATTTCAGCGGCCCCCGCCTTCCGGTTCTGCATCACCTGATCCAGTCGTGCCAGTTCCAGTTCCATTTTCTGGACTTCATCCAGAAGTTCCTGTGAGGGTTGCTGATAAATTATTTTTGGTTTCTGAGGCACGAACGGTTTTGGTTCCTGCGGTTCTAAAGCCAGTACGGGAGACTGAGGTGGTTCTGGTACAATCTTTGGCAGAAAAGCTTCCAGATCCTGATCAATAATTTCCGGTTGGGGAGGGATCGCTTCCTGATTCTCAGCCACCATCACAGGTGCCTGGCTCATCTTGATGCCCGCAATCACAATCAGAATAATGAGAATCCCGACGATATTGGCTACGATGTCCAGAAATGAATCTGACCCGAATCCTGTTTCTCCCTGTGTTGCACGGCGGCTCATGTTATTGCTCCTTCACAGTTGAGAGGGAGGAAGCCCCCGGCAGGGGATCCAATGTGAATTTCGCTTCGCTCTGAAGTCCCATTTTGTGTGCAGAAGATTTCAGCCGTTCATAGTACTGGTTGCCCCCCGGGCTGACCGTAAACTGCAGGGTGGGAACCCAGTAAAAGCCTTTGGGAGCAGGTCCCCAGGATGTGACATATTGATCCATGGCAACCATCATCGTCTGTGACAGTCTTTCTGGTGAAATGCCCTGATCTACGGCAATCACCTTCTCGTCTCCAACAATGATTCTGTCGGCACCGATTTGAACAGTGATTTCCCGCTCAAAGCCGATCCCCGACCGTGATTGAGGAGGCCCCCACTGCCGATTCTGCGAATCCATGTTTGACTGTCTGGCAGATTTATGGGATCGATGCAGCGAAATCGAATTGGCGTTGCCAGCCCCCCGCGCTGATTGACCTGGTGCCTGAGGAAATTGATTCGGCGGCATTGCTTCTGCGTTTGAGGACTGCTGCTGAGAGGCGCTGGTGCCAGTCTGCGTCCCCTCTTTCAGAAACGGATTTTCTATCACCCGATTTTGAGACATTGCTGCTTGAGAATCAGTTTGTGCTTCAGATTGCCCCTGCTTTTCTTCTCCCCCGGCAGACTTTCCTGACTGCGTGCGATCCAGTTCTACCAGATGTTGCTCTGCCATTTCTTTTAACTGGTCACGACCAATCACTTTAGCCTGTTTGACCCCCGGACCAGACCCTTCACCGTCACGATAGGAACCCTTTAACTCGTCAATGTTATAAACTTCTGCTCCAGGACGAGTGCCAGGTAAATTTCCAATTCCACTTTCCTGTGCCTTTCCTCCTCCCGGTGTTGTTCCGGAATAGAGCCCCGAATGTTCTGCACCGGCATGACTGCCTCTCCCCTGCGAGACAATATGTTTCTGGTCTGCCACTTTTGATAAATGCTCGGCTCGCGCCATCTGCTGGCGGGGTGTTAATACATCGCTGAACCGGGAAGCGCCAGCACCATTTTTACCCTGTGCAAGTTGTCCCGAGCCTGCGGATCCCCCTCTGCCTCGCTCTGAACCTTCTTCCGGTTCAATGACCCGCACCATGCCTGTTCGTGCATCGAACTGCAGACGTCTCTCACTTGTCCCCTGCTGATTCTGACTTAACTGAGAAACCAGATGTTTTCGCTCACTCAATACACGATCAATGGCTTCCTGACAAATTCGCTCGGCCCGGGAATCTTTGTCGGGTAATGCGAATTCCCAGTCAGCATCAATCAGTTCGTAACCGGAATCCAGTTCCAGATTATTTAACAGTTTGCGGGCAACATAATAACCCACACTGCCACTGGGTCTGACCAGAATCAGCACGTAAGGTTCTTTCCCCGTCCCCTGATCTTTGGCTCTCCAGTACTGAAACAAAGCCTGGGTCCCTGCCAGTAACGGATTGTACCCGGGTGTGAACTCCCTCAGGTCTTCAGGAGTTAACGTGATTCCTTCGGGCAGAAATGTCAGCCCCTGATCGGTACATTCAATCAAGATGGGGCGTTTCGCAGTCCCCGTCTGACCATCATAGGGAATAATCGAATACTTGCTGCGCGCCGTTTTCTGTGACTGTTTTTTCTCTTCCAGATTCTCTAATTCCTCCTGAAGCATTTCGGCAATACGCGCTTTCTGCTTCTGCAGGGCATTCATTTTCTGATTCAGTTCTTTGTCTTTCTGATTCAGAGACAAGATCTGCTGCTCACTCTGTTTCAGCTGATCTTCAGACTCGTTCAATTCATTTTTCAATTGAACCAGTTTCAGATTCTGCGCTTTCAGGTCTTCCAGCTTGCGTGATCTCTGCACTTGGAGTGCTTTTAATTTTTCTTCATGCTCCCGCGCCAGATTAATTACCTGGGGCGCAGGTTCCGGGGTAACTTCCGGTTCTTCGACCTGAACGACGATCGGGGCAGCCGGCGCTGGTTCTTCAACTTCTGCAGAGAAAATGACGGGAGGAAAATAATCGTCTTCGACGACCTCTTCCACAACGACTTTCTGCACCTGCATGATCGCCTGATGACGGATGCGACGTGTGGTGACGACCAGCAGGAAAATCAAAGCACCCATCGCACAAATGAGGACCGCTAAGAAGGGAAATAGCGATACTGAACGTGCTTCCTTACCTTGTCTGCTCATGGAAAAACCGCGAATTAACTTCGTTCATAATTGAATAGTTGAGAATCACAATCCCTGTAATGTTATCAGGCGGCGTGATTTCGATTTGAGCGGGCGGTGAGTAAGTGCACAGCCGCACTCAGGCTATGCAGGGTTTCTTCAAAGGTCTCGGTGGCTCGAATCGCATCCAGATTTTCGGCCAGCCTTTTCTGCAGACCGACCAGATGCTCTTCCTGACCAACAATTTTCAACAGATTTTCACTTTGTGAATTCAAAGCCTCGATCTGCAGAGTCGAAACCTCTGAGGTATCTTTCAGTTGCTGATTCCACTGTCTGACTTCGCCGGCAATTTCTTTTGTTGCCAGTTCTATCTGCGAAGTCTGTCGAGATTGTGCCGAAATCACATCCTGATGTACTTCACTCCAGATCTGGGCCAGATGAGTTGAGAAGGTACTGTTCGATTCTTTCTGCTTTTCCTGCCAGCGGGTTAACATCAGCTCGATCTGTTCGGTCGTTGCCTGGTAGGCAGTCAGAAACTCATTCCTCAATGATTCCAACTGAGAAGAATGACTTCCCAGAGTATTTGTCATTCCTTCCTGCAGACTATGATCAAAGTCCGACTGCTGGCGTTCCATCATTTCGGACCAGCGACCACGTAACCCTTCCAGACTTTGCTGCCAGAGTTCGGTCTGTCGTAAAATCATTTCTTCGGTACGCAGTACCAGTTCCTGTGCAGCTTCGGCTTCAGCCGATTCCAGCGGACTCAGTGAGCTTTCCGAGACACTCAGGCAGGAGGCAATATTCTCAATCCCGAACAGCTCAATCTGTTCGAGTTGTTTTTGCTCCATCCGTTCCACAATAAAGGTAGAGAACACCAGAATCAGTGATAATCCCAATGCGAGCGCAGTGGTATCAAAGGCAACCGCCAGACCACCGGTGACTTCAGAGAGAGAAGTGTCTAACTGATCGGGAGTCACATTGGCAATCGCAATCGTAATCCCGATCACAGTTCCCAGGAACCCGATAATCGGGACAGCCCAGGTAATGGTGCGAATCAGGGAATAACTGGCGTGCATCTGCTCAGAAGCGAGTTCGGCCAGATACTTGAGATGTTCATCCAGATCCTGGACTGAACGACGTCCCTTCACGTAGGAAACCGTATCTTTCAGGCGTTTGCCCAGATACGTCTCACCGATCCAGCTGGCAAGTGACTCCACCTGCTCGGAAAAAATATCAATTCGATCATTGAGACTCTCAATTTCACTGATCGTTTCCCAGTCAATTTTTGTTTCCGATATCGATTTCTTCTGACTGAGCATACCGATGCCCTTCACACCGATAATTGCCATGCCGATGAAGAACAGGCCTGCCGTCGCGTACTCCAGCGGGTGACTGCAAAAATAACGATCGATCAAAGAACGATAAACCGGCAGATAGGGGATGAGGGCATAAAACCCAAACGTGGCGGCCGTTCCCCAGAAGAGAGGAGATTTCAAGATCGCTTTTGACCAGTTCAAGAAATGGTCTTCTGTTTCACTTATCGGCAGGGATTCCATGTGTTCCATCTGTCTGTCCACATCCTTATAGCCTGAATTCAGGTTTGTCGCTAAAGCTTCCCCATCTCGAAGTCTGAGCCTGGCTGGGAAACCGTTTCATTGAAGTTGCATATGTACGTATTAATTAGTCTGGCCGACTGTCAGTTTCTGACACTCCCGCTACCTGGATTTCACAGAGTCAAATCACCATAAACCCAGGCAATGCCCTGTACAAACTGATTAACAACAGCTCATCATGGCATTATTTCACGCAAGGCACGGCAAAAATGCTCACTTGAGTAATACGCATATTCGTTATAATCGTCATACTCAGACTTATGAGTTGAATAAAAGTTGGCTGCCGGAATCAGATGCGAAAAGTATTCAAAAATGGCCATGCGAACACCAATTGAAACCAGAGAATCCATGCTCGTTCAGATATGGATCCGCAATCCAATAACCCCCTTTCTTTGAACCAGTTACAAACAGTCAGCAATGCGGGGAATTGACGCTCGGACTTGAAAAAGCATAATAGATTTCGGGTTTCAGACCTTTTAGACTGTTCATGAGCGAAATAGCCTGTTTTACTGCTGTCGAGCAGAATGAATTCCCGTTTATCCCGAATTAGATCCAACTATCCACGTTTACCAATATGACAGTATCGAGTAATCAACATTCAGGCGAGACTCCAGTACCTGCCGTCGATCAACACATTATCCGGGAAATCCTGGGGTATCTGAATTTCTCAAATGGCAAACCGGACCCCAAATTCCGTTTTAACTGGAATCAGCTTTTTTCTGATCTGGATGAACGGCCTTCGGCGGAAACCCTGGAACTCCTGCTGGGTACACAGCTCAAAGCGCTGAAAGGCACCTCAGGCGCATTTCAGGAAATAACACAAGCGGAAAATGTTATTCGGCTCGCCTTGCAGGAATGTCTGCCACGCTACAGAGCACACCATCGCGATCTGCTGTTTCACATCTGTGAACGTGAATTTCTTCAACCCTATTTTCTGTCAGTGCTGTTTGAATCATTGCTGGAACAGGGAGGCCCCTGGTCTGAAACAGATCGCATTGTGACAGGTACAATCGACAGACTGAATGATTTTGTCGGTTTCCGTCCGGTCGCTGTATTGGAAAACGGTCGCCAGATGCAGGTTTACCCGCATGAAAAGTTTCGACCTCTGCCAGTCTACTTTCGTGACAGTGGTGTCGCTTGTGGCGTGTATCAGAAATTAATCGAACAGACCATCAAGACACTCCAGACCACCCCCGATGACCTGCTGCATCAGGCACACTTTCGCCTGGAACGGATGGACGAAATTGCCATCGACCTGCGGGCTCATGACCACCTGCATCCGGTTAACAAACGCACGAACTACATGTTCGGTGAATGGGATCCACACATCATCGATAACCAGGGTTATTATCGTCGCTTCGTTATCCGCCGCCTGATTCTCGACTCATTGCTGGCCTGGATTGATGAACACAAGGAAATTCCTCTGCAGGAACGACTGGAAGATGCTGCCGCTGTACTGAGCGGTACGATGCTGATGGCCTCATCGATCAGTGGCTCGGGACCGGACACACATGCCAGCGACATCAGCCTGACATCACTGCTTCCCAAAGTGGCCCGTCAGCGGGATGATTATTATAACCGCCTGTTGGCCTCGGCCAGCGGCCCCCGGGCAGAGCGACTGCGGAAAGAAGCCAAACAGTCGCAGCAGCCCTTCGGGCACATTCGTCATTATCTGAATCTGCATCTGGCACGTTATGGCGCCCAGCAGGTCCAGCATCGACAGTTGTCCCGCATTTATGCGCGGATGGGATTTTCTGTTGCCGCCCGCTGCGAAGCCGCCGTCATCCCCTGCACTTCGGTCCGGTTTGAATGCGAAATCCAATGGCGGATCACCCTGGTGCACCTGCACCTGGAACGCTACGAACTGGAACAGGCCTGGAAACTGATTCCGGAAATTGAAGATCACCTGACGAGGGGCATTGAATGTGGTGCCTTGATTGACCCCTGGAACATCCTGGGCTTCCAGGGATTATTCCCCCTGTTTATCTCACGGGAAGACAGTATTCCCGACCAGCGGAGTGAAGTCCTGCTGGACTTGATGGAAGAAATGTTTTCCGCCTATTCGGCCACCCTCAGTGAGGCGGCTGCCCAGGGCAACGATCAACTGAAACTGGAAATTTCACATCGCTTCCAGAAACTGGCGGAGACATGGGATCGCTATGCTACGACCACGGTTGAAGATCTGCCTCATGTCAATGGACAGGACTCGTTCGAGTCGGCGGCGCATGTGTCTCAAATATTAACGGAGTGGAAAAAAGGTGGTGAAGCGGTCGGCGATATTTCTTTTTGGCGCGAGCATGTTGATCGGTTCGAATCGGCAAAAGCATACGCGTTGACCGTCGACGCGCTATTGCAGAAGCAGGACCATGTCGCTGCCATCGGCCTGATCATGCAATGGTTGAGCCAGGTCGATCAGACCGGTCTCGAGTCCGGCCCCTACTCGATCCATTCTGTTCTGCTGCAATGGATGCGACAGCTGACCTCGGAGATCAAACCTGAGTCCTTCGACGCGAACAGCATTTCTATCCGCAAAATGTTCGATTACCTGGAAGTGAATGCCGCCGATTACTGGTCGGTTCCCAATTTTACTGCGATCCTTCCCGTCCCGGAAAAAGAAATCGAAGACCCGTTCGATATCGAGTCGGCTGAACCCGACGAGGAAGACTCACTGTTTAACGCCGCCTATGAAAACGTGACGTTTCGTGACAGTGCCGATGACGGGGTGCAGGGTGAAATGATGGACTCCGGCTATTCGCCCAGCAATTCTGAAATTGAATCGATCAACCGGCAACTGGAACCGCGTCTCAAGTTTTTAAATACGCTTTCACAACTCTGGCAATTATCAGCGGCATTCTACAGTGAAGCGGAAATCAGCCAGACAGAAACGTCAGGTGATTCGAGCGAAGATGCGGAATCTGCAAGTGTATTAAATGAAGATACATTGAATTCGATTGCCGGCTGGATTCGACATACCGAGCATCTGCAACAGGAACTGGTCGTGCTCCTGAACTCGATCTGGAACTATCAGATACCCAAACCGAGTGGCGATCACGATTCGAATATTGAATATGATCTGCAAATGCAGACGAAATTTTACCTGATGCATGCCATCATTATCACAACAGTCAACTGCCGCTCCGCACGTCTGATGCTGCTTTCAACAATGCCTCCTGCCAGGGCGGAAGGCGAACTTTCAGAAAATGAAAGCCTGCTGGTTCCCATCTACCGGGGAGTACTGACACGGGATATTGAACTCGTCAGAAGAGAGTTTCCGCACTTTTTAAGCAGTATTGCAGAAACTCCTTTGCTCTACACCCCCATTGATCAGGGAGGCAAACCGAACACGGTTCTCAAAGTGCGTTCTCTGCAGATGATACTCCGTTTTCTGCTATCACAGCTTCCCAGCCTGGGTCTGCTGCGGGAAACCTGGCAGCTTTTGAAAACCGCTTATCGCATGGAGCGCAGTTCTCGCCCCGAAGGAATTGCCGTCAGTGAATTCGATCGACTGTTCCGCACCGCATTACGCAGTTCGCTGTCTGCCATCATCCGTTCCTCGCACGACTGGGAATCTGATCAACTGGATGATGAGCAACTGATTGAGATCGCTGAGAAGCTGGTCAATAAATATCGGGAACAATGGCTCAAACACAGTCGGACCATGCGGCTTTCCAGTGCGGAAGCCTTGAATCAGGATTTTGTCTGGCAGGAAGTAAGGCAGTTCATCGAGCTCTATGGAGCCGACCTGTTCCACGCACAATACCTGACTCTGGGCAACCTGCGGACGATTCTACATAACGGAATCGAACAGTACCTGAATTATCTGGCAGAGTACCAGAACCCGGCAGAGCCGATGGCGTTACTGACAGACCTGGAAGAAGGCAATATCGACATGGAGGAAGCGGTGACCAATCTGAAGGTCATCTTCGAATCTGTCATCGATAAATTTGATCGCTTTGTTGAGTATAACAGTACCACGACGCAGTCTGACTATGGCGAAATGTTTTACTGCCTGCTCGACTTCCTGCGCATAGAGGCTGCCTATGAGCGTGATGACTGGAAAATGGTGCCTCTGCTGATCGCCCATAAGGTCCTGGCTCAACAGGATCGCAACGAGTCAGCGCTGATCTGGGAAGCCGTCTTCGAAGCCACATCAGAAGAGATGTCAAAGAAACATCTGAAAAAGCTGAAACAGACGGAATCGGAGTACAAGATCAACCTGCCGCTGATTTCCGACCATCTGAATGAACGGTTTGTCAAACCGCTGGCAGTCAACCGTATGCTGGCTCTGGTTCCCCGGGCCATGAATGATGCCCGTGACGGCAATGAAGAGTCCGCAGCTTTTTCGATTCTGCAGGAAGAAATCGAACGTTATCTGGCTTCAACCATTGGTTCAGGAATCGATGTTCCCGACTGGATGCGAAACATTGAAGACGAAATCGATCGACTGGACGAAAAAGTGACCAACGAACAATATGACATAGAAACTCAGATCAAACTTTCCCCGGTGCCGATGTCGCTTGATGAAATTAAAAAGCAGCTCAAAATGTGGAATCAGCCGTTAAGCCGACCAAAGAAGAAAAAGAAATAGACGGCGTCCCGTTTGACTGCAGCATCTCCAGGGGCATTTGGCCCGGTTAGCTTAATCCGAACGATGCCATGGTTAATTCTGATACTGATTGAACCTGCAGCACAAGTCAGCACTGCAGGTTCAATATTATCCTGGTTCTTTTCCCCGCTTTACTTATTCACGGGCTTTATTGAGCAGCTCTATGATTTTCCCCTGTTCGTTCGGGGGGATCATTTCGTAATGGCTCAATTCAATATCATAGGTTCCGCGACCGCCGGTTAAACTGGAAAGCGTACGGGCATAGGTCATAATTTCCGCCAGTGGAACCCGGGCCTGAATGATCTCGTAGCCGCCCGTTGAAACAGCCATGCCTTCCATGCGGCCTCTGCGACTGGAAAGATCGCTGCTGATATCACCCACATTCTCTGCGGGAATCAGGATTTCAATTTTCACAATTGGTTCCATCAATACGGGACGCGACTTTGCAAACAGTTCCGCAAAACATTTACTGCCTGCAATTTTGAATGCCGTTTCGTTACTGTCCACGGGATGGTCTTTACCGAAGAACACTTCACAGATCAGATTCTGCACCTGACACCCGGCGATCACACCCTGCTTCATTTTCTCCAGCACCCCTTTTTCGACTGCGGGGATAAACTGGTTCGGGATCGAACCACCCGAGATACGATCGACAAATGCGAAGTTCATTTCGGGGTCATAATGATACGATCTGAGATGATCATAATTGGCTTTCGTGAAATACTCTTCCGGGTTCACATCCTGGGGCATCGATGAAACTTTAAGATGCACCTCGGCAAATTGTCCTGCGCCACCTGACTGTTTTTTGTGCCGGTAGCTGCCTTCCGCACTCCCCATGATCGTTTCGCGATATGGCACTCTCGGCAGATGCGTGATAACTTCCACTTTGTCTCGATGCAGCAGACGTTCCTGCACAATCTTCAGATGCAGTTCACTCATTCCCTGCATGACCATCTCGTGTGTTTCTTCATCATGGATCACGTGAAAGGTCTGGTCTTCCTCTTCAATCTTATGCAGTGCCCCTGATATTTTCTGTTGATCATTCTGGCTTTTCGGCTCGACAGCCAGCCCGACGACAGGATGGGGAAACTTGATTTCAGGCAGTGACAGACCGTCTCCGTTTGCGTCGGCAGCCAGTGTATCCCCCAGCTGTAAATCGTCTACTTTGGCGACAGCAAAAATATCACCAGCAGAGACTTCATCGACGGCTTCCTGCTTCCCTCCCTGGACATCCAGTAACTGCGTGATGCGGACCGGCTTTCCAGTACGGACATTGACAACCGACGAATCCTTATTCAGCTTTCCGGAAAAAACACGCAGATAACTCATCTTCGAGATAAAGGGGTCGATACGGGTTTTTACGACCTGGGCAACAAATGGTTGATCCGGCGAAGGATCGAGCATCACAGATTGACCGTCTTTCGTCTGTTCCATGCGTTGAATGTCCTGGGGACATAATGTGTAGTTCGACATCGCATCCATAAACTCGGCAACACCGACACCTGTTTTAGCGCTCATGAACAACACTGGTATCAGGGTCCCTGCTGCCATCGCTTTCGGGATATTGGCGGATAATTCTGCCGGGCTGAGTTCTTCGCCTTCAAAGAATCGTTCCAGCAAGGCTTCATTCGATTCAACGATTGCTTCGATCAGCATCTGACGGGTCGCCTCGGGATCGCCAATGACATCATGCTCAGTTGCTGCTGTGTTTTTCACCAGATCAAAAACGGCTTTGAAGTCAGCTCCCAGTCCCACAGGCAGGTTGATGGGGATACATTGAGAGCCAAACGTTTCACGTACTGAATTTAAGAGTGTTTCATAATCGATATTGTCTGCATCACATTTATTGAGCACAATCATCCTGGCGATCCCGGCTTCCTGTGCCATTTTGGACACGCGCAGGGCATTGATTTCTACTCCGTGTCCCGCATTTAACAGAATCAGGGCGGTCTCGACGGCACGCAGTGCGCCGGAAACCTGCCCGATGAAATCAGGATAGCCGGGGGTATCAATCAGGTTGATATGATGTCCACCATAATCAAAGTGAACCAGAGTGGAAGCGATGGAAATCCGATGGTCAATTTCTTCTTCATCCGTATCCAGCAGACTGGTACCATCATCTACAGAGCCCAGGCGAGAGGTGGCACCAGATTGAAACAGCATAAGATCGGCTACAGTTGTTTTGCCAACAGCCCCGTGGCCGACCAATGCCACATTCCTAACGTCGTCTACCTTGTATTCGTTCATCGCTTGTCCTGCCTTTCAAGAAATTGGCCAGGCGCGTTTATCCTCCGTTCCGTTAAAGGCAACACGCTGAGCCATGATATGATGCGAACGTGTGTGCCGGGAAAAAAGAACTTTTCCCGGCATATCCTTAAACCGGACTCCGGTCTGAAATCCGGATCAATTCAGCGACGGGTAGATGATGAATCTCAAGTGGTTTACTCTATTTTATCCTGTTGTTCCTGTAACAGAATCATATAGTTGAGATTTTCAAAAGGCGAAAGGATTTTCTGAATTTTGCTCTTGTATACGCGCAAACAAAGATACCTGGCTCTAAGTAAGCTGAGAGCTGTATTGACAGGAATGACACAACACCGGACGACAGCAAGATTTAAATGCCGAAACGAAAAGAATTAAAAAGGAACCGGCAACAGAAACAGATGATGTTCCATTAGAACCCGGTTTCCATGAACGCCAATAAACTGGGTAAAGAACAGAATAAAGACGTAGACTGCCAATAGCGGCAGGATGAGCGTGCGGCTCAACCAGCGCCAGCCGAACCAGGCATTTTTCGTTTTTGCAGAAGCCCGATGGTAAACCCAGCCCAGCAGAATTTTTGTCGGGTAAATCGTCGCGACAAAGATGAGCGTGATTCCCCAGATCGCATCGCGTGGCAGAGCTGCTACCTTAAACAGGTAGAGCGGAAGAGACAGGAGATACACGATAACCAGCGACAACATCCATAACAGGGGAGAACGTTTGAATTTTCGTCTGACGGTCTTTAATTCAAACATGGCACGAAAACGGTTCTCGGCAGCAAAGTGTGCCTGCAGCAAAGGCAACCACCCCAATACAATTACCAGACTTAAGCCTCCCAGCAGAGTGACTGCGACAGCCCCCCCCTGCCCTCCCTCGGGTGAACTGGCAGCAGCAAACATGGTCGAGGGGATAATCAACCAGATGAGAGCCCCCAGAAAACCACGCAGTCCCAGCGAAAAGTTCTTCCCCAGTTTCAGCGAAGCAAAAAATCCACTGACGTGTCCAGCAGCCCGGTCCAGATAGCCTCCGGCGCGGATCTGCCGATATAGCCAGATTGCATTTTTAAGAGGACGCACGAAACACCAGAACGTCCCGCCGCGTGCTAATGCCAGACAGAGATGTACCGCAATCGCGATGGCCGCCAGCCGATTGATCAAGTGCAGATTGCGATCACTGCTTCCGACGGGATCAATCAGATGCGCATCCGCGGCAGCTCCCGCCAGTAGAAACAGGGGAATCAACCAGAGCGCCACACCAATCACAATCATCCCCAGTCGCGGGGCAATATCCAGTAAAGGAAAAGCGAGACGGATCTTACCGGTTCGCGCCACACGCCCTTCCACGTCCAGCAGATATCCCAGCGCGATAAAATTCACAATGGGGACGGCAGCGATGAGCGCCAGAAACAATACCAGGCAGGCAATACCGAATACCATGCGAATCACCCAGAAAGCAGCTTTGAGTGGGTGACGCAACAAATGAGGAAAGGGAGGAATGTTTCCCACAACTTCATCAGGATAGAATTGTTCAATCTCGGTGGTGCTGCCTAACGTGCCGGCCGGCTCATCCGGGAACTCAGTGATTTCACAAGCTGTACCGGGGCTCTCGACAGAGGGGTCGGTCGAATCTGTCTGCTGGATGGTATGTTCGTTCATAGCCCGCTCCCTCTGATGTTCAGGAATTCGGGGGGGCACAGAAAATTTGATGACATCCCCGGAATCAGCGTGCGTTTTCAAATTAACACCTGTCAATCACTGTAGCTGTTCAATGCCAGATAGATGATTTCAGGACTGTCAGCAAATCGTCTCAAAGTCCCTGTTAAATCATGTCTGCACACCGGGACCAGCTAAGTCGTACTTATATCAGAATTTCCTGACAGAATCGAGAAGTTTCCCCTGGGGAACTTCGACCCGGTAATATTGATACTCAGAAAAAACTCGATAGTTTCAAGAATTCAATGAAACTATCGAATTCCCTCTCTGGTATGATTAACAGTCGGGAAGATTCGTTCTTCCCATACTTTTGAGGAAAACAATACGGTCATTTCGAGATAAACCCATGAAGTCCCATGCCCCTAACTGGAAAGTTGTCTGCCTGCCCCTCTGTGTTGTGGGTCTGGTTGTCACTCTGGTTACCTGGGCATCCAGCAGCCCGGTTGAAAAGACTTCCCCTCCGCCCACTATCGTTGAGACAGACTCTCTCACTGACACCGTTCAACAGGTCGATCGGTTCTTTGAAAAGCAATGGACAGAGAAAAAGACACCTCCGGCGTCAACGGTTTCTGAACTGACACAGCTCAGAAGGCTATCCCTGGCATTGCACGGCACCGTGCCTTCTCTTGAAGAAATCCGTGAGTTCGAAAGCATGCAGGGCGCAGACCGTCTGGAACGCTGGACACAAAAGCTGCTCGCCGACCGTCGTTTTGCCGATTACTTCTCTGAACGATTCACCCGCGCGTTTGTCGGCGTTGCCCAGGGACAGTTTATTATTTTCCGTCGCGATCGGTTTAAAGCCTGGCTCAGTGAACAGATTCAGGAAAATACTCCTTACGACGAACTGGTGCGCAAACTGATTGCCGGCGAAGGACTCTGGACCGGCGACCCCCAAACGAATTTTATTACTTCTGCTGTCGCGGACGGTAATCTGGATCGAACCAAGTTGACCGGCAGCACTGTTCGAGCATTTCTGGGTCAGCGAATCGATTGTGCACAGTGTCACGATCATCCCTTTGATCACTGGAAGCAATCGGACTTCGAAGGGCTGACTGCTTTTTATGGCCAGGTTGAAGTGCAGGTGCTCGGCGTACGGTCGAACAGGAAATTAAAATATGAAGTGGAAGACCGCATGACACTGGAGCAGCGCGAAGTCGCGCCCCGCGTTCCCTTCCTGACAGAATGCCTGCCTGCAGAAGGGACATTGCGAGGACGACTGGCGGAATGGGTCACCCATCCGGACAACCGCCGCTTTGAACGGGCATCAGCAAATCGCATCTGGGGTCTACTGTTTGGTATCCCCTATATTGATCCCGTTGATGATCTGCCGGCTCCCACAGATCTCTCCCAATCCCCACCGGGTCTGCTCGATATCCTGGGACAGGACTTCCGCGAAAACGGTTATGACATCAAACGGCTGATCCAGATCATTGTCGCATCCCGACCGTTTCATCTGTCATCTGAATCCGAATTTGAATCGGCAGACCAGATCGATGCTGCCACTTATAACTGGGCATTATTTCCACTCGTTCGTTTGCGCCCCGAGCAGATCATCGGCTCAATGCTCCAGGCCTCTTCACTCAAAACCATTGATCAGAACTCCAACCTGATTATGCGGGGACGACGGTTTTTCTCCGAACTCAATTTTGTCAAAGAATATGGTGATCTGGGAAGCGATGAACTCAATGATTTTCCCGGTACGATCCCGCAGGCGCTGTTGCGGATGAATGGCGAGTTCGCGAAAGATAACGGCAGTGCATCTCCGCTGAATTCGGTCGGTCGCATTGCTTCACTCGACGTCCCTGCGGAAAAACGGATTGAAACCTGTTACCTGGTCTGCCTGACCCGACTTCCCACTTCAGAGGAACGCGATTATTTTCTGAAACAGTATCAGTCTGCAACAAATCAACAGCAGCGTGTCAAAATTACCGAAGACCTCTACTGGGCTCTTTATAATTCTCCTGAATTTTCCTGGAACCATTGAACCATGTTTGATTCCCATCTCATCTCCAGCAAAATCAGCCGTCGCGACCTGTGCAAAGTTGCCATCGGCAGCACACTCTCATTCATGCTGCCTGGATTCGATTTAAAAGCGGCAGAGAAACGGGGAAAAGAACGTCGAAAATCGATTATCATTCTCTGGATGGGAGGCGGCCCCAGTCAGTTGGAAACCTGGGATCCCCATCCGGGAACCACCATCGGAGGTCCAGGCAAAGCGATCAAAACAGTGGTTCCCGGCCTGCAGATTTCCGATATGTATCCCCTGCTGGCAGAGCAACTGGATTCAATGTCCGTGATTCGCTCCATGGTCTCTAAAGAAGGCGACCACGAACGCGGGACCAAATATCTGAAAACCGGTTATCGCCCTGAACCGACGACCGTTTATCCCGCACTGGGTGCAATCATCACACATCAGGCGCCCAATCCCCAACTGGAAATCCCACAGCATATTTCCATGGGGAATACACAGTTTCCTGCACGGGGCGGTTACCTGGGAGGGCATCTGGATGCTTTCCGCGTTCCTGATCCGGGCCGGAACATCGGAAACATGCGGGCCAGTGTCGGTGCCCCCCGCCAGGAGCGGCGCCTCGAAAACCTGAACGTCGTCTCGCAGGCCTTTCGGAGAGGACGGTCCATTCAGACTCAGAAAACACTGCATCAGTCCACCATTGATCGCGCTCTGACCATGATGAGTTCGGAACAACTGAATGCTTTTGAAATTGAAAAAGAACCCGAAGCAGTTCGCAAAGCCTACGGCGATTCTCCTTTTGGTCGCGGCTGCCTGGTCGCCCGCAGACTGGTCGAACAAGGCGTGCATTCTATCGAGGTGAATCTCAACGGCTGGGACAGCCATGCGAATAACTATACCGGTCACCAGACCCAGGCCGCGATTCTGGATCCGGCATTTTCCAGTTTGCTCAAAGACCTGAAGTCACGGGATCTGCTGGACTCGACAATTGTACTCTGTATTGGCGAATTTGGTAGAACCCCCAAAATCAACGCACTCGACGGACGCGATCACTGGCCCACCGGTTTTTCCTGCATCGTCGGTGGAGGCGGCTTGAAAGGGAATCTGATACTGGGTGAGACGGATCCGACCGGTAAAGAAAAAAAGCCCGTCGATCCCGTCCGGATCCAGGACCTGTACTCTACCATCCTGCAGAAAATGCAAATCGACTACACCAAAGAACTCATTTCACCCATTGGACGACCGCTGGCACTCAGCGACGGAACCCCCATTTCCCGACTGATCTGATTTCCGAGCGACATAAATCAGCATCACTGAGGGAAAATGCTTGCCTGCGCGCAGAAAACTTTCTAATTTGATATCTGTTGGAAACCTGCCTCCGGTTTTGTTGTTTATTCATTAAAACCCTGCCTCCCTCTATCCATTGGATGCTGAATATGATCCGAATCATTCTTTCTGTGGTGCTCACGGCTGCCTTCCTGACTTCAGTACTTCAACAGACTCAGGCAGCGGACTGGTCTCAATTCCGTGGTCCCTCTGGAAATGGTGTTTCACAATCAACGGGACTTCCCACTGAATGGAGTTCAGAAAAGAATATTGTCTGGAAGGCCAAGCTTCCCGGACATGGTTCTTCCAGTCCTGTGCTGTTCGGCAATCAGGTGTTCGTTACTTCTTACACCGGTTATGGACTGACTGAAGAAGACAATGGCAACCCCTCCGATCTGCGGCTGCATGTGATCTCAGTCAATCGGGATAGTGGCGAAATCATGTGGGATGAATCAGTCTCCCCGTTGAATGAAGTTCAGAAAATCACCAAGCGGATTGTCGATCATGGTTATGCCAGCAGTACACCAGCCTGTGATGAAACGGGCGTTTATGCCTTTTTTGGAACATCGGGTGTTGTCGCCTACGACCTGAAAGGAAAACTGAAATGGCAGGCGAATGTCGGAGATGGCACAGCCGGATTCGGATCTGCTTCGTCTCCCATACTGTATAAAGACCTGGTGATTGTGAACGCCAGCATTGAAAGTTCAACCGTCTATGCATTGAACAAGAGGAATGGTGAAGTCGCCTGGAAAGCAGAAGAGATCGTACGCGCCTGGACCACCCCTTCGATTGTGGATGTCCCGGGCGGCAAACAGGAACTGGTAGTCAATCAGAAAAACCAGATCTTTGGCTTTGATCCTGATACGGGTAAAAAACTCTGGACCTGTGAAGGGATTCAGGACTACGTTGTGCCGGTCGTGGTGCAGAATGAAGGCATCCTCTACTGCCTGGGAGGTCGCAGCAACCGCAGTATCGCCGTTCGTCCGGGGGGAAAAGGTGATGTCACGAAAACTCATAAGCTCTGGGAAGTCAACGTGGGAGCCAATGTAACTTCTCCCGTGTATTACGACGGCCATCTGTACTGGGCCAGCGATCGGGGAATTGCTTTCTGCCTGAATGCGAAAGATGGGGAAGTGGTATATAAAAACCGCCTGCCTACCGGGGCCAGACTGTACGCTTCGATCGTTCTGGCAGATGGTAAACTATACGTGACAACCCGGGACAGTGGTGTGATTGTGCTGAAAGCCGGGCCTGAATATGTCGAACTGGCTCGAAATGAGATCAAATCGGATGAGGATCTGTTCAATGCATCTCCTGCCGTCAGCGAAGGCAGCATTTATCTGCGTACCAACGGTTATCTGTATCGAATCGCAGAGAAGAAATGAGGTTCTACACAAAAGATTCTGGTTAAATCACTTACAAGTTTGTCAGACTTTTGGAACAGGTCGTTGATACTGTGGTCCGCCCGCTGGAAATCCCGAATCGGGGCTTCTACAATACGAGGCATGACTGAATCAACGACTCAAAATGGCTACCTCTTCAAGACGATCGGCGTGATTGGCGTTGGTCTGCTGGGAGGTTCCATCGCCGCTGCTGCTCGACAGCGTAATCTGGCTGAAACCATCCTCGGCGCAGGCCGAAATCCCTCCCGCATGCGGGCTGCGCAGCAGTCTGGATTACTGGATCGGGGAACAACAAACATTGCAGAAACAGCAGCACAGTCAGACCTTGTGATAGTTTGCACACCTGTCAATCATATCGTCCAATTTATCCAGACCGTCGCGCAAAACTGCCGTCCGGGTACGATTATAACTGATGTCGGCAGTACGAAACAGCAGATCTGTGACCAATTGAAAGGCACACTGCCGGGAAAGGTCACTTTTGTCGCCTCTCATCCCCTGGCCGGATCAGAAAAGAGCGGTTTTGAATTCTCAGATCAGAACCTGTTTCAGGATCGCCCGTGTGTGATCACTCCCGAAGAGTCAGTGCCGACAGAGGCTGTTTCCAAAGTCAGACAATTCTGGGAAGCACTGGGTATGCATGTGCTGCAGACAACTCCAGAGAAACATGATCTGATTCTGGCGGAAACCAGCCATCTGCCCCATGTGGTCGCTTCCGCTCTGGCAGCGACTTTAGCAGCAGAAAACACCAGATATACCTCAACCGGATTTCGGGACACAACACGCATTGCCGGTGGGGACCCGACTTTGTGGATTGATATTCTATTCAGCAATCGAGACGCGATTGTGAAGAGTCTTGATAAATATACTCAGTCTCTACAGCAGTTCCGGGATGCGATTCAGAACCATGATGAAAAGCGTCTCAGGCAATTGCTGGAAGAAGGTAAAAAGAAACACGACGCATTAAATTCAGCCCCGTAATCAGCTGGACAGGTCAGGTTTTCGACTGACTACCATAGTGACAATAACGAACCTTTCATTATTCCGATGGAATCAACAGTAACTGGAAAACACATGCTTTGCGAAGTCGAAATCAAACCAGCCGACAGTCAGATCGACCGTGAGGGAGCCCGGATTCTGAAAGAATGCCAGGTACTCGGTGCAAATTCAATCCGGACGGTCCAGACCGCCCACTCCTTTCTGTTGGAAGGTAATCTGGATCAGGCGGGCATTGACACGATCGCCCGCACCCTGCTGGCAGACCCGATTGTGGAAACATTTGAGATTCGCATCCTGTCTGGCAGCACACCAGAAACAACCGACTCCGAACCACTGTTGAATGTCATGTTCAAACCTGGCGTCACTGACAATACCGCCAACAGTGCCCGCGAGGCGATCCGTGACCTGGGTCTGGCTGTTGAGAATGTCGCCACCTGTCGTAAATACTGGGTGAACTCAGATGCATCCACTGATGAAATTGACCGCATGGCTGCAAAAGTACTTTCGAACGAAGCCATTGAATATGTCGTACGTGGTCCCCTGCAGATGGACAGTATTAAACTCGGCAGTGAATATACTTTCGAACTGGTTACTATTCCCATTCGTGAGATGAATGATAAACAGCTGGAAACACTCAGCCGGGAAGGTCAGTTGTATTTAAATCTGACCGAGATGAAAACCATCAAAGCCTACTACGTCAGCCAGAAAAAAGATCCGACCGACGTTGAACTGGAAAGTATCGCACAGACCTGGAGTGAGCATTGCTCTCACAAAACACTCGCTGGACGGATTCACTTCAAAGATGGCGAGCGCGATCTGCATTTCGAGAACATGTTGAAAGAAACCATCTTCGCCGCGACCACCGAAATCCGCAAATCGCTGGGTGATAAAGACTGGTGCGTGAGCGTTTTCGCGGATAATGCCGGCGTCATCACCTTTGATGACAAGCAGGACGTCTGCTTTAAAGTGGAAACACACAACCACCCTTCGGCCCTGGAACCTTATGGCGGTGCTAATACAGGTCTGGGGGGTGTCATCCGCGACCCCCTGGGGACCGGACTGGGCGGCAGACCGGTCTGCAATACCGATGTGTTCTGTTTCGCTCCCCCGGATATTCCCTACGCTGAACTTCCCGCAGGTGTCCTGCATCCGAAAGCAGTCGCGACCGGTGTGGTGTCCGGTGTACGTGACTACGGTAACCGCATGGGGATCCCCACTGTCAACGGAGCCGTCTATTTTGACGAACGGTACCTGGGTAACCCCCTGGTCTATTGCGGTAATGTGGCGATGCTACCGGTAGGGAAGTCGGAAAAGCAGCAGGCACAACCGGGACACTATATCGTCGCTGTTGGTGGTCGTACGGGCCGCGATGGGATTCACGGCGCGACCTTTTCTTCTGCAGAACTGACTTCAGAAAGTGAAATGCTTTCCGGCGGTGCGGTACAGATTGGAAATGCAATCACCGAAAAAATGATGATGGATGTCATTCTGGAAGCAAGAGACAAAGAACTGTTTTCGGCGATCACCGACTGTGGCGCCGGCGGATTCAGCAGTGCTGTCGGCGAAATGGGTGAAAAAACCGGCGCAGAAGTCTGGCTGGATCAATGTCCGCTCAAATATGCTGGCCTGTCTTATACAGAAATCTGGATCTCCGAAGCGCAGGAACGCATGGTCCTGGCTGTTCCACCCGAAAACTGGGAAGCCTTCGAAAAAATCTGTGCCGGCGAAGGAGTCGAAGCTTCTGTTATTGGAAAATTTACTGATACCAGTCACCTGGTTTTGAAATACCAGGACCAGGTGGTGGCGGATCTGGAGATGTCCTTTCTGCATGATGGACGTCCTCCTGTCGTGCGAGAAGCCGTTTACAAGATCCCGGCGTTCACTCCCCTGACCCCGCCGCAACGGGACAATTACACGAAAGATCTGACATCGATTCTAAGCTCACTCAATGTGTGCAGCAAAGAATGGATCATTCGACAGTATGATCAGGAAGTGCAGGCTGGCAGTGTGGTCAAACCACTGGTCGGAGTTCAGAATGATGGTCCCTCGGACGCTGCGGTGGTTCGCCCCGATCTGACCTCAACGCGCGGCCTGGTGATTTCGTGTGGCATGAATCCCCGCTACGGTGATTTAAACACACACTGGATGGCGGCTTCTGCGATTGACGAAGCGATCCGAAACTGTGTCGCCGTCGGTGCTGACCCGGCTAAAATCGCGATCCTCGATAACTTCTGCTGGGGAAATACAGATCGGCCGGAAACGCTGGGCAGCCTGGTCGCAGCTGCCCTGGCCTGTAAAGAATTCTCGATCGCGTACGGCTCTCCCTTTATCAGCGGTAAAGACAGCCTGTATAACGAATTCTCTTTTGAGAATGAACAGGGAGAAAAAGAGACCGTCGCCATTCCCGCATCGCTGTTAATCAGTGCCATCGGTCAAATTGCCGATGTCAGCCACGCCGTTACGATGGACGTGAAAGCCCCCGGGAATCGTATTTTCATGGTGGGCACAACACACGATGAACTGGGAGGCAGTCACTTTGCCCTGGTGAATGACCTGGAAGGGGGGCAGGTACCCCAGGTTGATAAGGAAGAAGCGCCGGAACTCTTCAAAGCCCTGCATCTGGCCATTCAAAAGCAATTAATCAGAAGCTGTCACGACCTGAGCGAAGGCGGTCTGGCTGTCGCAGCAGCGGAAATGGCATTTGCCGGCGGATACGGAATGAAACTGGATCCCACCAGACTTCCTGAAGCACTGGAGTTATCTACTCCCAGTTTACTGTTCTCTGAAAGCAATACGCGTTTTCTGCTGGAAGTGCCACTGGATCAAATCGATGCCTTGTATGAGTGTTTCGGCGAACTGCCGCTGGTTGAAATCGGCGAAGTGATTGGCACACGTCAGTTCACAATCAAAGGTACTAACGGAGGCATCGCGATCAGCGCCAGTCTGGATGAACTGAAAGCCGCCTGGAAAACCCCGCTCGCCTGGGATTGAAAACACAAATGCATCGCGTACAGTACTTAACTGAACGTCACGCCTGATGTTGCCTGCGCATCTGCTTTCTGACAAGTTCCTTCGGGAAGCCTATTTTAATCCTTCCCCGGACTGACCGTTCGAGTAAAATAGAGAAAGTCCCTGGTAAATCTGTTTCTCTGTTGAGTCATCAATCATTTCTCAGAGACTTGATCAGAAGTCGTGCCCCCCGTCGTTGGGGAGGCATCTGACTTAACAGGAAACGGGCAGCGGGCAACGACGTAAACCGGTTTTCAGAGTCCTTCCCGCCTTTTGACGGTTACCGCAGATTGGCAGGAAACCCCTGTAATTTCTTGATTTATGGTCGCAAAGTCCTGCCACAGGTATTACGATAGAGTTTACGGAACTTTCTGCGCCAAGCAGTGTTTACCTTTGTAGAAAGGTGTGAAAACGGATGTCGGAAGTGAAACAAGATACCTCTGACTCTTCTGAGTTTGAAATCACTCAGGAGTCAATTGATAAACTGAGCTCTGCGTACCGACAGATCCACGGGCAGATCTCAAAAGTCATCGTGGGTCAGGATGATGTGATTGAGCAGTTGCTGATTGCCTTATTCAGCCGAGGGCACTGTCTGCTGGAAGGGGTTCCCGGTCTGGCGAAAACCCTGATGATCAGTACGCTGGCCCAGACACTTTCCATGTCGTTCAGCCGCATCCAGTTCACCCCGGACCTGATGCCCGCGGATATCACCGGAACCGATGTGCTGCAGGAGAACCGGGAAACGGGAGAACGGGAGTTTCGCTTCATCCCGGGTCCTTTATTCCATAACGTGGTTCTGGCGGATGAAATCAACCGTACGCCTCCCAAAACTCAGGCCGCGCTGCTGGAAGCGATGCAGGAACACCAGGTGAGTGTCGGTCAGACCCGCCATCTGCTGAACGATCCCTTCTTTGTACTGGCGACACAAAACCCGATTGAACAGGAAGGCACGTACTCACTGCCAGAAGCACAACAGGACCGCTTCATGTTCAAGGTTTATGTCCGGTATCCTTCCTTCCAGGAAGAACGTCAGATTGCCCGTCAGACCACCTCCGATTCAAAAAACACAATCGAGCATGTGCTGAACGCCGTTGATGTCCTGGAGATTCAGAAGATTGTCAGGCAGGTTCCGGTCTCGGATCATGTGATTGATTATGCCCTGGCTCTGGTCCGACAGACCCGCGTGAACGAACCGGGTACCCCCGAGTTTGTGAACGAATGGCTGAGCTGGGGCGCAGGACCGCGTGCCGTTCAAAACCTGTTGCTCGGCGGAAAAACACGTGCGTTGCTCAATGGTCATACTCACGTCTCGACAGAAGATATCAGCGCCCTGGCCGCACCGGTATTACGACATCGAATCGTGACCAATTTCTCTGCTGAATCGGAAGGGATTACCTCGGATCGTGTGATTGAGCGATTGATTGAAGAGACACCGTCTAAGGAAGGCGAACTGACCAGTGACCCAAGATTACAGAAAATTTTTGCTGCCTGAGGCAATCTCTCGCATTTCACGTCTGGAAATTCGAGCACGCACGATCGTCGAGGGGTTCCTGTCGGGTTTACACCGCAGCCCCTTCTTCGGGCAATCTGTCGAATTCGCTCAACACCGGGAGTACGCCCCCGGTGATGATGTGAGAAATATCGACTGGAAGGTCTGGTCCAAAACAGATAAATACTACATCAAGCAGTATGAGGAAGACACCAACCTGCAAACCACACTGCTGGTGGATGTCAGTGAGTCCATGCAGTTCGGAACCGGTCCGTTATCTAAATATGAATACGGCTGTACGGCAGCGGCGGCCCTCGCATTTCTCCTGCTCAAACAGCAGGATGCAGTAGGGATGGTCACTTTTGACGACGGGATTCGCAACCGCGTTCCCGCGTTAAGTAAACGAAATCACCTGAATGCTCTGCTGACGGCGCTGGCCTCTGAAAAACCAGCAAAAAAAACTGACATTTATGACGTATTGAAAGAAGTGGCAGAAACGCGCTCGCAAAAAGGCACAATTATCCTCATATCCGATTTATTCGTTGACAGAGAGAGTCTGTTCAAAGGACTACGTCTACTGCAGTATCGCGGTCATGATCTGATGCTGCTGCATATCCTGGATGACCAGGAACTGGATTTTGACTATTCCGGAACGACACGATTTGAAGGCATGGAAGAAGCGGGAGAACTGGTGTGTGACCCCCGTTCTTTACGGGACGGTTATCTCAAAGCGATGCATGAATTTTTAAATGAAATCAGAAGACGTTGTGCCAAAAATAAATTTGACTACCAGACAATCCGGACCAGCGAATATCTCGATGCTGCGTTGGCCCACTACTTGAATCATCGCATCGGAATGCAGCAATCCATCCGACAATAAACGAAACCAAATCCCCCGATTCTCTCCAGCCTGTAACAGACGATTCGACTTATGGAAGCATGGTTAACTCAACATTTTGTGAATTCCGCACTGGTCTCGACCGGCGCTTTGATGATTGCTGCGCCGATCATCATTCACTTGATTAATCGCTTCCAGTATAAACGCGTGCAATTTGCTGCAATGGAATTTCTGCTGCAAAGCCAGCAGACCAACCAGCGTCGCGTGCTGATCGAACAGCTCCTGCTGCTGTTACTGCGAATCATTCTCATCATCTGCCTGCTGCTGTTAATCGGCCGTCTGATATTGGACCCCACCCAGATGTCGATGTTTCACGGTGCCAAATCACATCATGTGATTGTGCTGGACGACAGTGGTTCCATGCGGAATGCCTGGGGAGAACAGACGGGCTTTCAAGAGGGTCTGCAGGTCATTCGTAAAATTGCCTCTGAAGGTGCAAATCGTCCCAATACGGAAAAGTTCTCTTTAATCGTTCTGTCGCGTGCCGATGCCCCCCTGTTTCTACAGCGTGATATTAATGAAGAGCTGATCAACGAACTGGACGCCAAACTCTCCAACCTGAACTGCTCGCACCAGAGTCTGGATTTGAACCAGGGTCTGGAAGCAGCCGTCGACCTGTTGAACGAGGATCGGGCCATCATCAAAACGCTCCACCTGATTTCTGACTTCCGCAAATCGGACTGGCAGGAAAAGAAAGGGGTCGCCTCGACGATCGAAAAATTAAGTAACAGCGATACGGCAATCAACCTCATCAAAACGGTCCCCGATTCTCAATCCAACCTGGCAATCACCGAACTCTCGGGGGCGACAGAAGTCGCTGCCGTCGATGTGCCGCTCCGACTGAGAATCAGCCTGAAGAATTTTGGAGAACAGGTCGCCGAAGACGTGCGCGTGTCTGCGTTTGTCGATCAGACGAAGCTTCCAATGAGTATCGTGTTTGATAAAATCGAAGCAGGCAGTGAGATCTCACAAGACTTCGACGTGGTTTTCAACAAACCCGGGCTGCACGAGATCAATGTCAGCCTGACAAACGACGCGCTGGATGGCGACAATGAGCGGTATATGGCTATCAATGTCAAACCCTCCAACCCGGTCCTGATTGTTGACGGCAACCCCTCCGGCAACGAGTGGATGTACATCCAGACGGCGATTGCACCCGATGCTTCGACGACCGGATTTGCTCCTTCTGTAGAGAATGTCGACTATCTGCGCAGACATCCTCTCAACCAGTTTAAAAACATTTATCTGCTGAATGTCGCAGAACTGCCTCTGGATGCCATCGCCGCTTTGGAGAAATTTGTCTCTGACGGAGGCGGCCTCATCTGGTTTGCAGGTCCTTCCCTCCAGCCTGCTTTTTATAATGAAAAGCTCTATAAAGATGGTAATGGTCTGTTTCCTGCTCCCCTGGAAATGTCTACGCGTGAGTTGCCTGTCCGGGAATCGAGTACGACGGTGGATCTGAATGTCAGTGACCACCCCCTCTTTTCTGTCTTTGCCGGCCAGGATAATCCACTCATCGAAGCGGTGACGATTTCACGTTACTTCCCCATCTCTGAGCAGTGGCTGCAGACCAAGGCGGAGAAAGCATCGGGTGTGAATGTGATCGCGACGCTCCGTAATCGGGCCCCGCTGATCCTTGAACACAGGCTGGGCAAAGGTCGCATCATTACCTGTCTGACGTCGGCGGGTCCTGTCATGACGAATGAGGGAGAGCCCTGGAACACCTGGGCATTCAACCCCAGCTATATCGTGTTCCAGCTGGAACTGCAAAAATACCTGGTACAATCCCGCTCGCATGAGCAGGCAGAAATTGTAGGCGCACCGATCCCCTTTTCCCTCGATGCTTCACGGTTTTCAGATGAAATTGAAATCCAGACACCTGTGACGCAGGGAGGGCGAACCATTCGCCTCAAAGCATCTCCTGAAGAGCAATCGGATACCGCGGGCAACAGTACTCTGCAACTTGTAACTGCCTATCGGGACACAGACCAGCCTGGCGTTTATACAGTTCAGCTGAAGCAACAGGACCAGACCATTGAGCCCCGCATGTATGCCTTCAACTTCCCCGTTTCGGAAAGTAACCTGGAACTGGCTACGACCGATGAGCTCATGAATGAGCTGGGCAATTCAAAACAGATTCAGATTCAGGAACCGGGTGAATTCCAGTGGATTCAAGGCCAGGAAGCAGGTCGAGAAATCACTAATGCCATTTTACTGATCCTGTTCGTGTTATTGATTTGTGAACAACTGCTGGCCTATCGTTTAAGTTATCATCCTAAAACAGCGGGTGCCGCCGCATGAGTTATTTCGCTTCCCTTCCAGCATCACTGATTCTGGCTGCCGACGAAACGACCGCGTTTCGTTCGATCGAATACGATACGCCCTCCTCAGGCTGGGGATGGCTGCTGCTCCTGTGTGGGTTGGGACTGGTACTGCTGTTATCGTTCCGGACAGTCTGGAAAGACTCAATTCAACTCCCGCTGTTCTGGCGCTGCTGGCTGGCAGTATTGCGACTGGGCGTATTAGTCGCTTTGATTGCCATTGTTTTTAATCCGCATGAACGTACTCAGAAAATGTCGTTTCGCCCTTCCCGGGTCGCGGTACTGGTCGATACTTCGCTTTCCATGAGGCACCCGAATCAACTGGTGACGGCAAATACAAGTTCGCCTGCCAGCCGCAATGTTGCCTCCCGCATGGAAGCAGTCGAAAAACTTCTGGCAGATTCTCCCCTGATCAAGGACCTGCAGAAAAATCATCAGGTCAGTGTTTACTCCTTTGATAAAACCTTAGTCGGCCCCCTGCATGTGTTCCCGAAACAGGACTCGCCTGAGAACACTGCGAAACCGGCTTCAGAGGCAGAGACCAGCATTCCGGATCAACCTGACTGGAACACACTGCTTCAGCCCCAGGGTCTGGAGACGCGCCTGGGAGAACTGCTGGGACAGCTGATTCGTGAGATTAATGGCTCCACGCTGTCTGGAATAATCATCGCCACTGATGGGGCATCGAATGCCGGTATAGACTTACTTTCTGCCAATGAAGCGGCAAAAGAATCAAAAGTACGACTGATTCCCCTGGGGCTCGGCAGTCCGGTTCGTCCGGCGAACATCCAGATTTCCAAAATCATCGCTCCCACTGATGTACAGTTCGGGGATGGTTTTGAGATCACCGCCATCGTGCAGGCCGTCGGTATGCCTGGGAAAAATATTACCATCGAACTGCTGAGAAAAGTTCCAGGCGAAGCAGAACCAGCCATTGTTGAAACGCGAGATGTCCTGCTGCCTACCGAAGACAGCCTGCCACTCGATATCAAATTCGAACGCACCCCCGCTGAAGAAGGTGAAATCAGTTATGTGGTTCGTGCTCGGGGCAATCAACTGGCGGGCGATGCCAATGCCATGGACAATGAACTGGCACATTCCGTCAATGTATTCAGTCGCCCCACACGCGTGCTGGTCATCGCCGGTGGCCCGATGCGGGATTATCGCTTCGCCCGTACCATGCTCTACCGTCATCCATCAATCCAGTCTTCGGTCTGGCTACAGTCTGCCCCTCCCGGGGTTTCACAGGATGCAAACGAACTGTTGTATGAATTTCCTGAACGGGCAGACCTGTTTGAATACGATGTGGTCCTCGCGTTTGACGTGAACTGGGAACTGCTGTCCGCAGAACAGATGCAGAATATGAATGAATGGGTCTCATCAGCAGGCGGCGGAATCGTGATGGTGGCCGGCGACGTTTATACGCCTAAACTGGCCCAGGAAAGTGAAAAATACCAGTCTATTCTGGATCTGTATCCCGTGTTTATCAACTCCTTCGTTCGCGACTACCTGGATGAAGAGGCGACACAGATTCGCAGGATCGAATGGACTCAGGCCGGCCTGGATGCCGGCTTCCTGATGCTGACCGACGATCCGGCAACTTCCCGGCAATTATGGGAAAACTTCCCTGGTATTTATCGGTGTTATCCCTCAAACGGTGCCAAAGCTGCTGCGACGGTTTATGCCCACTTCCCCGACCCGAAAACTCAGACGGAATTTGGATTCTCTATCTTGATGGCGTCTCAGTATTATGGCGAAGGTCGCTGTTTCTATCTGGGCAGCCCGGAAATGTGGCGGCTGCGCTCTGTGGAGGAAGATTACTACGACCGGTTCTGGACGAAGCTCATCCGGAATATTGGACAGGGCCGCACGAAACGGGGTACGAAACGGGGTACGCTCATTCTGGAACGGGATGAATATGTTCTGGGACAGACCGTCTCTGTCCGAGTCAGACTGCTCGATCCGGAATTCAAACCCCTCATCCAGGAATCCGTGCCTATGGAAGTCATTGATCCACGAGGCAGACCCCTGGTTCCCAATCTACTGCTCATGCAGGACCGGAATCGACCTGGCGAGTATGTCGCCAGTTTCCGTGCCGGCCTGCCTGGTAAATATCGATTTGAAGTCACGGTTCCCAATTCCAAAGGTCAGGTTGTTGACGGAAATCTTATGGTTCTGCTGCCGCGACTGGAAGATGAATCGTTGAGTCAGAACGTGAAAGGACTCAAGGAACTGGCCCGCGATACCGGTGGTCAATACCTTGCTCTGGAAGAAGCAGAACAGATCCCTGCCCTGCTGCCTGACCAGGGAGAAGAATTCCTGGTTGACGAGAGGCTGAAGACACTCTGGGATCAGGCCTGGGTCTTCTTCCTGCTCGCAGGTCTGCTGGCTGCGGAATGGCTGACCAGAAAATTATTTAAACTGGCCTGATTAATCGTACAATATGTCTGTTGTCCCATAATTGGACTTTGTTGAAATATCAGCGTGAATAAACGAATGAACGAACCTGCCAAAGTATCGATCCCTCAGGAAATTACCGATTTACTCAATCGGCTACGGGGCAAAATACGCAGATATATTCTGCTGGAAGGTGCAGCCAAACTACTCGCCACGGCAGGACTGATATTCTGGATCAGCTTTGTGGTTGACTGGGGTTATTTCCGACTCAGCCATTTTGAGTTACCTGTCTGGTTTCGCGCCTCGTTTGTATTAATTTCATTGACAACAATCCTGATTCTGTCAGGTACGTTTATCCTGTTCCGCCTGATGACAAAAATGAGAAAGAAAGCACTGGCTCTCGTACTGGAGCGTCGCTTTCCTGAGCTGAATGACCGGCTGGCAACAGCGATTGAACTGCACGAATCCAACGAACCGCAAAATGCCTTAACCCGCGCCATGCTGGAACGGACCGTCAAAGATGTCGCACGCGGCAGCAGTCAGCTTCCCCTGGAAGATGTCTTTGACAAACGTCCCTTGCGCAGGGCATTCTTCGGTGCCCTGATTCTGTCGGTTTCCATCCTGATTCTGGCTGTCGTCAATCAGCCCGCGATGGCCCGCTGGGCGAAAGGCTATCTGGAATTAAAAAATGATTACTGGAACCGCGAAACAGGGCTGGTCGTCAAAGTAATCGCCCAGCCGGGAGACCGCATCCGCGAATTCCAGGACCAGACATACAAACATGGTCTGGGAAATGACCTGACACTGTTAGTGGAAACCGTCGAGGGCAAAAAGTCCCCGGAACGCGTGCAGTTAACCTATCGCATGCAGAATGGTCGAGAGGGAGGCCGAACCGTCATGTCGCGACTGGGCGAAGGTCGCTTCAAACATACGATTACGGACGTTCTGGACGGAATGCAGATCTGGGTCTCAGGCAATGACTATACCAACCCGGAACCCTATCTGATTGAAATTGTGGAAACCCCCACTTTGGATCAGATCCAACTTGAATGTCGCTATCCGGAATATACAGGTTTAAACACAGTTGATCCCGAGACCGGCATATTACAGCCTGATCTCCAGACCGTGCAGGGAACTCAGATCGCGCTGCCCGTCAACACAGACTTTCAGATGGTCTCCACAGCCAACAAGCCGATCACCCGGTTTTCCCTGGAAACAGATCAGCTGAAAATACAGTTGGAACCAGCAGCGACTGCAACTTCATCCCCAAAGTCAAATTTCCTCGCCTGGAAAAACTCTCAGGGAGAAATTGTAAAGCAGACCAGTTTCACGCCTGCTCAATTAGAACAGATGTGTGGCTCGGATCATCAGGTTTTTCGAGTTCCTTTCACCTTGGTTTCTGAGAATCAAAAGACATCATCCTCCGGGATCCCTCTACCCATAGATCAGCCGATGCGGATCTACCTGGAAGACGAAGACGGACTGCTGGTGACCGAACCGATTCGCCTCAGCATTATGGGTATCGTTGATCAGCCGCCTAAAATTGATACTCGCCTGACAGGGATCGGCAAATCGATTACCCGCAAAGCGATGATTCCCGTCGAAGGGAAAATCACAGATGACTATGGCATCCAGTCGGCTCGATTTGATTTTCTGGTAGACGAAGATAAAAACTTCCGCCTTCGACCGTTTCGTTCCAAACCTGCGGAACGTCCCAAAGAATTTACCTTACAGCGAAATGAAAAAGAGACTTGGGAACGTTTTGATGTTCTGCCTCTGGATTTAAAAGTCGGACAGAAACTCAGCCTGACGGTGCATGCGGAAGACGCAGACAACCTGAGTGGCCCTCATCAGGTACATGGCGAAACCTACCATTTTGAAATCGTGACCGATGAGGAATTACTCTCGATCCTGTATTCAAAAGAGCTGAATTTGCGCAAGCGATTTGAACAGATTTTCAAAGAAGTCACGCAGACACGTGACGAACTGAAAGAACGCGTCGCGCAGGTTCGCGAATCTCAGGCAATCACTGAAAAACAGAAACAGGGGCAGACCGACCCTGCCTGGGAAGCAACATTACTGGAAAATCAGAGTGCCATCGCCGTTTCGGCGGATCGATCGCTCTATGGAACGCGAAAAAATGCGACCGAAACAGCATCCATAGTGGAATCATTTCATGATATTCGGGAAGAGCTGGTGAACAACGGGGTCGCCACCGCGCAGATTCTGGGACGCATCGATGACAAAATTCTCAAACCCCTGACGATGATTCATGAACAGGATTTTCCAGATGTCGACCAAAGACTGGGACTGTTCCGGCTGGCAATTGAACAGAACAGCAACCCTCTGACCGAAATCCAGACCAGCATTGATCTTCTGGATTCCATGCTGGTTCGAATGCAAGGCGTTCTCAACGAAATGCAGGACTTGCTGGAGTTCCATGAAGCCATCGAAATGCTGAAAAATCTGATTGAACGAGAAAAAGAATTAACTGAAGAGACCAAAAAGTATCGCAAAAACAAGCTTCTGGACCGTCTCAAAGGATTGGGATTGGAGTAAATCAAAAAAACGCACCAATACCTGCGAAAATCGCGCCTCACGGTTTCCGCCACCTTTAACAACTGAACACAAAAACACGCTTCGATCCTCGTCCCCTACTTGATATAATACTTTGTCCGTTTAACTCTATGCGCGCCGCACAGATAGACGCCCAGGCAATGGTTGCATTCCCTTCCTCAACAGTTCTGAGAACACTATGAAAACTTTGGCAGAAGCAACATTTCAGTGGAATCGTCCAGGGACTTTCGTTCTGCTGTTCTTACTGACCGTCTGCTTGTCAGGTCAGAACGTCAGCAGAGCCCAGGAACCCGCGTCTTCAAAAAATGCCACTTCCCCCCAGACAAATAAGAGTAACCTGTCCGACAGACAGGAAGCCATCTCACAACAGTTCAAACGCTTTGAGTCAACGCTCCACGATCTCGGCGAATATATGAAAAAGACAGATCCTGCCCGGGCGGATCTGCTGTTTCGTGCCTTTGGTCAAAGCAAACAGAATCAGATGACTGTGGAAATGCAACGCGTTCTGCAGATGCTGGATAAAGGCCAGCTGGGTGATGCCGTGGAACGCCAGGAGAACCTGTTAAAAAACATGCAGAATCTTCTCGCGTTACTTCAAAGTGAAGACCGCATGAGTGAAGTCGAGAAAGAAAAGCAGCGCATTCAGGATCTGCTGAAAGATGTGAATCGCCTGATCGGCCAGGAACGGGACGTGCGTGCTGCGACGGAACGGGGGGGAAAACCTGCCGACTTAACAGAGAAGCAACAGAAGGCAGCGGAAAACGCCCGGAAGCTGGTCGACAAAATCGAACAACAGGACGCTGAAAAAAACGACTCCCAGAAGTCCGATCAGAAGTCCCAATCTGATATGGATCCCCAATCATCAGAGAAAAAGGAAGAGGGCCAACAGAAAGATCAGAAGTCTCAGGAAGGCAAGTCCGATTCGAAGTCGGATGCCGATTCCAGGAAATCTTCAGAATCTGAGTCCCAAGGCAAACCTCCCGAAAACGGTAAATCAGATCCTGATCAGAAAGGGTCTGAAGAACAGAAGTCTGATCAACAGTCTGGGGAACAGCAGCAGTCACAACAACAGCAGCAAGGTCAGCAGGGGAAACCACAGGAGGGAGAAAACCAGCAGTCCCAGGAACAGCAGCAGCAGAAGAAGACTCCGGGCCGGGAACAGATCGAACAGGCACGCCAGGAAATGGAAAAGGCCATTGAAGAGCTGGAGAAAAAACAGAAAGATGCCGCCTCCCGTCATCAGGATGATGCGATCCGTAAATTAGCAGAAGCCAAAGAAAAACTGGAAGAGATGCTGCGTCAGTTACGCGAGGAAGAACGCGAGCTGATGCTGGCTGCCATGGAAGCCCGTTTACAGAAGATCCTGGCGCAACAGAAACGGGTGTATGCCGGCACACTTTCTATCGGCCAAGTTCCCGAAAAAGAACGCACGAGTCGTCATACGGCCCGCGCTGTTCAGCTTTCCCGTGAAGAATCCCAGATTGGTCTCGAGGTAGAAAAAGCGATCCTGCTGATCACCGATGAAGGCTCTTCGGTCGCGTTTAGCGAAGCGCTGGCTGAGGTTCGAGAAGACGTCCAGAATGTGAGTTACCGCCTGAACCGGGTACAGGTGGATGAACTGACACAGGGCATTGAAAAAGATATTATCAGTTCCCTGGAAGAAATGATCGAAGCACTGCAGAAAGAGATGGATAAGTCAGACGAAGAGAAGAAGAAACAGCAACAGCAGCAGCAACAACAGGGTTCACCGGAAGATCAGGCTCTGATAGATATGCTGGCAGAGATCAAGATGCTGCGATCACTGCAGTTACGCGTGAATAACCGCACTCGGAGAATCGAAAAACTGGCATTGGAAGAGGGAGCCAACCAACCCGATATCCTGGAACAGTTGCAGAAACTGGCCAATCGACAGACACGCATTCAAAACGCGACCTATATACTGGCAACCGGCAAAAACAAATAAGCGATTTCTCGGAATCGCTGGAACAAAGGTAACAGACCGCGATGAAAGTCAGTCCCAAATCAACTCGCATTACAGGATCTATTCTTCTCTGCCGGGGAGGGTTCGCTCTGCTTGCCCTGACTTGCCTGGTCCCTGTTTCCAGCTACGGGCAGACTCCCATCCCGGTGCCACTTCCCATAAAGGAGCCTGTTGAGAAACAGACCGGGAACGAAGTGACCGTACTTTACGCTGCTCCCACTTCTGCAGAATTAAAATCTCAGCTGGAAAGCTGGGTTGCCGATCAAAAGGTTAAAGATCCGTCGCAGTTGAAAGCGATTGCCAGCCAGCTGGTAAAACTGGAATCTGCTCTGTCTGCGGAAGAGAAGCTGGACATTGCCATCCGTATTTTCTCAAACATCGATCGCCAGACAGCAGACCTGGTGCGCTCGAACCAGTTTTCAGACAGTGTCCCCCAGTTTTCCAGCCCTCCACTTTTGACGGAAGGCAAAGCCGAGACGTTCTACCTTGCCAATCTGAGATACTTCATCGCCCGCAATCTGACGCAATTCAGACTGGTTGACCCGGCTCTGGATATCTTCAATTCGATCAACCCGGAACCCCTGATTGACCCAGCCGGTTACCTGTTTTACAAAGCAGTCTGCGAGCACCGCCTGTTGCAGAAAGAAGCCTGTGAAAAGACCCTGGATCAACTCTTAAACCGTACCCAGGACGTCCCGGAACGCTTTACTCAGGTCGCAGTTCTGATGCAGGCTGATCTGGCTTCACTGAAAGAAGAAAGTCTGGATGAAATTTCCCGCAAGATGAGCGACGTAGAGCGCAGGCTGGAACTGGGAAATTCCGGGAAGAAAGTCCAGAAAGTCGAAGACGAAATCATTGCCTCGCTCGACAAACTGATCAAAAAAATGGAAGACCAGTCCAAGAACAGTCCTTCTGCCGGAGCGGGGGGAGGAAATTCAAAAACACCTGCCGCTGGTGCAGATGAAAGCCGTGTGAAAGGCGAAGTTGCCCCAGGCGAAGTAGACAAGAAAAAATTATCCAATAATGGAGGTTGGGGCCAGTTGCCTCCCAAAAAACAGGCTTCTGCCAAAAACATCATTAATCGTAATTTTCCGTCACATTACCGCAAAGCGATTGAAAAGTACTTTAAGAAACTGGCTGCCGAAAAAGCCAGTTCCGGTAAATAGCGTTTTCAATCCCGTACGATATCCACATCTGAATTTAAAGATTTTCCGGAGTTGACTACATGCCTGTTCTGTTTTTTGTTTCCATGACCACTCTGCTTGCCGTCGCTCCTGATGTTGAAGTCACTTCACTCAGTGGCACGACTGCCTCGGGGAGTCTGCAGTCATTGAACAAAACAATCGCAAAAGTCAAAGCGGGGCCGACAGAAAAAGATCTGCCTCTTTCCAATATATTGAATATGCGATTTCCCAGGAATCGCTCTCAGCGCAGCCTCGAATTACCGCTTACCGTCAGACTGACTGATGGTTCAAAATTTCCGATACAGGCCCTGCAAAGCAATGACCGTCAGGTCAAAGTCAGTGGCAAGCAGACCGGTGAGCTGATCCTGCCGACAAAAAATGTCGCCTCGATCCGGTTTGGCCCGTTGAGTTCAAACATTCGCGACTCCTGGGAAAAACTGCTGAAAGCAGAGAATTCAAAAGATCTGCTCGTAGTTCAAAAGGAAAATGTACTCGATTACATTGATGGCGTTGTAGGTTCCATTACCGAAGACAAAATTCAGTTTTTTACCGGTGAGGACGAAGTCTCCGTCAATCGCAGTCGTGTGTTCGGGGTAATTTATTTCCGCCCCCCCACTCCGGAAGTGTCCCCCTTCTGTGCGATTCGACTGACCGACGAGGGAGTGTTGAAGGCCTCTGCCATCAATTTCACCGGATCGGAATTTACTGCGACTCTGCAGGGAGGCACCCAGGCCCGGTTTGCACCACAGTCGATTGCCAATCTGGATTTCAGTCAGGGTAAGGTGCGATACCTTTCTGACCTGGAACCAGGAAATATCGAATACACGCCTTTTTTTGATACGGTCTGGAAGTATCGTAAAGACAGACACCGCGATGGAGGCCCCCTGCGAGTGGGTGGAAAAGAATATGCACGCGGTCTCTACATTCACTCTAAAACACTGCTTCAATATCGTATCAAAGGCGACTATCGGAATTTTCGCGCGATTATGGGGATCGATGATTCAGTGCCCGGCATTGGATTTGTCTATGTTGAAATCAAAGGTGATGGCCGCACACTTTATTCGGGAAATGTACGAAGCTCGGACTCTCCGGTGGAATTAAACCTGGATGTCCGTGGCGTACGGGATTTTGAGGTTCTGGTCGATTTTGGTGATAACCTGGAAATCTGCGATCACCTCGACCTGTGTGAAGCACGTTTTATTAAATAATCAGTAACGGTGCACACGACTGAATCAGACTGACTGGTTTCGCAGTGAGCCGTTGAAGTTAAAAGGTAATTTGATGCAGAGATTTTTTATCTGTGTTCCATTTGTCATCTGTACTCTCCTGTCTCTACCTGTATTTTCAGCAGAATCTTCTGTTGATCCTGCAGTGCTGGCGGCTCAGAAACAGCGTATTGATGTCATCAAAGCAGTCTCTCCCTCGGTGGTTGCCATCTTCGGTGGTGCCGGTGATGGCGGAGGCTCAGGAGTGCTGGTCACGTCTGACGGATATGCATTAACCAACTTTCATGTCGTCTCGGGAGCCGGTAACTTCATGAAGTGCGGGCTGAATGATGGCAAGCTGTATGACGCAGTCATCGTCAGTATCGACCCCACGGGTGATGTGGCTTTGATCAAACTCCTGGGCCGAACGGATTTTCCGGTTGCCCGACTGGGTGACAGCGATGCCGTGCAGGTGGGTGACTGGGCTTATGCCATGGGGAATCCGTTTCTGCTGGCGACCGATTTTCAACCGACGATCACCTACGGAATTGTCAGTGGCGTTCACCGTTATCAATATCCGGCTGGTACGTTTCTCGAATATACCGACTGTATCCAGGTGGACTCTTCGATCAATCCGGGTAACTCGGGTGGCCCCCTGTTCAATGATCGCGGCGAGTTGATCGGCATCAACGGCCGCGGGTCATTTGAAAAACGGGGCCGCGTCAATTCAGGGGCCGGTTATGCGATTTCCATTAACCAGATCAAGCACTTCTGGGATCATCTTAAGAGTGGCCGCATCGTCGACCATGCAGCACTGGGCGCAACTGTAACCACAGGCTTTGATTCAAATATCAATGTCGCTGAAATCCTGGAAGAATCAGACGCCTATCGAAAAGGTTTGAGGCTGGGTGACGAAATTGTCTCATTCGCAGGTCGCCCGATCCGCAGTGTGAACCAGTTCAAAAATATTCTTGGTATCTACCCTGCAGGCTGGACGTTGCCGCTGGTCTATCGGCGGGATGAGAAAAAGAACACAATCTATGTACGCCTGCAGGCGCTGCATACTGCCCTGGAGCTACAGGAACAGGCAGGACAGAAGCAGCTGATTCCGGAGAAAGCACCTCAACCGGGGGATAAGAAGCCTCGACTCCCGATGCCAAATCCACATGCGAAGGCAGCACCTGAACCACCGGAAAAGTATAAGCACCTGTATGTCCCGAGAACTGGATTTGCCAATTACTATTTCAATCAGAAACAGCAGGAACGTCTGCTGCAGGCCTTAAATGCAACGAGTAATTTCTCGGATCGAACCGGAACCTGGACGCTGACCGGAAAAATGGGAAACGGGACTGATTTCACACTCACTCTGGCAGACAAAGGTGTGGGCTTTGAAGCCGGTAAGGATATCTTTCTGCAGTCACTGGAAACGGATATGTTCGTTGATGAACCACCTGGTACGGGTGGTCTGCTGGCGGCTTTACATCATTTCCGACTGCTGCTTTCCGGACAATCCGAACGATTCACAGACTTTTATTATCTCGGCAGCGAACGACTGGACGGGACGAATGAAATGGTTGATGTCCTGATCGCGACACAGACTGGTACGATCTCCCGCTGGTATTTCAACAAATCAGACCTGTCTCTGCGGGGCCTGGATTTTTATCTCACAGAAAATTCTGAAGTCTGCGCAATCCGTTTTGAACAATTCCAGACGCTCAATGGCCAGAAGTTTCCCGGGGAACTCGATGTGCGGCACGGCAGCCGACCTGTCATGAAACTGAAAATAGAACGCCTCAAGCTGGATCCGCTTGAGAACTCAAAGAAATAGCCACCGAACCGGATGAAAGTAGATCCTCAGTGATTCAAATCAAAGTCATCAAACCTGTTCTGTTCTGTCTGTGCCTGGCGGTGTTCCTGCTGCCTGTTTCGCGGACCGTCTCTGCTTCCTCGCAGTCAACAATCCAGTATAGCCTGCCTCGCCTGGTAAAAATATTTGGTGCGGGAGGCGTTAAAAACCTGTATGGTTACAGTACCGGTTTTCTCGTTTCTTCTGAAGGACATATTGCCACAATCTGGAGCCCCGTACTCGATACCGATCGTCTGTCGGTCGTCCTGCACGATGGTCGAAAATTTGAAGCAGAAGTACTGGGAGCAGAACCGCATCTGGATTTAGCCGTTCTCAAATTAAAATCAGAACGGGAATTAGACCTGCCTTTTTTTGATTATAAAGAAAAAGTCACAGCCGGTCCGGGCACACGCATCCTGGGCTTCAGTAACATGTTTAAGGTCGCCACGGGTGACGAACCGGTATCGGTACTGCATGGCGTCATTGAGGCGCGGACCGAATTACCACGTCGCAGGGGTGCCTTTGAACTCTCGTATTCAGGTGATGTATATGTCGTCGATGCAATTACCAATAACCCTGGTGCCGCCGGCGGTGCACTGGTCACTTACGATGGAAAGCTGCTGGGGATGATCGGCAAACAGGTCAGGAATGCCAAAACGAATACCTGGGTCAACTATTCCCTGCCCATTGATGTGTTGAGCAAAAGTATCGAACAGATTATTACCGGTAAGTTCGATTCCAGTGAAGATCAGAAGAAACCTGACATGGATGCACCTCAGCGTTACCGCCCGGTCGACTTCGGGCTGGTGATGGTACCCGATGTGCTTTACCGTACTCCCGCTTATATTGACAGGGTTCTGCCTGGCTCACTGGTAGCCAAAGCGGGATTGCAGCCTGACGATCTTGTGGTATTTGTGAATGATGAACTGATCAAGTCCTGCAAAACCCTGAATTCCGAGCTGGGTCAACTTGAACCTGGCGATTTACTGCGTCTGGTCGTTCGCCGTAACAATCAGCTCATCTCGATCGAACTTCAGGTTCCCCCTGAAAAGAAATAGTAACATCAGCATCGAAATCATCATGAATCATATTTTCCGTTTAATGACACTGACACTGGCATTGTCCGGTTCCCTGGATCTACTCCGGGCACAGGAACCAGTACCCAATCTGGAAATTCTTGAAGAACGTGCCTTCAAACAGGCTGCCGCCTTTATCAATCCCTCGATCGTCAGAATTGAAACCGTCGGAGGACAGGATCGGGTCGGCAAACTCATCACAGGGACCGGGCCGACTTCCGGAGTGATTGTCAGCCGAGATGGCCTGATCATTTCCAGTGCCTTTAATTTTATCGGCAAGCCCTCTTCGATCCTGGTGACCTTGCCCGATGGCCGACGTTTTCCGGCACAGAATGTTGCCACAGATCATCTTAAAATGCTGACGCTTCTGAAAATTGATGTGCAAAACCTGCCGGTCCCGCTAGCAATTCCGGAGAGTGAAATCCAGGTCGGCATGTGGTCGATTGCATTGGGACGTACCTTTGATCTGGAACAGCCCAGTATCTCTGTGGGAATCGTGAGTGCCCTGGAGCGGATCTGGGGAAAAGCGATTCAGACCGATGCGAAAATTTCTCCTGTTAACTATGGCGGACCGCTGGTAGACATCAATGGTCGCCTGATGGGCATTCTGGTCCCGCTCTCACCCGGCGCGTCGGCTGAGACCGCTGGCGTGGAATGGTATGACTCCGGAATCGGATTTGCGATTCCCATGTCAGATGTACTCAAAGTCATTCCCCGCCTTAATACGGGTAAAGACCTTTATCCAGGCCTGTTAGGAATCACGTTAACCGGCCAAGGGGACCTGTCCACCGACATGCAGCTTGACCGTGTCCGCTACGGCAGCCCGGCTCAGGAAGCGGGCGTCAAAACAGGAGACACAATCACTCATTTGGACGGAAATGCGGTCGCCATGCATTCCCAGGTAAAACAGGTACTGATGAATAAGTATGCGGGTGATTCTGTCAGTCTTGTGGTTACCAGAGAAGGCTCACCTGATCCTCTCTCATTTAAAGCCACGATGGTAGAAAAACTGGTTCCGTTTGAATCTGGATTCCTGGGGATTCTGCCCCAGCGCGCCTCAATCGATCAGGTTGAAGCAGGCGTTGGCATCCGTTTTGTTTTTTCGAAATCAGCTGCAGCGGAAGCCGGCCTCAAACCCAGGGACCGAATCCTGGAATTCAATCAGCAGAAAGTTTCAGATGCCAGCGCGCTGGCACTACTGGTCAATCATTTACGCCCGGGGGAGACAGCAGAGCTGCTGATTTCACGAGATCAGAAAGAGCAGACTGTCAAAGTCAAATTACAGTCCACGCCCCATACTGTGGAATCGGAACTGCCGACACAGGCTTTGCCGTCTCGCACTGCTGCAGAAAACCAGAAAGACAAGATCAAAACAGGACATCTCAAGGAAGAACTTCCCGGTTCTGAATCAACGTTCTGGGCTTATGTCCCTGAAAATTATAATCCGGATTATGAATATGGTTTAATGGTCTGGATTCACCCTCCGGGAAATACCATGGAATCGACGATCTTCAAAGAATGGAAGAGTATCTGTGAACAGCGCGGCATCATTATTGTCGGTCCCGCTGCCCAGGATATCATTCGCTGGAACCGGGATGAGACAGAATTCGTCAAAGAAGTGGTTGAATCGATGCAGAAGAAATACCAGATTGATAATACGCGCATCTTTCTTGCCAGCCATCGCGATGGAAGCGAATTTGCATTTGATCTGGCCTTCAAATACCGAGAGCTGTTTCGCGGCGTGGCTGTTTCCGAAGCGACGCTCAAAAATAAACCACCAGAGACAGATCCTGACTATCCGTTGAGCCTGTTTTTTGTCTTGAATGCTGCCAATCCGCTCAACCAGTTATTGCAGCCTCAGATCGAATTAATTCGAGAAATGAATTATCCCACGGTCCTCGAGTTAATCAAAAACGAGAACCCGGCGGGAGAATATCTTGAGAAATCGACACTGGAAGCCATCGGTCGCTGGGCGGACAGTCTGGACCGGATTTAATCAACTTTGATTATCTCCAGACAGTCGTGAATTCCCAGACCATTTCCAGGCGTCATCCTCTGGTTGATGCCTGGAAGCGATGAGTATTGAGCTCACTCATGACTTCCAGGACTGCTCATCACCGACTGTTGTTCAATGGTCGACATATCCTGTTTTTGCCTGACAGCGATCACAACTGAAACGGCGATGATAATCAGCCCGATTAATTCCGGAGAGAAAAAGAGCAACCAGATCAGTCCCAGAGATAACAGAGCAAACGCAGGATGTGTATTGAGCCATTCAGCAGATCGCGCTTGTATCGTTTTTCCCAGGATCGGAAGTAACACCAGAAGGCCGACTAATGCCAGAAGCAGATTCAGGTAAAGATCGGGAATAATCCAGGCTGACAGTGCCTCATCTTCGGGTTCGAAACGCCCCTTCCCTGCGAAATAATGTACCTTCTGCTGTGCTACCGGTTTTAGTTTCTGATGAAACTGAGTGAAAAACGAGGGGGTGGGTAAAATGTCATCGTCACTTGATCTGACATATTGCTTGAATACAAAGACACGATCTTTTAATGCTGCAAAGCGGTTTAAGGTCTCACTGATCCCCTGACGATTCAGATTGGGATCAGCAACAATCATTTCCAGCCGCTTGAGTGATTTCAGTATTGCCTGCCAGACAGGTTGTGAAACATTACTCTGATCAGCCAGTTCAAGTTCCACCTCTGCGATCTTGAGTTCCGCTTCCAGTTGATCTGCAAAGTAGGTGAAAGCTGTGACCTCTTGTGAGAGGAATGTTCGATGGTGATTTGAGGTAATAATTTGAATCAGATTATGAGTCAGAGGAAAGTTCACTGGCTGTGGTACCTGTAACCAGGCCTTTTCCAGAAAATATTCGTGTTCGATCTGATAAGACTCCCAAAAGAGAGTCAGTTCGTAAAATTTAGGGCCCCCGTTCAACGGAATCGAAAGCGTTCCGTTTTTCTGCTCAATCGAGGTATCATTTTCTCCATTGATCAGTACGGCCATTAACTTTGTTTTTGCAGGCCAGGTCATTTCCAGAGAGCGACTGGTCTGATTAAACAGTTTAATCTGTGTCAGCCCATGAATGACTTCCGGATTGCTTAAGATAATTTCCGATTCCATATAAGGAATAAATTCTTCACTTGCAACATCAGCGTCGCTCAATGTCGAAATCAATTTCCAGGGCTTGTTACCGACCAGATAAACACGTTCCTGACTGAAATCGGGAGAGATGTCACAGCGTGCCTGCACCCAGTCTGGAATTTTTTCCGGCTGAATTGCCTTTCGTTTCTTTTTATCAGCCAGCTGAAAATCCAGCTGAGAGGACAACAGCAGGTAATGCTTCTGTAGCTTGGTATTTTGCAGAGTGACAGGCGCAATGACCAGTTCATGAGCCGGCTTTAACAGTATTGCTCTTACAGAAATACTTTTCTCTTTTGTCCTGGAGTCTGGTGGCTGTAAATGAACGAGCAAAGATCCATCTGGCAACTGGCCTGATAGTTCGAAAGGCATACCATCAATTGAATAATTCTCAGCATACTCTTTGGGAATCACCAGGGTGATTTGCATTTCCTGATCGGGAACCGAAAACCGCAAAGTCTGTGTGACCTCAATCCTCTGATCTTCAAGCGCATCGATCATCGTCAGAGTATCCGCGGTGATCAGCATGTTATGTGGTTTGATTGATAATTCAATCAGATCGCTCTTTGAGTCGATCGCCTGAAAACGACCAACGGCTGACAAATGCTCAACGGAAACCGGCTGGGCTGCATCATCCTGAACCCGACGAAATTCCGGTGAGGTCAATTTGACTTCGATTTGAGGTTTCTGATAGAGAGTCAGTTGAGAATCTTCTATTTTCGTCTGTTCGATTTGAATACCGGGTATCTTCAGATCCCCCATGCTGCGAACGGGTAACCAGCCCTTCAGAGTCAGATCCTGCAATCCTGAAGTTTTGTTTTTCAGAAACAATGTGATCTGATTACCGGCACGATGCCAGTGCGCCAAGCGTTCCACGTCCTCTTCTTTCACCGAGAGTGATTCGATACGGAGTGCGGCGGGTACTGTCAGAATATGTCGAAATGCAGGAGCCTGGCTGATTCGCAGTTCTGCCGAAAATGTCCAGTCAATACTCTTCTGATTGATGACCAGAGACTGGCTGATTCGGGCAGTACGATCCGGATTTTTCGGTTTTAATATCAATGAGATCGGCGCTGGTTGATTCATCTGAAATAAGAGGGTCGCTGACTTCAAAATATTATCATCTGGCTGCCGGCCTGGCGTTTTGGCAGAGATCGAAGTCACTCCCTCCGGCAACATTCCCGACTGTTCCACTTCAAATTCCGGCCCGGTTCTCACACCAATCTGCTGTGACAGGATCTTGATTGTTGCATTCTGTGAATCAACATTATCCGATTCGAAATAAACAGGCGGTATCGTAACTTCTTTTAAAGAATCATTCGCAGGAAATTCGAAAACGGCATTGATGATAAATTCACCTGATTTGGATTCCGATAATTCCAGAAGCAGATCCTCATATTGATGATCGGCTGAGGGATGCAATGCGGGAATAACCGAAATGCCGGGTGACTTTACACTGCGGACAATCATTCCGGCGGGCAGCTTCCAGGAAAGGTAATCCACTTTTCCATTCAGAACATTGTATTTCACCTGCACATCCAGGCGTGTCATTGAAGAAGAAACATCTGTATTAATAAAAATCGCTGCTTCCAGGTTGAGTGGACTGACGTCAGAACTTTGTCCTGTGAACCATTTTACCTTCAGCTGTGAATTTTCTTTCAGATACGTCGAAAAATGCTTCTGCCCCGACAATTGATACCGGGAGCTGCCCGTACTTTCTGAAAGTTCAACAAGCTGAACCGCATCATGAAAATCAAACGAAAAATAATTGGTTGCCAGAGGAGGAATCGAGAGTTCAAACTGACCACTGCCCGCACTGAGCTTCACTGCAGGATGCAGGACCAGCTCGATACGATGATTCCGGTAGGAATAATCAAACACAGGTTTTCGTGCCTCAACAGAATCGTTTTGACCTGGAGACAAGGGTGAGGATTCAGTCGGTTGATTACTGACATTGACCAGAATACTCTGACCATCTGCCGCAAGTAATACCGGAACCACTTTCCCGTCAACCCGGCAGGAATCTGGCCCACTGAGGTTCCCCCCGTGGATGGGAAGCTGAATGGTCGAAGAGGTTCTGGTAACCGGAATTTTCACCTGGAAGTCAGCCTTCACAGTCAGCAGCTGATTATCTCGGATTTCTCCTGCATACTCCGCCGAAGTAAGCAGGTATTCCGGCTGCTCAGGCGCCGCCACAAACTCTTCCAGTATTTGCAGTAAACCTGGTGTCAGATAAGCGAATGATTCTGAACCAGCGCGGGCACTGTCAGGTAACAGAACATATTCGGTGCGAACTGCTGTCGTTTGATTCCCGTCTGAAGGAGGATTTGTCACCGGCGAGGTTTGCGCATACCCTGTGGCTGTGATTCCCAATATACCCGCCAATAGCAGCCGAGCTGTTATGGAAAGGGAAGATAAAGAATGCTGATATGCTTTGGTACTTTCATCTTCAATCTGTCGCGGGACATCCTGCCTGAGATACCGGCGGGGAATCAACAGGATAATCAGAATTCCTGCCAGGCAGCTTCCGGAAATCTGTGCCCAGGCAAAAGGAAAGATCCAGGAAAGAATCACCGATATCAGGATTCCCATAATACATATTTTGTCGCGCTGTTTTATATTCCCGACTCGCAGCAGCAAACCAGTGGTTACCGTTAACAGCAGGACAATCCAGGAAAAAAGGTTTATGTTTCCCACATTCGCAATTTCCAGAACACCTGATTTTACGGGAAATAAAACAATCGCATCCCACTCGGTTCTGTTGAATTCCTGTTTGTGGTTTGATTTCCCCAGGACTCCCAGAAAGCGACGCGTGAGAGATTCTTCGGGCAGGGGTTGCTGCAATACCATATTGAGCGGCCCCTCCATCAGTTGAGTTCCCGCAGGCAGCACAAACTTCCAATCAGTTTCCAGAACGCGCTGGCTGATTTGAGGAAACGGGATCTGACGTGTTGTCGTCAGGAAATCAAAACGGGAGCTGGTCTGATACTGTATCGTAATCTCGTAAGCGTCCAACTGATCAAACAGTGGAATCAGATACTGTTTCTCAGCTTCAACAGGAGTAATTCGTCGTCCATTGACGGTTGTCGAAATCAGTTTCACTTCATTCGGAAAGCGAAAGAGAAATTTATCATCAAATGTTTTGGAGAGATCCAGCGAGATGACCGCTTCATGCACATCTGGCTCACCATTGCCGTGCCCGAACCGGGAATGGATGCTGACCGTAGCGGTACCCTGGTCCAGGCTGTTTTCCGGCATTTCAGAAGAACGGGTAATCGTTAATGCCCCCAGTGGCTGTTTATATTCCCATTCATAATTGCGCTGATTTCGAGGTAAACCGGATCTGTTTTTGATATCGGGGGGGAGCAGCAACCCCTCTGTTCTCATTCTTAGATTGAGTTCATTGGAATTCAGGACTCTTACGGTTCCCTGAAAAGGCTGTGCCTGAGGCGCATAAACCAATGAAGCCCGGACTGTTTTCAGAAAAGGCCTGGTCCGTTCGCCTCGTATCTCAAGTTCTTTAAAAACGGGAGCCGGGAACGAAAGTTCCCAGAGTTCTCCCAGATTAGGTAGATACCACTTTTGATGCTCGGAAACAGGTAATTTCTGAATTTTGAGTTTCGCCTGCAGGCCGCTGTCTGAAGGTAGAGTCCACTCCAGCGGCTTCCCTTCTTCAGACAGATAAACCATGACACGCTGAATCCCCCTGGCCGGTGGCACACAATTCAGGATATAATTTTCCTGTATCAAATCATCATTCAGAGCCAGATATGTGCTCGCATTTACCTGAAATGACTGTTCCATGCTGGACAGCTTGAGACTTCCCCAGTGCGCTCCAGAATAGGGAGAGAGGTGATAATACCGCGAAGTGCCCTGCGTGACTGCGGGAAACTTCCAGTTTTTAGGTAATTCAGTGGCAGACAGTTCTTCGACTTCTTTGTCAGGATCAAACTGCAGTGCTAACTGCTGAGGTGCTGACAGTTCCAGAATTCGATCAACGCTGCTACACCCCAGCGGCCTGATACCGGAAAGCTCAATCTGTCGATTGGACACCGGGACCAGGCGGCGCGCCTGAATTTCCAGTGTAAACGGGGCCTCAGGCGAAACAGATACGGGTAAGCGAATACTCAACTTCTGCTGTTTATCACTTTGTTCAACATCCCATAAAATGGCTGCGGAATGTGTCTCTGCCGGGCTGCTGACCTGAGTGATCTCCCAGCCCGAGGGAATCATCGATTCCAGTCGATACGTCGAACCTGCTGCAGACGACCAGTGAATCCGTGAAGTCAGTTTCCAGACTTTCTCTTCCACCTGAATCAGACTGTGAACCCGGGCAGATAGATTCAAGTCCGGCAATGCCAGTCGATAAACCAGCCTGGCATCCGGGGCATACTGTTTAAAGTCATAGGCTTCACCCTGTTCATCCTGAATCAGCACGCCGGTCTGTCTCAAATCCGTGAAAGTGATCGCGTGCGTCTCCAGGGGGGAGGTAATATCGAGATGAATCGTTCCGCCGAGAAAGTGTGCCTGCTGCAGTTTGAGGCGGGGAATCACTATCGCAGAATCCAATGAAGGTGATGCCAGGGCACGAACCGATAAGGGACGCCCGATGCCGATCAGCGGATCAATCAAATCGACGGTCATCAGGGTTTTCTCTTTGGACTTCACAATTTCAAAAGGTAAAGCCAGGTCATTTCCCAGCGTCACTGAGTAGATGTCGTATTCTGCAGGAGCCGAAAAGACCAGTTTCTGGACGGGCGTGTTGAGTACCTCGATCTGAAAGTCTTCCCTCAAGCGTAAACCATCTTCACGGATCCCTGCCTGGGCGAACTGATGATAGAGAATTTGAGTCGGCGTGTTTTTAAGTTTCTCTGCCTGATGGATAATCGCCTGAAACTGAGACTGTCCGCCCAGCTCGATCTGCCAGAGATCGAATTCTGTATCTTCGGTTTGAGAGGGACCAGTAACGTATCCGACCGATGTTGTTAGAAACATTCCTCGCGGCAGTTTCAGCTGTACGCGAGAGACAACTGTCTCTGGTAACTGGAATACGAATTCTGTTCTCTGTGGAAGCTGACGTCCTTTCAGACTCCATTTCCCGCTGAGTGCTTCACCAAAATGATCAACCAGCAGGAGCGATTTCTGATCTGGTGCAAGGCCCCAGACAGCCTCCTGGTCACCCCATTTCAACTCATGGACGGCCAGATTCAATTTGGAAAGATCGATAAAGCCAGGCTCATTCCGGGAACAGTGCATGACATAATTCAGTTCCCCCTCAACCAGTTGATCACCTTTGAGCGTGGCAGAATATGTTGCTTCCTGGATCCAGGAGTTAGGCGGCGTGTTTTTCTTAAGCTGGGCCTTGTTTTTCAGGAGCTGATATTTTTTCAGTGGAACCGGGAACCAGTTTCCTGCAGGCCAGCTGGTAGTATCACTGCCAGAAACACTGGTTTCTTCAATTCGCAACGAGGGGGACAGCTCCCAGACCTGATTATCTGCTGCATAGCCGGTGGTTGGGTGGAACAGACAGACCAGCGCCGCAATGCAGATACCGCCGATCAGAACATTCCGATAACAGTTTTTGAGTCGATTCCCATTCATCGATTCGCCCCGGCTTCCGACGACGAGACTGGTTTTTCAACCACTTCAGAACCGGGCCGGACGGCCGTGATATCTTCAGGATCAACTTCCGAAGGTCGAATCCGTTCTGAAATCGACGGTGGTGGAATGAAATCGCTGGGTGCAGCCATGGTCAACAGTTTCGATTCACGACGCTTCCTGGATGTTCCATTAATCATCGCCGCCACGACAGCCAACAGTAATCCGAACACAGCAGGCTGCAGGAGGATTTCCACGGGAGCGGTATACCAGAGTGCCACAGCAGAGACAGCGGTAATCATCAGTAACAGCACCAGCGCGCTGCGCAATACTGAAATACTCATTAAAATGAAGCCCAGCAGTAAAGCGGTCCCGGCCCCGATGAAGACAATCATGGAACGCGACAATGCCCGAAACTGCAGAGAGGTTGCCGGTCCCAGACGATAAAACTGGTAGTCGTTCACGCCCAGAAATTCTTCTGATTCGGGTGGCGTATTTTTGAGAGCCACCGGCATTTCATCCTGGCCGTAGAACTGACGTGACCAGAACAGGCCCTGGTTTTCCCAGCGAAACTGCGGAGTAAATCCCAGTGGAATTGTAAACAGATGCTGGTTGTTGGGCAGACTGATTTTCCACATCGTTTTTTCAACCCAGAGATTGTCAGCAAATTCGGCGGCGGCAACGGTCATTGGTTGAAACTGCGAATCGCGCTGATGTTTTGTGGAACCATAATCAATCGTCAGAATATACTGATTATTTTCCTTTTCTTTGGGGGAAGGCAGGATGAGTTGATACTCCTGAGTTTTGCCCTGTTGCAGACTTCCGGTCACACGCTGGTCGTTCCACCAGATGTCATCAATTTTAATGGCTGCCTCTTCCGGCATGCGGAAGGTTAACGTTCTCGGTGAAACGGGAAATTCATACTGGGCCCGTGCCTGGTAGGAACCTGTCAAATCCAGGCTGCACTGAATCCAGGCCTGACTGATTGAATAGGCAAACAGAGAGCCGGATTGATTTTTATTCAGTTTGAGACTGATATCCGCCTTCGGATCAACGGCTCTCCAGAAGGCGTTATTATTCATCGCCAACTGCTGTTGCCAGGCTGCATCCAGGCTTTCAATTTCCAGATACTGTGCATCTTCGTCATCCTTCAGAGAAAGTTCAAACTGGCTTTCGGAAAACGGAACATCGTCTGAGCGAATCAGTGGTACGCGGAGTTCATCGGGAGAATTCTGTGGCAATAAATAGACAGCAGTAATTTTAACCGTCCCCAGTTTCTTGCTGCGTAAAGAGAGCCGGGCACTTTGCACGGGATCTGTCTCATCAGAAGTCCAGGTAGGTACCAATGGGTTCTGTTCATTATCCAGATAGAAATTGACTCGGTTTTTCAATGCCAGCGGAACTCTTAATCTGATCTCAGACAGCGGTTCATATTCAATCTGATACTGAATGTCCTGCTCCACCCGCATTTCCGCACTTTCGATTTCCAGCAGTGCTGAACTGGTAGCAGTAATCTCCTGATTATGAATCGAAACTACAGCCGAAAACTCGTTGGCTCCTGGTTGAATCTGGAATTCACTTTTGCGGAGGTTCATGACTTCGACTGGCAAAGTAAATTGTCCCCCCTGCGCGACCGGAGTGGTAAGCACCTGTGTTTTGGGGGAAGGAGTCAGATCCGTCACCACGTTGGTATCATTAACGAGGACCAGTGAAGTTGGAGAGAGGCTGGGCGCTTTGATTTCGGGCAAGCTGAAGTTAAACGGCTCCTGATCCGCAATGACGGGACGACGGGCCCGGAATGTGATTTCAAATTCCCCCTTGGAACGTTTCAGCAGGTTGATATGGATGCGTTCTGGATGAGACTGATCAATTACAATCGCTTCCGTTAACGATGGCTCCTGCATGAGTTCCAGTTCCCAGCCCTCCTTGATCCGATCAGGCCAGTTAAGGGCTACCTGATCCAGAGCCCCCTGGAAAACATTGATCTGCACGCGGGCTTCCAGTTCGGCCCGGTTGCCAAACATCTGGACCAGGTAAAATGGCCGGGCAGAAAAATAGGGTTTCACCCGTTCGATATTCAAAGGAAGTTGAAATGGCTGATTCAGAAAGCGATAAGAACTGTCCAGATCTTTCTGGTTTGCCTTAATCTGATAAACGGATCGATTCTGACCTTCCGTACGGAAAATGCGATAACCATCCAGAGTCTGGATATCAATCAATCCGGTCTGACGCTTGGCACGACTGACTTCAAACCCGTCAATCAGAAACTCCCCCTTCTCTTCGGGAAAATCTCGCTCCAGTGTCCACTGCAGTTCGATCGGGCCGACCGTCGGTTCGATTAACGAAACATCGACGGTATTATCCTTGAGCAATTGATGGCTCTTGTAGCCTTCACACTTTACATCCAGCAGCCGAAATGATTTGGGCAACTTGACCTGCACGGTCTGAAAGCTGCCAGTTAATGCCTTGATCGATTGTGAAGCATTGAGCAGCACCGAGTCGGACGTAAAATCTGTTGTCAGCAGTGTCTCTGCCTGCAGAACGGTTTCGACTTTCTTCTCATCAGGAATGGGTTGCCAGGAAAGATCGAGCTGATCTCCCAGGCCGAACATCTCTACCAGACTCTGATCGTCAGAGATTGCTTTTTTAGAAACAGCCACGCCGGTCGGCACTTCCAGGCTGACCTGGGGAAGTGGAATAATCAGCTTTAAATTACTGACTGCCGTCTGAGGCAGTACAAGTTGCAGACGACGAGAGGGCAACTGCTGCTTGAGCGAGACGCTCACGGTCAGGTTCAGTTCGTGGGTGCCTTTTCCCTGGAACCACCAGAGATAACCTTCTGTTCGATTAAAGCCACCAGGACTCGATTCCCCCTCCCCCTTGTAACTGGTTTTGAGAAAGATCGATTCATTCAGTTTGATGGGAACCCGGATCCACTGTTTTTCTTCGTTGATCAACACCACGATTCGTACATCGAGAACAGCGCGATCGTCTTTGATTGTGCCATCGAGTGAAATGGATGAGACCGCGTACGCCGGTGAGCGTTCGACCTGGTTGTCCTGTTTCTGTTTAAGATATTCCAGAATCTGATTCAGGCTGAGATTCGGTAGTGGGAAATATTGACCATCATCGCCTTTAATATACACATCCTGCTTTGCAGCCCCCTGAGGCGCGCCACTGATTTTTTTGAAAGCGCGGTCGACCGGCTGGGGAACGACTGCAGTACCACTTCCCGGAGGTTGAACCGTCTTTTCGGGAACTGATGGTGAATTGTTCTTGAGCTCGCTGCCTGGCTGTTGAGTGTTTTTTTCAGGTTGAGTTGTCTGGGCGTAAACGGAGTCACACGTACCTCCCACGCAGAATACAAACAGCAAGACCAATCCCAGTGAGACTGAGATGAAACGTGCAAGATATGACATAATTGCAAATAGAACCCAGTATGAGGGGACAGATAACCTCTGATTGAGTTCGACCACAGGACTGATACCTGGCAATGTGATCGCAACTCTGAACTGTCAGTTGCCTGACAGACTTAAACATATCCTTATGTATACAACCCGAACCTGTCTGTGTTTTTTATCACTGCTTCTATCATACGTCGTATTTTGGGTACATTAAAGAAGGAATCTCAAAGCTGGCTAAAAAAGCGTCTCTGTTAATAATGACTGCAGGGCCACATGAATATTTGTCCCATTGGTTGCCAGAATACTGGGGATTTCAATGGTAAATTCCGCATTTTCGATCGAAGTCACAGCGCCTCCGGCTTCCCGGCAGATGAGAACGCCAGCCGCCATATCCCAGGGTTTGAGATTACTGGACCAGTATCCTTCAATTCTCCCGGTTGCCACGTAGCATAAATTCAACGCCGCCGAGCCTGTACGCTGTAATGTCTGCGACTCGGGCAACACCCGCAAAAAACGGTCGATGGCAATATCTCGTCCCGTAACTCCGACCGGCAAACTGGCTACCAGCATCGCCTGATCCAGTGTGAGAATCCGGGAAGGCGCAATGGGAGTCCCGTTTAATGTAGCCCCGCGCCCCTGAAATGCAGAGAACATTTCATCGCGATTCGGATCATAAACGACTCCCAGAACAAGCTCCCCCTGATGTTCAAGCCCAATGGACACACAATAATAGGGAAAACCGTGCACATAATTGGAAGTCCCATCGAGCGGATCAATGACCCAGCGATATTCGGAATCGCCGTCCTGCTTGTTTAAACCTTCTTCTCCCAGCATGTTATGTTCGGGATAACATTCACTGATATGATTTAAGATCGCTTTTTGAGATGCAAAATCAGCGTCAGTCACCAGATCGGCACGGCCTTTTTCGGAGACCCGAAATTCATCGACCCAGTCCAGCAGACATTTGGCCCCCCGCCGGGCAGCCGTTTCTGCAACATCCAGTAATTCTGTGGAATTCAATGTTCATCCTTCCTTGAAACACCTGCGAGTGCTCTGCGTGATGCATGAGCGTCTGTGTCAGTAATCTGTCTGATGCGCGAAACAGAAAACCAGAGAAAAGTCCCCGGCCTGGTCTGGTTTTGCGAATCAGAGCGATTCTCCAGTTAAGACTCATTTTAGGAATCATGGAAGAGCGCGCGAACCGTTAACCTCTTGAAATCAGAATTCTTTCGACTCTTAACTGAAATTTCAATTCCTCTGACCGACCTCTCGATTCCGTTGCAAACGGGCAATACTGACAAGAGGTTACAAAGTCAGCCCTGATTCATTTCTATAAGACTGTACCAGAACAGTGCGTTTGCGGCCGGGCGAGGTAGCCTGCTGCGTATGATTAAATTGACTGTATCAGTCTCAGGGAATCCCTGCGTTGTAACAGTTCTGACGGTTTTATTATTCACTGTTGCTTTAAGAAAACAGTGAAACCACAGCGGCAGCGTTTTTTTTCAGATTGAAAGTATCTCTGGGGAAACGTGAGGTATATTTTCAACACCTGCTGTCAGGTTCAGCATATATTTACCAGATAACGTACCTGCCTTAATCGGTAGAACTTCCATCACCAGATAGATTGATTGAAAAGAACAGCAATGGATTTTCAGCTCACACAAACATCTCTATATGTCATGGCGATCAGCGTCGGCATCTTCACAGTTATCGCTGCGATCACAGATTACAAAGCCAGAAAAATCTATAACGTATTGACGGTTCCCTTCTTTGTATTAGGCATCATTTACCAGCTGGTATTTAATGGCTGGGAAGGCCTGATGTATGGCGGACTGGGGTTCCTGGCAGGATTTGGCTCCTTCTTTCTGATCTGGATTGTCGGCAGTGGTGCCGCAGGTGATGTGAAAATGATGGGGGCATTATCGATCTGGCTGGGCTTCAAAGCGACCATTGCCGTCATGATCATCGGAACGCTGTTCGTACTGATCGGTTCCTTTGCGGTGCTCTTTTGGAGTGTTGTTACACGCGGAGCACGCAAGACCAAGGAAACTTACCTGGCAACAGGCAAAGCCTTGAAGAATAAAAAGAAATACAAACCGGAAACCATGAAACAGAAGCAAAAACGAGGTCTGATGCCGTTCGCGCTGCCTGTGGTACTGGCGACCTGGAGCGTGACCACCTGGATGGTCATCAAGTCGGTAGTCCTTTAAGTTGCAGTTTCCAGGAAATAGATCACAAGAATACTGTTGAAAGTAATTCAGCAATGCAAGTCAAACGGGTTCAACATAATTCGAAACAGCCAGAACGCAGCGGGTTCCTGAGTATGGAACTCGCGCTGGTGCTGCCGATTTTCGGTATCGTGCTGTTCGCGTTATTAGAATTCACACTTTTGTTTTATGCACGGGCAGATGTTGTTGAAGCCAGCCGCATCGGTGCCCGACTGGCAACATTGCCGGGCATCACTCAAGAAAATGTCGAACAGGAAGTATTGAAAATTCTGCCTCCCCAATTGGGGCAAGGTGCGGTCATCCAGACGGAAATGGGAGAACATCCCGGTGATGTCGTGATGGTGGCTGTCAGTATCCCGATGAATCTGGCCTCACCCAATCTGTTGTGGCCTGTGGGATATGACTTACAGGGACAAAATTTGTATTCAGAAACAAGGATGATCAAAGAGTGATTTGTTTGACGAATCTGCTCACACCTTGTTGATTTGGAAATAATCGTAAAGCCCTCCGACGATTCAACAGGAGGGAAAACTGGAAGCCGGGCATCCGCTCTGCTTCACCAAGTTACGGGAGACTGATCCGGTGAAAAGCCTGACCCCTGCAAAAGTAACACTGTTGATGTTTGGCGTCTTCGGCGTACTGATTGCAGCCTATATAGGAAAACGATTACTGGCCGGCAAAGAAGAAGCGCCGCCGGTTGCCACACGAAACATTCCCATGGCGATCAGTGAACTGGAACCAGGTACCCTGGTAACCGATGAGCATCTGGGGCTGGGTCCAATCGCTATCAAAAACCTGAAACCGGAAATGATGACATCGAACCGTGTTATCGTCGGTCGTATCGTCAAGGACCGCATTCCTGCCGCGACCCCGATCTCCACCGGTCAGTTGTACCCGGCTGGAGAGACGCCGCCCATTAAGGTGGAACCAGGCATGCGGGCGATTTCCGTTTCTCTGGAATCGTCAGTGGATCTGGTCGATGGACTGATCAAACCAGGTGAGTATGTCGATGTCCACATGACACCGACCGGCATGAACAATGACAAGCGTTTAAATGGCGGAATGACTCTGACCCTGTTCAACGGTGTCCGCGTGATTGCCATCAATCGCAGCTACACTCAAAACAGTAGTTCGCGGCGTGGTACGAATGTCACGCTGGAACTGACTCCCGAACAGGCCAACATCATGATTCTGGCACGTGACCGTGGTGAAATCACCATGAGTTATACACCGGAAGGAAAAGGGGATGGCGGCGTTGCCGTCAGTAGTGCTGAAAAAGCAACTCTGTACGAAATCCTCGGATTGAAGACTCCGGAAAAGCCAAAAGAAGAAGAACCACCTAAGCCCTTTATTGTAGAAGGCTATTATGGTTCCAGCCGCAGTGTGAATAAATTTGATCGAGATGGTTTACGAATCGGCGACTATGACAGTTACCGCCGCGGTGGAAACGGTGGATTCAACTCGGGCGGATACCTGAACCCCCACTGGGGAAATGGTGGTGGATATAACAGCGACAGCGGTTCTATCAGTGCCCCTGCCGGACCATCCAATTCCAACTCTGACTCCAACGGACCGACGGCGCAACAAGCTCCAGCACCGGGACCTCCTCAAGGTGCTCCCAGTGGACAGCCTGGCCCTTACGCCCGCTCGTTTTCCTTTCCTCAAAACCAGACTGCAGGGCGTTAGGAATCATTGTTTTAAACATCAGCGTGTTCTCTCTGTTATTGATCACTGAAATTCATAATTATGAAACGTGTCCAGATAATTCAGTCCACAAACTCGCAAGCCGTTGCACGCCGGGGGGTAATCACCCCTCTGGCTGCGATTGTACTGCTGGTCGTGATGACGGGCATTGCGCTGATTGTGAATCGACTGTGGCTGGATGCGGCGTCGCTGGAAGTTACCACCTGCGTGGAGACAGCGGCACTGGCAGCGGGACATGAACTGGTTTCTGACGAACTCCTGAAAGAAAAACCGGACTTTGACCTGCTGATGGAACGGGCAGAGACGTCAGCCAACCAGGCTTTGAAACTGAACACCGTTGCCGGCCAGCGAATTGGAATCAATCTCACCAAAGGTGATAATTTACTCTTTGGGAAATTAGTTCCTGATGAAGAGACAGGATTGAGAAAGTTTCTGCAGACGGATCACGAACCGCAGAGCATTCAGATCAAAACTCACGGTTCCAGCCGCCTGGCCAATCCGGTAGCAGATTTCATGTCGGACCTGACACGGACTCATCCAGGCAGAATCGGCGCACAAATTGAAGCAACCCTGGACAATCATATCCTGGGAGTTCGGCCCTTTGAAAATGTTCCTGTCCCCGCTTATCCCCTGGCCATTTTAAAGATCGATCCGACAGGCAAGCATACCGAAACCTGGGAACTTCAAATCAACCAGAAACGCGGTAAAGACGAGTATCGGTTCGACCCTGAAACAAAAACCGTCAGTCGTGGTTCGGATGGCATCCCGGAAATCATTCTAACCAGTAAACCGCGACGGGGTGAAATCACGGATGCAAACATGCAACTGCTGGATTTCGGTTCTGATTTGAAATCGGAACCGGTGGTTCGACAGATCAGATCAGGGCTCACCCGAAAAGATTTGAAACACTTTCACGGGGAACTGCTGTTTAACGGAACCCCGCTCCCCCTGCACTGCAGCCCTGACCTGGAAAATGCAGAACAGGATGCCTTCGAGGAAATGACCGGTCAGTGTCGCATCTGTTTTTTATATGACCAGGTAACCGCTTCCGGTCAGAAATACGACGGAACGGCAGACTGCACAAATCTGGTTGCAGGACGAATCATGGCGGTCCAGAGGGACGATAATCAGACAACAAAAATTATCCTGCAACCGGGGGTACTGACAACACGTACTGTGATTCTGACCCAGCCGGAATCAGATCCGTCTGCTGACCATTCAAAACCGGATCTGCAACAGACTGCAGACCCATTAAAACCAGTAACCAATAAATACATTTACAAGCTTTATCTGACCCGTTAAGGGTGGAGATTTCCATGGTATTACAAAGTGAAACAACCGTAGTCAGTCCGACTGCTGATGCCAAAAAAGCCTTCCAGAGGCTCAAGACCAAACTGCACCACCAGATGGTGGACGCCATCGATTTTTCCAAGGCGGGAGAACTGCCTGAAGAAGATCTGCGTATCAAGCTGCGTGGACTGGCAGAACATCTTTGTATGCAGCAGGATATCGCCCTCGATCAGACTAACCGGGATATCATGGTCCGGGAAATTCTTGATGAAATCTATGGGTTCGGTCCCCTGGAGCCATTAATGAACGATCCGGAAATCAGCGATGTGCTGGTCAACGGAGCCGACCGGGTATTCATCGAACGCAATGGTCTGCTGGAAGAAACCGATATCAGTTTTGCTGACGATGAACACTTATTGCAGCTCATCCATCGACTGGTCGGACGCGCCGGTCGTCGTATCGATGAAGTTTCGCCGATGGTCGACGCCAAGCTTCCGGATGGCTCCCGTCTGAACGCGGTGATTCCTCCCCTGGCATTGAAAGGCCCTACACTTTCCATTCGTCGTTTCCGCACCCAGGCTTTGTTATTTGACGACATGGTCAAAAAACGATCACTGGCGCCGGACATGGCTCGATTTCTTGAGATGGCCGTTCATGGTCGCCTGAATATTCTGATCAGTGGTGGTACCGGTGCCGGTAAAACGACTTTGTTGAATAACCTGAGTCGGTACATTTCTGCCAAAGAACGAATTGTGACCATTGAACAGACCGCGGAACTGCAACTCCAGCAGCCCGACGTCGTTTCACTGGAAGCACGTCCTTCCAACATCGAAGGCCAGGGAGAAATCAACCAGCGTGACCTGTTGAAAAACAGTCTGCGAATGCGTCCTGACCGGGTGATCGTCGGGGAATCGCGTGGTGGTGAGGTGCTGGAAATGCTGCAGGCGATGAATACGGGTCACGATGGTTCAATGAGTACTGTTCACGCCAACGACACCCGTGACGCGCTGGACCGCCTGGAACTGATGATTGCCTTGTCGGGTGCCGAACTGCCTAACTCGATTGCCCGGCGGTATATCGCCTCTGCGGTTCACCTGCTGGTACACATCAGCCGCCTCCCGAATGGTGAGCGTAAAGTAATGCGTATCTCGGAGCTGATCGGCTTTCAGAATGGCGAATATATGGTAGAAGACCTGTTTGTCTTTCGGATCACAAGTGTAGAGAAAAATGGCCAGGTCAATGGTGCCTTCTACGCCACCGGACATCATCCTGTAGCGATGAACTGGTTAACGCAGACCAACTTCGATGACTGCGAAGATCTGTTCCACGCCCGTGAACTGAAACTCTCTGATATTCCATCAGAACAACAGGATGGACAGGAGCAATAAAACATGGCCACTGACGCCGCTGTTAACACAAAAAAAATGGACAACTTTTCGGATATCCTCCGCGATCAGGATCGGTATGCTGTCAACGATTCCAAGCAGCTTGGAAACCGTTTGAATGGCGGTTTTGATGAGTTGATTATCCACTCCGGGCTTGATGCCAACCCGGGGGTGATCCTGTTTCTCTGCCTGATGACTGCAACCCTGGCTGGTGGCCTGATATTCATCCTGCAGGAAAACTTCCTTTCCACCTCGATTGCTTTCATGGTAGGGGGTATGGCTCCAATCGGGTACCTGATATTCAGCAGGTCACGCCGTCAAAATAAGATCAATGACCAGTTGTCCGATATGATTGACGAGCTGGCACGTGCTGCTAAAACCGGACGCAGTCTGACACATTGTTTCATCAATGTTGCTGAGAAAACGCCTGCTCCCCTGGGAGATGAACTCAAGGAAGCATCACGACGTTTACAGATGGGTGTTTCCATGAAGGCGGCATTGGACGGTCTGTACGAGCGAACGGGAGTCGCCAGTTTGAACATTCTTTCGATGGCGTTGATTGTCCATCAGGAAACCGGGGGGGACCTGGTGAAAGTTCTGGAACGCCTGGCACGAACCATTCGCGACCGTGTACTGTTCCTGGGACGTCTGCGGACAGCGACGGCCGGTAGCCGTGCCACTGCGGTCCTGATGATTTTGCTGCCACCACTGATTTTAGGGTTCTTCATATTAAGAGACCCGACCTATCTGACGACTTTGATGGCTTCTTCCTGGGGGCGGGGCGCAACGTTTACCGCTATCGCCTTACAGGTAATTGGCTCTCTGTGGGTCTTGAGGGTATTAAAAACCAGTCAACGTAGCTGATAACAAAGATTTAATTGAAACCTGCCAGAAACTGGCGAGGGTAATCCCATGTTTACACCAACTATTACCATTTCCATCTTTTACAGCCTCTGTGGTCTGATCGTGTTATGGATGCTGTATCGCATCATCCGTAAGCGGAAACCACAGAAGACAGAGCCAAGCCACGAACCCCAGGAAGCAGAGGTTCAACCAGAGCGGACAACACTGGCTCCCTCTACCACATCTGCCAGTATCACGACAGCGACCTGGGAGCATCGCCAGCTGTTTTCTGCGATCAATACGAGTCAGCAGACTGCTTCTACACTGCCTCTCGTCGAAGCAGGCGATGTGCCATCTATGGGCGGCGATGATTACATCTTCGGTTCGGCAACACCTGCTCTGGCTGAAATGATGCCCGAATCAGAAGAGCGTCGTGCTAAGACGAAGAAAGAATTACAGGCGGCAGGATACTATCAGCCTCACGCGTTACATAATTTCTCAGCCATTCGATTCATTTCGATTCTGGGAACGCTGTTGTTTTTCGGGGGTGTCTTACTGCTTGCTCCAGAACGATTTGAAATCCCGATTCTGGCAGCCATGCTGATCGTACCGATCCTGGTCTGGGCGGTTCCGTTCCTGATTGTAACCAGTAAAGCTTCCGACCGTAGAAGTGAAATTGAACAGGGTATTCCGGACATGCTGGACATGTTAAACATGTGTGTTTCTCAAGGGATGACGGTTCCACACGCCTTAAAAAAAATCATCTCTGAGCTGGCCAAGGTCTATCCGGCGCTGGCACACGAACTCAAAATCGTAATCGAACAATCCTCGATTGGAACGTTCTCACAGGCACTATCCAACTTCAGTAAACGTATCGATGTACCGGAAGTTCATTCCTTCGCCGCACTGCTGATTCAGACAGACCAGATGGGTACGAATGTGACATCGGCCCTGCAGGAATACAGTGATAACATGCGGGAAAGCCTGTCACAACGTGCCGACGAAAAAGCCAACAAAGCGACATTTAAACTGTTGTTCCCCACGGTACTCTGCCTGATGCCGGCGATTTATATCTTTCTGCTCGGCCCCGCGATTGTGGAACTTTCCGACTTCTTCCATTCCGGCGGTAGCGACAGCCTGAATAGTACCACCGATATGTTCCAGCAGGTTGGTGGGCCCTAATCTCTGGCGTACAATCAGTTAATATAAAAACATCCTGATGGCAACTGCTGTCAGGATGTTTTATATTGAAATCAGGTTTGCCTGGAATCAGACTTGAGGCAGTTCCCAGTCCTGTCGATATTCACGACCGAGAAGTGCGTTGGCCTGTTCATTACCGATAATTTGATTCAGGCGTGTATCGAATTGAATTTCCTGCCCCGCACGAAACGCGACATTTCCCAGATGGCAAAGTGCACTGGAGACATGACCGATCTCAATATCCGAAGTCGGTGTTTTACGGGTTTTGATACAGTCGATAAAGTTTCGGTGGTGTGAAGTCGCCTGGTCACTGGTTCCGGAAGTTGCGGCATCTTTCTGATCGTAAACTTTCCAGCCGCCACGATCGACGACCAGCGTTCCCTTATCCCCATAAAATGCGGCGGCCGCATTTCGGCCTTCCATACCATGGGTGCTCCAGAGACGATGTTCCCAGACAATAGTTTTGTCAGAGTAACTGTACTGGACAACCTGGGTGTCCGGCGTTTCCTGGTCATCGTTGAAGAAATATTTTCCACCGGAAGCCGAGATCCGTTCTGGTAAATCAACACCCAGGCCCCAGCGGGCAATGTCCAGCATGTGAACGCCCCAGTTCCCCATTTCACCGGTCCCATAATCCCAAAACCAGTGCCAGTTATAATGAAAGCGATTCGGATTAAAAGGACGGCTGGCAGCGGGTCCCAGCCAGAGATCATAATTCACGCCAGCAGGGATCGGGGTGTTTTTCTTTTTGCCGATCGGTTTGCGTCGATGAATGATCCAGGCCTTGGCCAGCTTGACCTCACCCAGCTTCCCACTCTGAACAAAATCAATGGCTGACTGAAAATGAGAACCACTGCGTTGATGAATACCGGATTGAACGACGCGCTGGTGTTTTCTGGCCGCTTCGATAATCTTCAGCCCCTCGTTGAGATTATGCGAAACCGGTTTTTCCACATAAACATCTTTCCCCGCCTGGCAGGCCATGATAGCCATCAAGGCGTGCCAGTGATCGGGAGTCGCGATGACGACCCCATCAATCTCCGGGTCATCCAGAACTCTGCGGAAATCGGTTACAAAGCCGGGAGCAACTCCCTGCCCTTTTTCAATCGATTTGATAGCCGCTGGCGCGACCGATTCATCTACATCGCAGATGGTCTTTACGCGTACATCGGGAAATTCGGCCATGCTGGAAGTCAGGAATTTCCCCTGCCCGCGTACGCCGATACCCGCCAGTACAACCCGTTCACCGGGCGAAGATTCAGCGCGTGCAAGATTACTCGCCAGCCCAACCACCCCGGCTGCCATCCCTGCTGCATTGCGCGCACTACGATCCAGAAACTGTCTGCGATTGACGTCCCGTTTCAAAAATTCTTCTACGTCCACTTAAAAACCTCTTGCGTTAACTCCCGATGATATGGGAACTTTTGAATTTGTTCCCAATCATGGATTTATTCTCATCGATCCAGTGTCTATTATAACAGATAAGATTACTGAATATATCCTGACATTCTACATTCATTACGCATTTCTGTCACATTTTATGAGTTCCTATCTTTCAAAGATGAGTACAGTCGACAGCCGTTTCCGGAAGATTTCCAGTCCCACTGAATCGGGAATGGATCTGAATCGATTTCAATAGACGCTATTTCAGTCGTATTAAGAACTTGCAGCATGCCGATTAAATTTCGATGCCAACATTGTGATCAACTGATGGGAATCTCGCGTTCCAAAGCAGGAGAGGTGGTCGATTGTCCGACCTGTGGTTTATCCGTACGCGTACCTGGGCTGGATGGTGAAGTGGCACCGATTCCGCAACCTCGACTCGATCTGAAAGATGCAGAACTGGCTAATGCCCTGGATGAACTGGCAGCCATTGGTGCGAATGTCACCCTCGATAAACAGAAAATCTCCGAGCAGATTCACGAATCCCTGACTTCCTCAGCCCCGTCACAAGACCATGAACAGGCTTCGATTCCTGAGGAAGCGTTCAAAGCGATTCCCGTTAAATCCCTGCAAGCCGCAGAACCCCCTCAACAGTTGGAACCAGCTCACGTATCCTCTGCACCTGAGAGTCAAGCCCTGCCCGTCAGTCAGTTACAGGTTGATTCTTCGAATCAGAGTGAAGTCAACCATGCTGAGGAACTCTCGAACCTGGCAAGCCTCGCGCAGAAACGCGCTGCTGATGTACTGGCAGAAAACAAGAAGAACAAGCTGAAACGCTCCGCCCGGTTTGAATTACCGACCATGACCTGGGTGATTCTTCTGATCACCTTTGGGGCGTTGACCTTTTCAATCGGATTACTCGTCGGGCGGAATGTCCTGTGAACCTTTGGAGCGTGGAATCAGTTCGACAGAGGATCACAGCAGTGCGTTCACATTCTCGGGAGGTCGCCCGAGCACAGCCTGCCTGCCTTTCACCACAATCGGGCGTTCGATCAATTTAGGATGCGCGATCATCAATTCAATTGCTTCGTCTCGTGAGAGTTCCTTCTCAGCCAGTTTCAATTCCCGATAGATGTCTTCCCCTTTACGCATTAATTCGCGGGGTTCCATCTTCAGCTTCTTCAACAGGGAGTCCAGTTCCGTCGCGGTCGGCGGGGTTTTCAGATATTCGATAATCTGTGGTTCCTGCCCGGCTTCCTGAATCAGAGACAGTGTCTGTCGACTCTTCCCACAACGGGGATTATGGTAAATTGTGATCATGTTTTTTCTGCTTTAATTCCATAAGCTGACTGGTAATTTCTGCAACAACCTCAGGCGACTGGAGGTGCACATCGGCAACATCCCAACGGTCAACGGGCTTCCGATACAGCTCTTTTTTCTGCAGGTCATCGGAATAGTCCCCCCCATCAGACAACTGATTCACCTGCGATTCCAGATAATAATACTCGGATGTTCGCATTGCCAGCGTATCATCGTCGGCAGCAAAGATTTGTGGTTCTGGCAACTCCTGCTGATCTTCCAGCAGTAACAGCAGATCGGTCCCCTGATCAGACTGATGTTCCGATTTGACATTCCACCAGGAACGCAGCGCGACCGGCAGGTCAGCAGGCTGTGTCAGAAACTGTCGTCGGCTGCCTGCCTGTTCTGTATCAGATTGAAATATCATCAATGGAATGTGAGTTGATTCCTCTAACAGGCCTTCCATGTCAGACTGTCGCAGGGGCCCCAGCAGAGAATTCCCGCCGCGTGCAGCTGTCACAATCAGCAATAAGGAATGTGATTCTGCATATTCCAGCAGTCGGTCCAGAAAGCGACCAAACCACTGATCCAGCATCGTGACATACCCCGCGTAAACCACTCGTGCCATCTGACGTTCCTGCTCATCCAGCCCTGACCATTCTTCTTGACTCGTAAACAGTTCTGCGACGGCGGAGACCAGTTCCTGCCAGTCCTCTGCTTCCAGATCTGTTTCTGTTTCTTCGCTTGTGAGATCATCAATTTCCTGAATTCGTTCTTCTGAATCTTCTTCAGATTCATCCTGGTCGAGCACTTCATCCAGATACAAGGTTGCAAAAAATTCGGGAGCCAGTGGAAATGCAGGAACTCCTTCCGAGCGAATCCAGATCAGTTGATCACGTGAATCTGCCATCCACTCAGGCAATCGTGCAACTGCGGCCTGCATCAGTTTTGCGACCGGTGTCTCACTTTCACTGATCCGATAATCGTTAGTGCCTGCGATCGTGTCGACCTGCTCAAAACAGGAAAAGTACGCTTCCTGTGCTCTTTGTGCCGCATTTCGGCCGGAGTCGGAATCCGCTTCCAGAAGCAGAGATGTATCAACCCCCTGGTTCTTGAGTTCCGTCACGAAACAGTGTGACTGCTGATTTGCCGTTTGAAAAGCATGGGGACGAGTCTGCCCGGTCCACCAGGGAAACGAGTTCTCAACTGAGGACAAGTCGTTCGCAAAATGCTGGTCAAATAATACGGACAGAGAAGCCAGACGGTCAAAGTTTGGCGTTTCGATCCATTGATGTCCGTAGCAGCCCAACATGCACGCGGGTAACTGTTCAAAACTGACAACAAACGCTTTTTTCATGTAATCACAGGTCTTTGTTATGATGAAAAAGAATCAACCCAGTCCCGGCATCGCAGGGCATACGCATGCGCGTCATCTGCTGTCACAATCCCCTCTGCCTGATGGACCGTCATAAATCCCTGGTAATTGACGGCTTTCAGACCAGCGAAGACTTCAGCAAAATCAATGCCCTGCCCGGAAGCATCCCAGTAAGGCAGTAATCGAAACGGCCGATCTCCCAGGCACCAGGTTTCCAGATGATCGGGACCATCATTTGTAATGACAAGATTCTGAATGTATGTATTTTTGAGCCAGGGCAAAATCTCATGAATCACCTCTGTGCCGTAATTCTGGCCGCACATCAACAGGCTTGCTGGTTCATAGATCAATCCGAAATTGGGTCGGTCAATCTGCTTCAGTACTTCAATCGATTTATCCAGCTCTTCAAACAGGCAGGCGGGATGAAACTGGTGCACGAGCTGGATGCCCCGCTCCGCCGCCAGATCACAAGCCTGTTGAGCATAAGGAATATCGTCAGGATTTTTGAGGCAGACCCGTACCAGTTGACTGCCCAGCACTTCCGCCACCTGCAGTGATGGTTCGATATAGCGCAATGCCTGCGGAGCCTGATCGTTGTTTTGAGGAATATCCAGGTCAGCTGTCACCATCGAAACGACGAGCCCTGCCTGATCCACGATTCCTCGAATCTCTTCCAGTTCTGCATGTGAACTGTGTACCCCGGCAACACTGGCCCGCATACAAAGCGCAGAATAGCCGGTAGCGGCTGCAATCTCGGCGACCTGGGGAAAGGGAATATTTAATTTTGTCTTACAGGCTGCTTCAGCGATCCGCACTGAAAGTGATAGTTTCATCGAGTTTCCTTCAATTGATTACTGACCTGACCTCGAGGGATCAACCTGAGCGCGACGCGACACTGCGGGAATGGGAAATTTACCGGCTGCCCAGGCTTCTGCTTTTTCACTTCCCGGATAAGCAGAATCCACCTCTACATGATAGGTGCGCCAGCGGCCTCCGGTTGCGCCACGCATGATCTTATTGGCATTCTGAGGCTTCAGTTTTATTTTTCGGCGAATCCCCACATCGGGGAGATACCATTCCGCATACGTTCCTGCATCGGTCAGCACCATGATATGAAATGTCATCGGGCGAAAAGGCGAGATATTCTGCAGCCAGCCTTCAATGCGAGGAGGCAGAGCTGGAGAATACGATACGGCCGTCATTTTCACAATGGCCATCTCCTGTTTGTGCTTTTCCAGATGCACGTATTTATCGTCCAATGACGGCAATTTGATCTTCTCTTTGAGAATCGATTCTATCAATTGCACTTTAAATCTCAGCTGCAGTTCCTCCGGGCGGACTTTGAGAATTTCAACAAATTCTTTGTACTGATCTTTCGGAGATATTTCTGCAAACGGCTCTTTGGTAGATAGATTTTGCACATACTTGAGATATTCATTCGGATGTTCCGTCACCAGCATCCAATGCAGCCCCCAGGCATGCACATAAGCATCACCGGAAAGCACACTCCCTCCGAAGACACCATCCAGGGCCACGACTTCACCCCAGTTCAGCAATTTGGCAACTCCAGACATCAAAGCATAGTGAGTATTGATTCGATCCGGGCTGACATTGATCCGGTCTCCTTTGCCTTCAAAGCCGGTCGCTATGCCTTCCATAAACCAGGTCGGAACCGGAGCAAAACGTTTGACAACTCCCCGATTGATCGTCTGCAGGTGAATCGCTTCGTGCAGGGGTGTGTCGAATGAACTGCACTCGCTCATTCTGAGAATCAGGTTGTTAGAAACGTGAGAATAGTACGCGAGGATATTTTCGACGCCATCACCCAGGCCGGTAGTCTCTTTGGCAAACGATTCGAAATCATCGTCTGATTCAAAGATCAGCATTGCCATCGGAAACTCATAATCCGCCAGTTCGATTCCCATTTTCCGAGAGTAGGTTTCAAAAATGACATCCACATTCCGCATAAACCGTCCTGCTTTTTCCAGGAACGTTTTGACACGCAATTCCGTACGATCCGAACCATCCAGGGGCGCTGCCAGCACTACGCCAACCAGAAACGGACTCTCCAGATGGAAGCGGAATTTATCTTTGCCGAATTTCTTTGTGAGACCTTCGGACATCTGCTCGACCGTCAGTGGTTTTGGTGCCGCCCTGAGTTCGCGTTTATTGATTTTTCCCTGGGGAACCAGCACGATTGAGCCGTCTGGTTTTAACAGGCCGTGCATCATTTCACCGCGGCGTTTTCCGGAGCCATACAACGATGCTTCCAGAGTAACGGTTTTGCCTGACTCATCCACGTATGTAAAAATATCGGCCTGCAGGCTTGCGCTGCAGAACGGGAGAGACATGGCTATTACTAACAGGCTGATCATCTGCCTGACAACCAGTAGTTTCATAGGGCACCTGATGCTTTCAAATACAATTTCGACTTAATTTCAGTTGGCTTTCACGGGAACAAGCTGGAGTGCATCGACGATGACGTGCCCTTTCGTCCCCTGATTGGTGACACGCAACACTTCCCTTTTCCCCTGCGCGAACGGAAACCGTCCCAGTAGATGATATCTTCCCTGATTGGGTTGCTGCTTCTGATTGACCAGGATCTCTTTGGTGCCTGTAGAACTGGTCACAATATAGGGTGTATTAATAGAACGATTGGAACCGGGAGCGTAGTAGACGCGGACTTCGTAAAGACCACTCTGCGGGATGTCTGCGGTAAAGGAAATCTCCCGCTCCCCTTTATTGGCATCTCCATCATGCTGATAGCCTTGCCCGACATAAGGAACACTGGCAGAGCTGCTTTTCCAGCCCAGGCTGCGTTTTGCATCGCGATCATCGACGACGATGCCTTTCAGAGAACTGGTACGGATGGGCGGTTCCCGGCGGGGTCCATCCCAGATAAGTACCTGTTTGTCGGCAAGTAATCGTTTTTTCAGTTGAGCATAATCGATATCCTGAACTGCCTGGCCGGCATCGATTGACTGGCAGGCTGCGGTCGCTGCAGACTGGCCCAAAACCATAAAGACCGGTTCCATACGAATTGAGCCGTAGGCAATATGAGAGGCTGCCATCGCAAGGGGTACAAGCAGATTCTCACATTCTTCCTTTCTGGGACGAATCGAACGATAGGAGATCGGATAAGGGTTGGGTACGCCGACCTGCACATCACCTTCGTTCAATGTTTTTCCATTCAAGGCGTAACGCTGCTGATTGTGAGAATCCATTGTGTAAGCAGCCAGTCCGACACTGTCTTCTGCAACCAGTTCCGAAATACAGTTCTTTTCCGTCATTACATATTCCGAGACCAGGCGGCGGGCTTCGCGAATGTACAATTGGAATGGCCAGCCGGCGGTATCCTGAAATTCATCTTTGGTCGGTTTCCAGGTCTGAAACTGCTTTCGAACTTCAGCGGGTACACGCGGATCATTGGCCAGCGTCCACATCAATCCCTGCTGGTAAGTGAGATGTTCCTGAATGATCTGTTCCCGTTTTTGATAGTCAGCGTCGGGATATTCATAGTTCATCCCGATATTGTCGGTGGAGATGGCAAAGTTATTATTCGTATCCGTTTTGCGGTTGGGCATCAGAACCGGATTCCAGGGCACCCGCAAATCGCCGGCCTCAAAATTTCTTAACAGTAGTTCATATCGCAGCGGATCATAATTATCGGGCTTCACCCATTCCCGCTGATTCTCGGGAACGTCTGTCGTACACATGCGAAAACAGTAGGCTTGCACGCGATGATCGCCGTCACCATCTTTGCCCCCCGGTCCTTCCTGTTGCACGCCCGGCAGCAGCCCACTACTTTTATCTCCGGGCACAACATACGGATCTACCGGCTTGATGAACTGATGAAAGACCGCGTTGCGGGTCTGAATTCCATTTAAGGTTTCACCGTAAGTCGCGTTTGATTCACGCCCCACGTGGTAAGAGACCCCGGCAACCGCCATCAGATCCCCTTCATAAGTCGCGTCGATAAAAACCTTCCCGGAAATAACTAATCCGCTTTCCATTTTAATCGAAGCAATACGTGCTTCTTCTTTTTTTACCCCCTGCTTCAAATCCAGACGCTGCTGCTTCAGCACCGGAATCGCCTGTTCGTGGAGCATTTTTTCAAACGTTTCTTCTGCGACGTGTGGCTCGAAAGTCCACATCTCTTTTTCAGTCCCCTTACTGCGCCGGTTTTTATACTCGCCCTGTTTCTGATATTTCCAGGAGGAATCCAGACTGTAATAGTCACCCAGTCGTCGATAAAACTCGCGGGCGATGCCCCCGATGGCTGCCTTATTCCCGATGTCTGTGGCCCCCAGTCCCCCCGAAGAGAGACCACCCAGATGCGTTCCGGGTTCGATCAGCAGTACGCTTTTTCCCATTCGTTCTGCCTGAATCGCTGCTGCGATGCCTCCCGAAGTTCCGCCATATACAACAACGTCATAACTGGATTTGAGCTGAGCTGGTTTAATTTCCTGTGCGTCAGACAAATTCGAATTTCCCATCCAGGAAATCAGAATTAACAGAAAACGGAATAGATTCGTAGAAACGGAGTGCATTTCGAAGACCTTCTCATTCAGTCGGTAGGGGCGAATCATCATTAATACTTAGCGGACATGTTTACACAGGCCCGTTTCGTCCATCATAATCATTGCGGTGGAATATCTAAACCAGGTTGCTGCAAATCTGGATTTATCACGGACTTAAATTGTTAATTATGTGAACAATACCATTTAGGACGATTTCACCATATAATTGTAACCGTCCCTAAAACGAAACCATCCCTGTGCGCTGTTCCCAACCAACGCCAATCCCCAGCAGGCTGACATGAGCTTTGATTTCCTTAATCCGATGATGTTGCTCGGCTTACTGGGAATCTCATTGCCCGTGCTCGTGCATCTGCTCAGTCGTAAAAAATACGACGTGGTGCAATGGGGGGCGATGCAGTTTCTGGAACTCGGTCGACGGACGCGACGTCGCATTCGCCTGGAAGGCTGGTTACTGCTGGCAATCCGGATGCTGCTGATTACGTTGATCGCCCTCGCGTTATCGCGTCCCTGGGTTTCCGGCGGATTTTTATCCAAATTTATTTCCACACAATCCAGAGACGTTGTCTTCGTGATCGATGGTTCGTACAGCATGGGCTGGGAAGGCGAAACGGAAACACCGCATGCCGCCGCCATCCAGTGGGTGCATCGTTTTTTAGAAGAACTGAATCCCGGTGATACCATCACCCTGATCGATGCCCGCGACCAGCCGCGACTGATTACCGAATCCCCCACTTCCCAGTTTGATATTGTCCGCGAGAAATTAAACCAGCTGCCACCCCCTGCCGGTTCTTCCAATCTGGCCAACTCCATATCCAAAGCCATTCAGACACTCAGTAAAACTTCCAACCTGGAACGGGAAGTCATCGTACTGACGGACGACCAGGCCTTCTGCTGGTCACCTGAAGATTCGATTCTGTGGGCCCAGGTGAACGATCTGCTGCAGCAGTCTGCGGTACCCGTCAATCTGTGGGCCACCAATGTGGCAGGTGAGAAAAATGCAGGATTGCTCACCAATCGAAAAGTGGACCAGTTAGCCGTCTCGCGCGAAGTCTGCGTAAAGAATCTGCCGGTCCGAATTTCGACGACCGTTCGTTATGATGGTCCGGAAGAAAACCTGATCTGCCCGGTCTACTTTGAAGTCGACGGTCAACAACTGCCGGAAAAGACCCAGTCGATAAAAATTGAAAACCACGGCGAGACAACAGTCGAGTTTCAGCATCGCTTCGAAGATGAAGGGACACACATCGTCAGTATCGTGGTCGATCCCGACCAGTTACCTGGAGATGATCGATCCGATGCCGCCCTGCATGTCACCAGCGCCTTACCCGTGTTGCTGGTGGATGGCACTCCCAGCTTTGACTCGACCCGCAGTGAAGTCTTTTTCGCAAACCTCGCTTTAATGGCGCCAGCCAACCGGACACCCTGGATTCAGACGACGGTCATCGAAAAGACACAGCTCAACGCGGACATTCTGAAGAATCAGGCTGTTGTCATTCTGGCGAATGTGGACACACTCTCGGAAACACAGGCGGGAGATTTAATTGACTTTGTCAAGCATCAGGGGGGAGGCGTACTGATTGCGCTGGGTGATCAGATCAACGCAGACGATTATCAGCGACTGTTATTTCACGCTCAAGCATTGATCCCTGTAGAGCTGAAATCCCGGGAATCCAATCCAGGGGCTGAATTCGGAAACCTGACGCAGATTCGTTCCGACAGCCTGCAAAGCCCGTGGCTCAATCGCTTTCGTGGTGAATACGCAAATGGGCTGACTTCAGCACGGTTCAGCGACTGGTGGGATACATCAGCCATCACGCAATCCGATCTGCCTGAAGAAGAAAAGAAAGTTGAGGAAAGCGAGCAGAAAGCACCAGCGACACCGGTGGAGCTGGCAACCTTAACTAACAACTCTCCCTTCATGCTGATGATGAATCATGAGCGGGGACGCGTGCTTTTATTGACATCCTCACTCGATGCGGACTGGAACAATCTGCCGGCGAAACCCGATTATGTTCCCTTCCTGCATGAGGCGGTCTTCGAACTATCTTCGGGTCGCGTATTTCGAAACCTGCAGACGGACGAACCAATTGTGGTTCCGGTTCCTGCAAAAACCACGGTGGAACAGATTGCATTTCTCGATCCGAACGGGAAACCGGCAACAGGCACAATCAAGGCAGATCCCGCAGCGAATGCAGCGACGTTTCAATCTCAGAACACATCGCTGCCCGGTATCTACAACCTGTCTCCCAAACCAGGTGTGCAGACCGATCTCAAAGAAGATCGTTTTGTGGTGAACTTCGACCGCAGTGAATCCGACCTGACTCCACTGAATGAAGTACAACAGAAAACACTGACAGAGGAATCACATCTGACTTTTTTCAAGACCCTCGACGAATTAAAGCAGGCTATGTTTTCCGATGTCTCAGAAACCGAATTCTGGCGGATCCTGTTACTCATCTTCCTGCTGCTGATGGTAGGCGAAATGTTCCTGACCAGAAGACTGGTTCAGGGAGGTCATTCCACCCTTCCCGAGCAGAGCCAAACATGATGCGCATCATCATATACAGAGATAACGAATTGATATGATCGAACGGCACTTTCAGTTTAATGGCTTCGAATGGAGCGGATGGACGATTTTCAGCGTCTGTGCCGTCGTGGCGGCGCTCGTCTCCATCGTGATGCTGTTCCGTTACGAACGTCGCCTGGTTTCCTCTTCCATCGGTAACATTTTAATTACACTGCGCATTGCCGCTCTGATTCTGATCCTGCTCACCTTTCTGGAACCGGTCCTGACCTGGTCTTTTAATGTCAACAAAACCGGGCGATTGATCGTCGCCGTGGATGTATCTGACAGCATGAACACACAGGATCGTCACGCCAGTGAGCTGGAAAAACTGAGGCTGGCTCGCGCATTGAAAATGATCGGCAATGAACAGGTCGACAGTCGTCTCGATCGCTGGGAAGCCGCCTATGCAGCCGACCAGGAACCGCCGTGGGTAGATGTAGAAGAAACGGCGAACCCGGAAAAACGGGCAGAGCTGGCTGCCAGTCGCAAAGCCAACCTGGAGGCGATCTTTGCCGATATTGATCAACTGACTCGCAAAGAAATTGCACAAAAGCTGCTGTTGAATCCCGCGAATCCGATACTGGATAAACTTCAGGAACGGGGACAGGTCGATGTCGTCCTGTTTGCCGGCGATGCCGTTACCACCGAAAAGACGAGATTAGAGAAATCTCTGAGCGAAGTTCCGGACCAGGTGCACATGGAGCTTTCCAATCTGTCACAGGCGCTGAAAAATACAGGCAGCAGCGAAGAAACGGGAGAGGCACCGATCGCGGGTTACATCCTCCTGACCGACGGACGGGATAACAGCAAATTAAACCCCGTAAAGATGGCGAAACAACTGGGGCAGATGAAAGTCCCCATTTATCCTGTGGTGGTCGGAACGGATCATCAGCCCAAAGATATTTCAATTGCTGACCTGGATTATCCGCAGACCGCCTTTAAGGATGACCGACCGCTGTTAAAAGCCCGCATCGGAACCAATGGGTACGACGGACAGGAAATCAGTGTGATTCTGAAACAGGGTGAACAGGAACTGGCGGTCAAACGTTTTACTTCCAGTGGTGTCAGTAAGCTTCTGGAATTTGAACTGGATTCCGGAAAACTGGGGCGGCAGGAATTCACCCTGGAAACCGAAGTCCTGCCGGGAGAAACACGTGACGACAATAACAACAAAAACTTTGCCATCAACATTGTCGATGATAAATCGCATGTGCTGTTAGTCGAAGAGACAGCGCGCTGGGAATACCGGTTCCTGCATCATGCACTGGAGCGGGATAAACGCATTGCGCTGGAACAGGTTTTATTCGAGCAGCCCTATATGGGCCTGTTGCCTCAACCGTTTTTCCCCAATCAGCTCAAAATTAATGTACCGGTGGCAAACCCGAATGATGAGCCCGGCACGAAAGCCCATCCGTTCGCCGAACAGGATCTGATTATCATCGGAGACGTTTCCCCGGCACATCTGGAAGAAGAAAACTGGAAGCATATCCAGACCTTTGTCGGCGATCAGGGTGGTACGCTCGTTCTGCTGGCGGGAAAAAAATACATGCCACTCGAACATCGTTCCCCCACGCTGAACGAGTTGCTGCCATTAAAAACCCCCAAGGCGATTGACTGGAACCAGGCGAATTTCAAAGTCCCCCCTGACGAACGGGGGATGCGACTGCGTCTGACGCCGGAAGGTGAAGCCGAACCACTGCTGCAGTTCGACGCCAATGCGGAAATCAACCGCGACATCTGGCAGGATCTGCCAGGGCATCTCTGGTTTCTGCAGGGTGAACTGAAACCGGGAGCGAACGTGCTGGCTTATGGAGTTTCGCCGTTCAATGCCCCCCCCAATGAAAAGACGGACGGAGTCATCATCCATCGACAGTACGGTTCCGGACAGGTCATCTGGATTGGTATCGACAGCACCTGGCGCTGGCGATTTCGTGTGGGTGATCGCTACCATCACCGTTTCTGGGGGCAACTGGCCCGCTGGGCAGCCAAGAATAAAGCATCCGCAGGAAATGAATTCGTTAAATTCAGTTTGAGTAAAACGGATATCGATGCGGGTGAGATCACCACTGCCAGCGCCCGCTGGACACAGGAGTACCGCGAACAGTTTCCGGATGTCAAATCAACCGTCTCCATTATAAAAGCATCAGAACCAGACAAAGTGGTTGCTTCGCTGGAACTGCTTAATCAAAAAAATCAGCCTCTGCTGCAGGAAGCGAATCTGCCTGCCCTGCCCGAGGGGGAATACCAGTTGAAACTGCAGACGACACCACCCATCGCAGGCGCAAAGGAAATCACAACCCCGCTGTTTGTTCATAGTGTCAAAACAATTGAACTGGGCAATCTGACTTCGAATCCTCAACTATTAACCGAAATGGCAGAATCAAGCGGAGGAAAACTGCTGACACCGCAGACGATCAACGAGCTTATGGAATTGCTGCCTTCTCTCAAGCAGGAAACCACAAAACAGGACGAAATTTCGGTCTGGGACCACTGGTTTTTCCTGATTCTGATCATGGGTATCCTGACGGTAGAATGGGCTATCCGTAAATTAAACGGATTACCTTGAATCAGCTTGCCGGCTTTTTGGCTCCGAAACCGTTTTTTCATCCCTATTTCACCTTAGATCTTGTTACAATACTTTAGGACGGGTTCTGCACTGCAGAGGGTTCTTAATCCGGATATCTGGTAAACCAGAGTCGACTCGTGTGCTCGCTGAAACAGATTCTCTAATCACTTCCTGCTGAGATAAACTATGGATGGGCAGTTAGATCAATTTGTGAACGAACTGAAACGGCAATTGAACCAGCTTGATCGCCGGATTCGCTCTCTGGCACTGTTGCGCGGTCTGGGACTGGTGATCCTGGTACTGATCTGCCTGATTACGCTGCAGATCAGTATCGACTTTCTGTTTTCACTCGATTCCACAGCCCGTATTATCATGAGTTCCCTTTCACTGGCTGTAGTGACGGGCTGCCTCTGGTTTGGAATCCTGCGTCGTGTCATTCGAAAACGCACGCCTGTCGAACTGGCTGCGATTGTGGAAGAGTCACAGTCCTCACTGAATGAGCGGCTGACCTCAGTGCTGGAACTGGCTTCCGCGCAGAACGAAACCAGTTCCGTAATGATGCGGGAACGACTCGCGCGCGAAACGATCGCCTCCCTGACGAATTTTAATATTACCGATTCCGTTCCCTCCGATCGCGCCATGCGATTTATCATGAGTGCCGGCATCGCAATTCTGATTTTTATCACCCCCCTGCTGTTCTGGCCCGATGCGTACAGATTGCTGCTCTCCCGCAGCGTGATCCCCTGGGGCAACTTTGCGACGGTTAGCTCACTCTATTTCGAAGTTCAGCCCGGCGATGAAACCGTCGCCCGGGGAACCGATTTGAAAATCGTGGCGGAACCGCACTGGCATACCAAAGAACCGGGACAGATTAACGACGTCTGGATTGAATGGAAAGACAGCGCCGGCAAAGCGAACTCGCGGCGCATGGATCTGGACCAGGAAACCGGTTTTTATCTGACTCAGTTTCCGCGTCTGCTCAGCGGATTCCAGTACACGATCTCATCCGACCGCAGTCGTTCGAAACAATATACCATTCATATTGCAGAACCTCCTGCGATCACTGAAATACTGCTGACAGTCAATTCCCCCGGCTATACTCAGAAACCAGCAGAGCAACTGACGGTCATCCCCAGTGAGCTCCGCGTGATTGAGCAGAGCCTGCTGGAATTCAAATTAAAATTTGACCGCCCCGTCACCGCAGTCACGCTTGAGTCTCAGCGTTACACATCGGGAACAGAAGAGCGGCACCCCGTAGAACAGAAAGCGTTTTCCATCAGCGAAGATCAGTTGTCTGCAGAACTCTCGCTTCCGGTTCACAAAAACAGCTTTCTGTATCACCTCAAACTGGAAAGCCTGGAAGGGAAACTGACAACTCAGTCCTCAGAGCATCTGGTCAAGGTCATACCAGACCGGGCTCCGGAAATTGAACTTTCTCTCTACAACCAGCCCGAGTTCATTAAACCCACGGATGGATTAACAGTGCCTGTGAAAGTGATGGACGATTTTTCAGTCGCTGAACTGGAAATTCATGTTCAGAAACTGGATGAGAAAGCGACTGTGATTCAGGTGCCCGCCTCACAACTGGGAACACGCTCAGTGAATTACGAGTTTAAAATCGATCTGGAAGGGTTACGCGCGCAGCAGTCGGATATCTTTACTTATCGTGTCCGGGCAGCCGACAATCGGGAAATTCCGGAACCCAATGTCGTCTGGACTACCCCCCGAGTTTTTGGCATTGATAAGAATGCGGATCAGCAGTTATCAGCGGGTGTTGTCGCACGTCAGGAAAAACTGCGGGGTCAGCTGCAGAAAATCCAACAGGAATACAAAGAACACAAAAATCAGGTCGACCAGAAAATTGCAGAGTTGAATCAGGTCAAAGAAAAAGAAGCCTTAAAAGCGGCCGATCAGGAACAGCTGCAGGAGCTGAGTAACCAGGAGCGCAAACTGGCTCAAAAACTGGAAAACCTTGCCAACGAATTTCTGCAGCTCCCCCTGTATCAGAAACTGGCGCAGCAGACACAGGAAGTGGCGCGCACCGATTTCGTCAAAAACCACGACACCCTCAAATCAACAGCAGATGCCGAAAATGTCAAACAGGCCCGAAACGATCTGAAGCCGGTTCCCAAGGCCATGAAAGGCACCGAGCAGAAACTGGATCAACTGGCCCGGCAGTACGATAAACTTGTCGAACTGGAAAATGATCTTTTGAATCTGAATCGGCTGGCAGAAGATACAAATCATCTGGCGGATGATCTGCTGGCCTTCAATGACAAGCTGGAATCAACGAAACCGCAATCAGAGCAGCAGGCTCCCCGGCCACAGGAAAATCCGGACGGCAAACAGTCGGCGACTGAAAAACCCGAAATGGAGCGTAAGAAAGAGGAAGCCCATCAGCAGCGTTCCCCCGAAATGGAGAAGGAACTGGCCGATCTGCAGGCAGAACTGAAACATCGTCAGAGCCGCCTGGCAAAAGATCTGGATCAGCTGCTGGAACGTCGCCCTGAACTGGTTGATGCTGCCCGTAACTATCAGATGAAACAACTGGATTCACTGGTCAGACAGACTTCTCAACTGGTAGAGCCACAAACTCAACTGGCCGAAGCCATCCAGGAACAGGCTCCGGTCGCCGCAGGCAGACCTGCAGTTCCCCAGACAGCAGAACCGCCGGCAGAAGCGGATCAACACGCGACCGCGCCGGGAGAGAATCAACCAGCAGACAACAATACTCCACCGGCAGCAACCCCCGCCGGACAATCGCCCCCTGCTGCTGCAGAGTCTTCGCGGAATGCCGCAACCACAGCAGCCGACGGCAAACCAGCGACGGCAGCACAAGCAGCTGAAAGCAAGATGAGCAACGAGCCTGCGCGGGCCAAGGCGGAGCCTGTGAAAGAGGAATCTGTACGCGATCTCCAGCGACAGCAGCAGATGCTGGCAGAAGCAGCAACAAACTTTGTATTGGAAACGGCACAACAATTCGGTCCTGATTCTGAGCCGACCCGCAGAGCCACTCAACTCGCTGAAGAATCCATCAAAGCACAACAGGCAGCCGACGCAGGCCGTCTGCATGAAGCCAGCCAGGCAGCCAATCGAGCTTCAAAAAAGGCGGATGAAATCATGCAGGCCCATCAAGAGCAGAATAAAGAAAATACCGAACGGGATGCCTTTCTGGAGCAGGTCGAGCGTATGGCAAACCTGCAACAGTCTCAGGCAGAAAAAATGGAACAGGCTTCCACTTCCGAATCGAAGCGACAGGAGGCCCTGCAGAATACACAACAGGCGCTCGCCCGACAGACCCAGGCATTATCCAAGGAACTGTCTGAGACTTCGCGTAAACTGGAAACCGATCCGATTGGCTTGAAAAAAGAGAGCCAGCAGGCGGACCGGACTCGTAAGAAAACCGAAACCGCCGGCCAGGCGATGGAGAAAGCAGTCGATGGACTGCAGGATGAGAACCTGGCGCAGGCAGCAGAACAGGCGCAACAGGCAGCCCAGGCACTGCAGGAAGCGGCCCGACAGGCGCAGCAGGCGAGCAGGCAGAAAGCAAAGGAGTCCCCCGTTCCGGAAAAAGTCGGAAACCAGGTCACCGACGCCGCCCAACAACTGCGCGAAGCACAAAAGCAGCTGGAACAGAGTCCGGAATTCAAAAATCAGTCCGACCAGTCGATGGCACAACAACAGCAGTCCCCACCCGGCGATGCGAAAGAAAACTCGCAGCAGTCCAGTCCTGCTGATCAAAAAGAGAAAGCGACCGAATCAGGGGATGCCAAAGCACAGGCCAACTCGGAAGCCGGCGACAAATCACAATCTCAGGAACAGATGGCAGAAAACGCGAACAGTCAACAGGGAGATTCCGAGCAACAGGGCAAACCGTCGAAATCACGGGAAGCAGCCGAGTCGCTCAAGCGGGCCGCGGAATCCTTGTCTCAGGCGGCAACAGAACTGAAATCCAAAGCGCAGCAGGGTTCCGATCCCGGCAAAGGTCAACAGTCACAAACCGCTTCCAAAAATATGGCGCAAGGCAAAGGGCAAGGCGAAAGTGAAGGCGGCGGTGCACAAACGAACGTGGACTTTTCCGAGTTGAAAATCAAACTGCAGGCCATGTCAGATCGGAACTGGGGTGAACTTCCCGGCCAGTTGGACACCGAGATCCTGCAAGGCTCACGCACACGTACTGACCCGGAATATGCCCGGCTGATCAAACATTATTTTGAAGCGATTTCCAAGTCAAAACCTGAGAGTAACTGAATTCATTTCTCAGACAGATCCCCTGGATTAATTTATGATTCGCTGGTTCCCGACCTCGTTACTTCTGTTTTCTCTGTTGCTGCCTGCCAACTTGAGCCACGCCCAGGAACTGGACGCTCAGAAGAAACAGCTGGATGCCAGTATACAGCGGGCGATTCAGTTTTTGGCAAACTCACAGCAACCCTCTGGTGCCTGGTCTTTTAATTCCTATGGCGAATCGACGGCTGCGACTTCCCTGTCGATCATGGCATTCATGGCCGCTGGTTACGTTCCCGAAGAAGGCCCGTATGGTGACCAGATCAACAAAGGGATCGACTGGGTCCTGGCTCATCAGGCTGACAATGGTCTGGTCGTTCACCATAAGAGTCACGGGCCAATGTACAGTCACGGCATCAGCACACTGATGCTCGCCGAAGTCGCCGGGATGCTCAAAGGTGAGCGTGAAAAAAAATGCAGAGAAGTGCTGGAACGCGCGGTGAAACTGATCGTGTCTGCCCAGAACGTCAATAAAGACAAACGGAACGCGGGAGGCTGGCGTTATACACAAACCAGTACTGACAGTGATCTGAGCGTGACCGGCTGGCAGTTGCTGGCTTTACGTGCCGCCAAGAATATTGGCTGTGATATTTCCAAAGACCACATCGACAAAGCGGTCGCTTATGTCCGCAACTGTCGCGGTCGCAATAACGTGGGTTTTGCCTACCAGCCAGGTGGTGCCCCCAGTGCGACGCGTACGGGAACCGGAATTTTAGCACTGGAAATCTGTGGTCAACATCATACCCGGGATGCACTGGAAGCCAGCGACTACCTGCTTCAGAAACCATTGCATCCGGATGAATTTTATTACTTTTACGGAGCGTATTACTGCAGCGTCGGTATGTTTCAGATGGGAGGGCAGTACTGGCAGAAAACACGGGACGCGATTGTCCCGCAACTGCTGGAAACCCAGAAACACGATGGCAGCTGGCTCGCCACCAAGGGGAGCGAAAAACAGGCAGGAAAAGTCTATGCGACTTCCCTGGCAGTGCTCGCGCTGGCGGTAGAATACCAGTATCTGCCTATCTACCAGCGGTAAGTTCCGGGGACTTGAATTAAGCAGAAATTCCGTTTTACAGATGTTTCTGAAGACATTCGCAGAAAAACTGATGAACCCGGGTATTCCTGATCAGTGCGACTATTGGATATCTCCCTGTCAATAAAGGGGTTACTCCATTCCGATAATCAACGGCTTCCACGAATTGACCTTGGTGAACCCACTGGTTATCTTTAAAATTCGCTTCTGATTTTGCCTGCTTACCCCGACCTTAGCCCCTCTGGATACCTGACTGTGCGGATTGCTTACTTAGATTGTTCAACTGGAATTAGCGGTGACATGACCCTGGCGGCGCTCGTGGACGCTGGTGTGGACCCCGATCAGATTTGTGCCGGCATCGACTCACTGGGACTGCCTGGAGTGAAACTTACTTTCTCTTCGACGATGAAGGGAGGATTCCATGCGACTTCGGTCAAAATTGAACATCCTGAACAGCATGCACATCGCCATTTAAGTGACATCATCCAGATTCTCAAACAGTCCGATCGTCTGACAGCCCGGCAGTATGAACTGTCGCTGGCGCTGTTTTCAGCGATTGCTGCTGCGGAAGCCAAAGTCCATGGCTCCACCATCGACAAAGTTCACTTCCATGAAGTGGGTGCCATCGATTCCATCGTAGACATTGTCGGCGTTGCCATCGGCTTTGATCTGCTGGGAGTGGAACAGATCATTTCCAGTCCGGTTCCCACCGGTTATGGTCAGATTAAAATTGATCATGGAATCTGTACGGTACCTGCACCGGGGACTGCGGAAATTCTGAAGGGGATTCCCCTGGCAGACATTCCGATTCAGGCAGAACTGACGACTCCTACGGGGGCCGCCATCATCGCTACGCTGGTCGATCGATTTTCAATGCTGCCTGCGATGACGATTGAAGAAATCGGTTACGGGGCCGGCACGAAAAACTTTCCTGAACGGGCGAATCTGCTGCGAATTTTTGTAGGCGAACTGGTGAGTTCCAGTAACACCGATTATGTAACACTGCTGGAAACCAACCTGGATGATATCACTGCGGAAGTTATTGGATACACCAGACAGAAACTGATGGAAGCCGGCGCCCTGGATGTTTACACAGCGTCGATTCAGATGAAAAAAGATCGCCCGGCTGTGTTGCTGAGCGTGATTTGTAAACCTGCTGACGCCGAACGTCTGGAAGCGATCCTGTTTCAGGAAACGGAAACCCTGGGAATCAGACGGCATATTCTGCAGCGCAGCATTCGTGCCCGACAGCCACACACCGTCAAAACCACCTGGGGAGACGTCGCCGGCAAACTGTCACTGACTCCGAGCCATCAATCCGTCTTCACGCCGGAATATGAAGCCTGTGCTCAACTGGCGGCTGAAAAACAGGTTTCATTGAGAACCATTTACCGGGCTGCGGAAGCCGCCTATCTGTTTGACGGGACAAATGCGGGCCCTGCTTTACCCGCAGCAAATGTTCC